>ENA-OWNQ01000266-OWNQ01000266.1-gut-metagenome-genome-assembly--contig:-NODE-266-length-31702-cov-14.440316_pt1 | contig 31702 bp, 27 predicted proteins | sample MGYA00248252_ERZ651782 | MGnify/ENA primary metagenome ERZ651782 (study PRJEB26908, sample SAMEA4031705) | gut metagenome | biome: gut; feature: normal infant; material: stool | place: China | collected... | reverse complement strand
ATCGAACCAAGGACACGGGGATTTTCAATCCCCTGCTCTACCGACTGAGCTATCCGGGCAACGGGGCGCATTAAACCTGATTCGCCTCGTCTCGTCAATCAAATTTCTTCAATTTACTGCAGACTGCACAATCTATCATCACTTTGCCGCTATTGCACGCATTGTCAGGCAAACCAGGCGGTCCAGGCGGCGGAAAGCGGCATTGCCAGAAGGAGTGCTGGAAGCATGTTGACCACCGGGAACATTTTAATGCCACAGATGCGTAATCCGGTTGTCAGCAGCAATAAACCGCCTACGGCGCTGAAGTCTGCCATCATCGACGGTGTGGTCAGCGGTAATATCAGCGCGGCAGCCCACGCCAGCGTATCAGTAATGGGATACTAATTACCGACACCGCAATACCCAACGAGCAGGCGAAGATCATCGCCGTAAAGAAATCGAGAAATGACTTGGCGATTAAAATACTCGGGTCGCCGATCATCCCTTCGTTCATCGCCCCGAAGATCCCGGTGCCGCTGGCGCAAAACAGGACAATAATTGCGACATAATTCTGAATAAAAGATTCATGCGCTGGCTTCTTACGTGAGTGGCGAAACAGATTTTGTGCTTTGGTGACCGCGGTATTGACGCCTTTTTCCAGCAGACACATTTCGCCGATTAATGCACCGAGTAAGGTTGCTAAAACCATCGCCGGAAGGTTGGCGCATTTCACCACCAGTAAAATACCAATCCCCAGCGATGCCAGACCAAAAATTGATGTCATGGAGACGCGGATACGTTCCGGTAAGCGTTGACTAAGGAGTGCACCGAGAACGCCACCCAGTAATACTGCACTTGCGTTGATAAAAGGACCGATGACCACAAGAGTTCCTGTTAGCTGCATTGTCTGATTTTCTTATTATGACCGTTTGGCTCCTTCGATGGCTTGTTTGTTCGCAAAGTCCTGGCTTGCACGCTCTGGTGAAAGGTGCCATGATTGCGCGAATTTTCTCCTCTCTGTACGGAGTTTGCCCGATGCACGCCATCTCCTTACATTCTCTCGCTTATCGCCGTTTCGCGCGAAACGTTTCCCTTTCTATGTTACTGCTCATGCGGTGAAGTTAACGCACGCTCACTGCAGGACAACAGTAAAATCAGAGCGTTTCTGCTTTTACTGATGTCTGGCGGTCGGAGCTGGTGACCAGTTTGACCCATATCTCATGGGGCAGGGTTTTCCACCTTGTCCGGTATTCTTACTTCCCCGAAACGGGTTTGCGCTTATGAAATCAATGAATATTGCCGCCAGTAGTGAACTGGTATCCCGACTTTCTTCTCATCGTCGCGTGGTGGCGTTGGGAGATACTGATTTTACGGACGTCGCGGCAGTCGTCATTACCGCTGCGGATAGTCGCAGTGGCATTCTTGCGTTGCTTAAGCGCACCGGTTTTCATCTACCGGTGTTTTTGTATTCCGAACATGCTGTTGAATTACCTGCGGGCGTTACGGCGGTAATCAACGGCAACGAGCAGCAGTGGCTGGAGCTGGAATCCGCAGCCTGTCAGTATGAAGAGAATTTGCTGCCACCGTTTTATGACACGCTGACGCAGTACGTTGAGATGGGCAACAGCACCTTTGCTTGCCCTGGACATCAACATGGTGCGTTTTTTAAAAAGCATCCTGCCGGACGCCATTTTTACGATTTCTTTGGTGAGAACGTCTTTCGCGCCGATATGTGTAACGCTGACGTAAAAATGGGCGATCTGCTTATTCATGAAGGATCGGCGAAGGATGCGCAGAAATTCGCAGCCAAAGTCTTTCATGCCGATAAAACCTATTTTGTGCTGAACGGCACATCGGCAGCGAATAAAGTGGTGACGAATGCGCTGTTAACGCGTGGCGATCTGGCGCTCTTCGACCGTAACAACCATAAGTCGAATCATCACGGCGCGCTGATTCAGGCGGGGGCGACGCCGGTCTATCTGGAAGCTTCACGCAACCCGTTTGGTTTCATTGGCGGTATTGATGCGCACTGTTTTAATGAAGAGTATCTGCGCCAGCAAATTCGCGACGTTGCGCCAGAAAAAGCTGAGTTGCCGCGCCCGTTTCGCCTGGCGATTATTCAGCTGGGAACCTATGACGGCACTGTCTATAACGCCCGTCAGGTGATCGATACCGTTGGGCATCTGTGTGATTACATTCTGTTTGATTCCGCGTGGGTCGGTTATGAACAATTTATCCCGATGATGGCGGATAGCTCGCCGCTGCTGTTAGAACTTAACGAAAACGATCCGGGGATTTTTGTGACCCAGTCGGTGCACAAACAGCAGGCGGGATTCTCACAGACGTCGCAGATCCATAAAAAAGATAACCATATCCGCGGACAGGCGCGTTTTTGCCCGCATAAGCGGTTGAATAATGCCTTTATGCTCCATGCTTCTACCAGCCCGTTCTACCCGCTGTTTGCCGCGCTGGACGTTAACGCCAAAATTCATGAAGGAGAGAGTGGGCGTCGGCTGTGGGCTGAGTGCGTTGAGTTGGGTATTGAGTCGCGCAAGGCTATTCTTGCGCGCTGTAAGCTGTTCCGCCCGTTTATCCCGTCCGTTGTTGATGGCAAATTGTGGCAGGATTATCCGACATCTGTGTTAGCCAGCGACCGCCGTTTTTTCAGTTTTGAGCCGGGGGCGAAGTGGCACGGCTTTGAAGGATATGCCGCGGATCAGTATTTTGTTGATCCGTGCAAGCTGTTACTCACTACACCAGGTATCAATGCCGAAACTGGCGAATATAGCGACTTTGGCGTTCCGGCGACGATTCTGGCGCACTATCTGCGTGAGAACGGCATTGTGCCGGAGAAGTGCGATCTCAACTCCATTCTGTTCTTATTAACTCCGGCGGAAAGCCACGAGAAGCTGGCACAACTGGTGGCGATGCTGGCGCAATTTGAACAGCATATTGAGGATGACTCGCCGCTGGCTGAGGTGTTGCCGAGCGTTTATAACAAATATCCGGTGCGCTATCGCGACTACACCCTGCACCAGTTGTGTCAGGAGATGCACGATCTGTATGTCAGTTTCGACGTCAAAGACCTACAAAAAGCGATGTTCCGCCAGCAGAGTTTCCCGTCAGTGGTGATGAACCCCCAGGATGCGCATAGCGCTTATATTCGCGGTGAAGTGGAGTTGGTGCGGATTCGTGATGCCGAAGGGCGAATTGCGGCAGAAGGGGCGTTGCCTTATCCACCTGGCGTGCTTTGCGTGGTACCCGGGGAAGTCTGGGGTGGGGCGGTTCAACGTTATTTCCTTGCACTGGAAGAAGGGGTGAATTTGTTGCCGGGATTTTCGCCGGAGCTGCAAGGTGTTTATAGCGAAACCGATGCGGATGGCATGAAACGGTTGTACGGTTATGTGTTGAAGTAAGAATAAAAAAAACGGGTCACCTTCTGGCGACCCGTTTTTCTTTGCGTAATTAGTGGCTAACCGTCTGTGTGCCTGTCGGGACACGAACGTGTTTATATTTGAACATCGCCATGAACGCGAAGGCCAGAACCACGGAGTAACCAGCGAAAATCAACCATACGGTCTGCCAGTCGGTAATGCCGTTTTGGGTGTACATCTCAACAACTTTACCGCTCACGATGCCGCCGAGGATACAGCCGAAGCCGTTAGTCATCATCAGGAACATCCCTTGTGCACTGGCGCGAATTGCCGGGCTAACTTCTTTTTCGACAAACACCGAACCAGAGATGTTGAAGAAGTCGAATGCGCAACCGTAAACGATCATCGACAGTACCAGCAGTACAGTACCGAACGGAGTCGGGTCGCCGTAAGCAAACAGCGCAAAACGCAGGATCCACGCCACAATACTGATCATCATTACGTTCTTAATACCGTAGCGGCTTAAGAAGAACGGGATGGTCAGAATGAACAGGGTTTCAGAGATCTGCGAAATCGACATGATGATTGACGCATGCTGCACAATAAAGCTGCTGGCAAACATCGGATCTTTGTCGAAGCTGTGCAGGAAGGTATTACCGAACATGTTGGTAATCTGCAGTTCCGCGCCCAGCAGCATTGAGAAGATAAAGAAGATTGCCATACGCTTGTTTTTAAACAGCGCGAATGCATCGAGGCCCAGCAGGGTTGTCCAGCTCTGATTCGCTTGCTGTTTAGCAACCGGAATATGCGGCAGAGTCAGGGTAAACAGAACCAGAATGGCGGAAAGTGCTGCGCCAATATACAGCTGCATGTGGCTTAATTCGAAGCCAGACAGGCTCACCACCCACATTGCCATGATAAAGCCGATGGTGCCCCAGATACGGATTGGCGGGAAGTCAGTAACGATATCCATCCCGGCATTTTGCAGGCGATAGTAAGAGATGGTGTTGATTAACCCAAGCGTTGGCATATAAGCAAACGAGTTAATCAATATCACAAGGAACATCGCCTCCGGTGTCGTGACCTGTGCCGCCATGAACAGCGTGATAGCGCCAATGGTGTGGCAAATGGCATATACCCATTTCGCACTTAACCATTTGTCGGCCACAATCCCCAGCAGCGCAGGCATAAAGACCGCTGCGATACCCAGTGAGCTATAAACTGCGCCAATAGAAGCACCGTCAAACTTCAGGGTAACAAACATATAGGAGCCGAGGGTCGTCAGCCAACTTCCCCACAGACAGAACTGCAGAAAAGAGAGGATTTTCAGCTGCAGCTTAAGATTCATGTTAATTTCCTCACATCGTGATGCGGATGAGTGTTTGAAAAAGCACATTTGACCGTGCGAGATGATGGGATTCTATCAACTTCGCGGACTGGTTTTTTGTTACCTGTGGCAAATAATTGCAAACATTCCCAATTTGCAAAACGAAATTGTGATGTGGATAACATTTTTGCCCCTGAGCATCGTCAGGGGCGGTTAATGGAATTATCGGCGGCGGTAGGATTTTTGCGCGGTATTCACTTTATAAAGATAACGGCGAGATTCCGCAGAGGGATGGCGGGTCGTCAGCGTCTGATAAACATCGCCCGGCGTCATGGTGTTAATAATATTGGCAGCCTGAATCTTATCATTCGAAAAGACTCGCAGCACGCTGCCTGCGCCGCCGTTATAGGCGGTGATGACGGCATAACGCCGCGATGTTGGGTTATCAATTCCGCCGAGATAAACATTGTTCAGCATCGCCAGATACGCGGTGCCGGTATCAATATTGCTGGCAGGATCAAACAAGAAACTGCGGCTCGGCGTGCCGGATTTCCCCTGCGAGCGGAACACATCTTTCCCGGCAGTATGTTGTACCACCTGCATTAATCCCAGCGCATCGGAACGGCTGACCGCATACGGGTTAAAGGAAGATTCGGTCTGCATAATTGCCAGAATCAGCGACTCATCAACGCCATATTTCCGTGACGCATGGCGGACCATGCCGAGATATTTGTGCGCACGTTTATCAAGGTGGTTCGGTACCATGTTAATGGTGACGCTGTAGATGATACGCAGCCCGTTACTGCGGCTTTGCAGACGGTTTTTCAGCAGATAATCCGCGAAGTTGCTTGCGCGACCTTCCCAGCGAATCGGCTGCCCGGTGTTGTCCACCACCTGACCGTAAAGGAAAGGTTCTTTCGAAATCGTAATATCATCAACGTCGGAATAGAGATCGACCGAACTCGGATCGTCACCCATCAGCAACGTTTTGATAATTGCCCGGCGCAAATGCGCGGCAGGTTCTGTCCCGGCGATAGTTTCGATAGTAATCGTACCGTCATCGAAGTTGATGTGGCTGCGGGTCTGATATTGATCGGTGTATTTCACGTAGTCCTTAGGACCGGCGATCACCACCTCTTTGAATCCCCAGATGTTCTCAATATTGTGGGCAAATTGCCCCATCAGAATATCAAAACCGTTGGTATCTTTGACCCAGGCTTCGTTATAGGTATCGCCTTTTTTGGTCGTCGAACAGGAGATGAGCAACGGCGCAATCAAAGCCAGCGCGAGATATTTTTTCATCATTCCGGGTGCGTGTTGTGTTTGTTTTTATGCAAGTTGCCGGAGGCGTGCTCCGGCACTGTTTTTATTTTTTATCTTCCGGCGTATAGCCCTCGATATGCACCTCTTTACCCTCGAACAGGAAGTTGACCATCTCCTGCTCAAGCAGCTTGCGGTGCTCGGCATTCATCATGTTGAGTTTCTTTTCATTAATCAGCATGGTTTGCTTGTGCTGCCACTGCGCCCAGGCTTCTTTGGAGATCTCGTTATAGATGCGTTTTCCCAGCTCGCCGGGGTACAGCTGAAAATCCTGACCTTCTGCTTCACGTTGCAGGAAAGTACAAAAAATCGTTCTGCTCATAAATCATCCTCTTTATCGACTCACGCGCTAAACCGGCGCGCCAGTGCGTAACTGCTGTAACAAACGCTCCACGGGAGCCGCCAGGCCAACTGACGGCGGTTGCGCTAAGTTATACCAGAGCGCATTGCCTTCATCCATGCAGCCGGTGAATGACGACACGGGAAGCCACATAGGCACAATATCTAAGTGGAAATGGCTGAAGGTATGCCGAAACGCGGTCAGTTGCGTCAGGTTATCGGCAGCAATCTGCCGTTGCGCCAGCCACTGCCGCAAACTTTCTTCGTCGGCAAACTGCGGGAAACAGTATAAACCGCCCCACAATCCGCTCGGCGGACGCTGCGCCAGCAATACTTCATCTTCGTGCTGTAACAGCAAAAAGTAGCCGGTGCGCTCCGGCAGCGTCTGTTTCGGTTTTTTGCCCGGATAAAGCGACCAGCTATTATTGGCGGCGGCAATACATCCGTTTTGTAGCGGACAGAGCGAACATTTCGGCTTCGAGCGCGTACAAATCATCGCGCCCAAATCCATCATCGCCTGATTAAACCGTTCCACGCCGACCGCGGGCGTCACCTGCTCGCTCAAACTCCATAATTTATTCTCGACCTCTTTTTTCCCAGGCCAGCCGCTTACAGCATAGCAACGCGCCAGCACCCGTTTGACGTTACCGTCGAGAATCGGAAAGTGCTTACCCAGAGAAAGCGAGAGAATCGCGCCTGCGGTGGAACGCCCGACGCCCGGTAACGCCGCGACTTCTTCAAAGGTTTCCGGGAATTTACCGCCGTGTAAGGTCGCCACTTGTTGTGCCGCTTTATGCAGGTTGCGCGCGCGGGCGTAATAGCCAAGCCCGGTCCACAAGTGGAGAACTTCGTCGAGCGGCGCATTGGCGAGATCGGTCACCGTCGGGAAGCGCGCCATAAAGCGTTCAAAATAGGGGATAACGATCGCAACCTGAGTTTGTTGCAACATCACTTCTGAGAGCCATACTTTGTAGGGCGTCTTGTCAATTTGCCAGGGCAGCGTTTTCCGCCCGTATTTATCGTACCAGTCCAGAACCTGGGCTGAAAATTGCGACGCTTGCATGGTCACCGAATTCACTGTTGTTGGGGGCAAGATTGCAGCACAGCGACGGCAGGGTGTAAACCGGAACTTTCCGCAGCCACGGCCTTATCATGCTTGCATCCGGCAACTAACTTTGGATAATGCCCGTTTTCAGAACACTTTCACAAGCGACTAAATCTTTATGAAAAACGACGTCATTTCACCGGAATTTGATGAAAACGGCCGCCCACTGCGCCGTATCCGTAGTTTTGTGCGCCGCCAGGGGCGACTGACCAAAGGCCAGGAACATGCGCTGGAAAACTACTGGCCGGTGATGGGCGTTGAGTTCAGCGAAGATATGCTGGATTTCCCCGCGCTTTTTGGCCGTGAAGCGCCGGTGACGCTTGAGATTGGTTTTGGCATGGGGGCGTCGCTGGTGGCAATGGCTAAAGATCGCCCTGAGCAGGACTTCCTCGGCATTGAAGTGCATTCACCGGGCGTTGGTGCGTGCCTGGCTTCTGCGCATGAAGAAGGTTTAAGCAACCTGCGCGTGATGTGTCACGATGCGGTTGAAGTGCTGCATAAAATGATTCCTGACAATTCATTGCGCATGGTGCAGCTCTTTTTCCCTGACCCGTGGCACAAAGCGCGCCATAATAAACGCCGTATCGTTCAGGTGCCGTTTGCCGAACTGGTAAAAAGCAAACTGCAGCTGGGGGGCGTATTCCATATGGCGACCGACTGGGAACCTTATGCGGAACATATGCTTGAAGTGATGTCTTCTATTGACGGTTATAAAAACCTGTCAGAGAGCAATGATTACGTACCGCGTCCGGCATCACGTCCGGTGACGAAATTTGAACAACGTGGTCATCGTCTTGGTCACGGAGTATGGGACTTAATGTTCGAGAGGGTGAAATAATGGCAAAGAACCGTAGCCGTCGTCTGCGTAAAAAAATGCACATCGACGAATTCCAGGAATTAGGATTTTCGGTGGCATGGCGATTCCCGGAAGGTACATCGGAAGAACAGATTGATAAAACCGTTGATGATTTTATTAACGAGGTTATCGAACCGAACAAACTGGCCTTTGACGGCAGCGGTTATCTGGCCTGGGAAGGTCTGATCTGCATGCAGGAAATCGGCAAATGCACCGAAGAACATCAGGCGATTGTGCGTAAGTGGCTGGAAGAGCGCAAACTGGATGAGGTACGCACCAGCGAACTTTTCGACGTTTGGTGGGACTAAGAAAGCATACGGGCGATGACAAATGCAAAACTGCCTGATGCGCTACGCTTATCAGGCCTGGAAAACGCGTACTTTGTTATCAATCTGGGGCCAGCAAATGCTGGCCTGATTTGTTCTTGAGGGAAGACTATGATGCGCAAAATGCTGCTGGCGGCAGCACTTTCAGTGATGGCAATGACCGCTCACGCCGACTACCAGTGCAGCGTCACGCCGCGTGACGATGTGATTGTCAGCCCGCAAACCGTGCAGGTGAAGGGCGAAAACGGCAATCTGGTGATCACGCCAGACGGCAACGTGATGTATAACGGTAAGCAATATTCCCTGAATGCCGCCCAGCGCGAGCAGGCGAAGGATTATCAGGCTGAACTACGTAGCACGCTACCGTGGATTGATGAAGGCGCGAAAAGCCGCGTCGAGAAAGCCCGTATTGCGCTGGATAAAATTATCGTTCAGGAGATGGGCGAAAGCAGCAAAATGCGCAGCCGTCTGACCAAACTTGATGCGCAGCTGAAAGAGCAGATGAACCGCATTATCGAAACGCGCAGCGATGGCCTGACGTTTCACTATAAAGCCATTGATCAGGTTCGCGCCGAAGGCCAGCAATTAGTTAATCAGGCAATGGGCGGAATTTTACAGGACAGCATTAATGAAATGGGCGCGAAAGCGGTGCTGAAAAGCGGTGGTAACCCATTACAGAATGTGCTGGGAAGCCTGGGCGGTCTGCAATCCTCAATCCAAACCGAGTGGAAAAAGCAGGAAAAAGATTTCCAGCAGTTTGGCAAAGATGTTTGTAGCCGCGTTGTGACTCTGGAAGATAGCCGCAAAGCACTGGTCGGGAATTTAAAATAATCCTCTATTTTAAGACGGCATAATACTTTTTTATGCCGTTTAATTCTTCGTTTTGTTACCTGCCTCTAACTTTGTAGATCTCCAAAATATATTCACGTTGTAAATTGTTTAACGTCAAATTTCCCATACAGAGCTAAGGGATAATGCGTAGCGTTCACGTAACTGGAGGAATGAAATGGAGTTTTTCAAAAAGACGGCACTTGCCGCACTGGTTATGGGTTTTAGTGGTGCAGCATTGGCATTACCCAATATCACCATTTTAGCAACCGGCGGGACCATTGCCGGTGGTGGTGACTCCGCAACCAAATCTAACTACACAGCGGGTAAAGTTGGCGTAGAAAATCTGGTTAATGCGGTGCCGCAACTAAAAGACATTGCGAACGTTAAAGGCGAGCAGGTAGTGAATATCGGCTCCCAGGACATGAACGATAATGTCTGGCTGACACTGGCGAAAAAAATTAACACCGACTGCGATAAAACCGACGGCTTCGTCATTACCCACGGTACCGACACGATGGAAGAAACCGCTTACTTCCTCGACCTGACGGTGAAATGCGACAAACCGGTGGTGATGGTCGGCGCAATGCGCCCGTCCACGTCCATGAGCGCAGACGGTCCATTCAACCTGTATAACGCGGTAGTGACCGCAGCTGATAAAGCCTCCGCTAATCGTGGCGTGCTGGTGGTGATGAACGACACCGTACTGGACGGTCGCGATGTCACCAAAACCAACACCACCGACGTAGCGACCTTCAAGTCTGTTAACTACGGTCCTCTGGGATACATTCACAACGGTAAGATTGACTACCAACGTACCCCGGCACGTAAGCACACCAGCGATACGCCATTCGATGTCTCTAAGCTGAATGAGCTGCCGAAAGTCGGCATCGTTTATAACTACGCTAACGCATCCGATCTTCCGGCTAAAGCACTGGTAGATGCGGGCTATGATGGCATCGTTAGCGCTGGTGTGGGTAATGGTAACCTGTATAAATCCGTGTTCGACACCCTGGCAACCGCCGCGAAAAACGGCACTGCAGTAGTGCGTTCTTCCCGCGTACCGACGGGTGCTACCACTCAGGATGCTGAAGTGGATGATGCGAAATACGGCTTCGTCGCCTCTGGCACGCTGAACCCGCAAAAAGCGCGCGTCCTGCTGCAGCTGGCTCTGACGCAAACCAAAGATCCGCAGCAAATCCAGCAGATCTTCAATCAGTACTAATCACCTCGCCCCGGTATCGTGCCGGGGCTTTTTCACTTCAGACTTACGTCCATTGCCAATTTTCATTACCCTAATGATAATCACCGGAATAAATTATTCCGCGTGAGGTTTTTCGGGTGAAAAAGCAATGGATTGTTGGCACGGCACTGCTTATGTTGATGACTGGTAATGCCTGGGCAGATGGCGAACCGCCAACTGAAAATATCTTAAAAGATCAATTCAAAAAGCAGTATCACGGCATTCTCAAGCTTGATGCTATCACCTTAAAAAATCTTGATGCTAAGGGTAATCAGGCCACCTGGTCAGCGGAAGGCGATGTCTCTTCCAGTGACGATCTCTATACCTGGGTCGGTCAGTTGGCAGATTACGAACTGCTCGAACAGACCTGGACGAAAGATAAACCGGTAAAATTCTCGGCGATGTTAACCAGTAAAGGAACGCCCGCGTCTGGCTGGTCGGTGAACTTTTACTCTTTTCAGGCGGCAGCCAGCGATCGTGGGCGGGTGGTCGACGATATCAAAACGAATAATAAATATCTGATCGTGAATAGCGAAGATTTCAATTATCGCTTTAGTCAGCTTGAATCTGCGTTGAATACCCAGAAGAACTCGATTCCTGCGCTGGAAAAGGAAGTGAAAGCGCTTGATAAGCAAATGGTGGCGGCGCAGAAAGCAGCGGATGCATATTGGGGAAAAGATGCAAACGGTAAGCAAATGACCCGCGAAGAAGCCTTTAAAAAAATTCACCAACAGCGTGATGAGTTTAATAAACAGAACGATAGCGAGGCGTTCGCGGTTAAATATGACAAAGAGGTTTATCAACCGGCGATTGCGGCATGTCATAAACAGAGTGAAGAGTGTTATGAAGTGCCGATTCAGCAGAAACGAGATTTCGATATCAACGAACAACGGCGACAGACTTTTCTGCAATCACAAAAACTCAGCCGTAAATTGCAGGATGACTGGGTAACGCTCGAAAAAGGGCAATATCCGTTAACGATGAAAGTTTCAGAAATAAACAGTAAAAAAGTCGCGATTTTGATGAAAATTGACGATATCAACCAAGCTAATGAACGCTGGAAAAAAGATACCGAACAACTGCGGCGCAATGGGGTGATTAAGTAAATTTGATATAGTGCACGATTTGTAGCAGGATGCGGCGTTGACCCCGCATCCGGCAATCAACGTCTGATGCGACGCTTGCGCGTCTTATCAGACCTACAACCGCTGCCACATGTCGGCTGAGGCGCTCACGCCGCATCCGGCAATCAACGTCTGATGCGACGCTTGCGCGTCTTATCAGACCTACAACCGTTGCCACATGTAGGCTGGATAAGGCGTTCACGCCGCATCCGGCAATACAAGTTTACTCAGCCAGAAAAAGCTCCAGCAGCGAATTTAAAAACAGCTTCCCATGTTCCGTTATCTGCCAGTAATCCGCACATTCGGTGAGATAACCCTGGGCAATCGCCTCGTCTAACTGTGGGCGAATCACATCTTCGCAAAGCCCGGTATACGCAATAAACTCCACGCGCGGCGCGGCCTCCAGCAGACGGAAGCGATTCATAAAGAACTCAAACGGCTTATCTGCGGCTTCGACATCACGCTGGCTTTCCAGATACCTTCCTTGCATAAAACCACGAGGATGACGCGTTTTAGTGGTACGCAGAATGCGCCCATCCGGGAAGGTGACTTTGCCGTGCGCGCCGCAGCCAATACCGATGTAGTCACCAAATCGCCAGTAGTTGAGATTGTGCTGGCACTGATAACCGGGTTTGGCGTAAGCGGAAGTTTCATATTGCTGATAACCCGCTGCGGTTAATAACTGATGCCCCTGTTCGAAAATATCCCACAGCGCGTCATCGTCCGGCAGCACCGGTGGTCGCGAACCAAACAGCGTATTGGGTTCGATGGTCAGTTGATACCAGGAAAGATGCGGCGGATTCAGTTCAATGGCCTGGCGTAGATCGCCAAGCGCCTCTTCCAGTGATTGATCCGGTAGTCCATGCATCAAATCAAGGTTAAAGCTACGTAACCCTAAACCGCTCGCCAGCTTTGCCGCTCGTTTCGCTTCTTGCGGGCCATGAATGCGCCCAAGTCGTTTCAGCTTTTCTTCGCTAAAACTCTGCACACCAATAGAGATGCGGTTCACACCAGCACGCTGATAATCGACAAAGCGATCGGCTTCTACCGTACCAGGGTTCGCTTCCATAGTAATTTCTGCATCCGCTGCCAGCGGCAAACGCGCACGCACGCCGTCCAGCAGCGTTTGCATCGCCGGGCCGGAAAGCAGGCTCGGCGTACCACCGCCAATAAAGATTGTCTTTACTTCACGGCCCTGAGCGTAAGCCACATCATTGTCCAGATCGCAAAGCAGATGCTGAACATAATCGTCGTGCGGCACTTCTCCTTTCAACGCGTGAGAGTTGAAATCGCAGTACGGGCATTTCTGCACGCACCACGGGATGTGAATGTAGAGACTCAGCGGCGGTAATTTAACCATTACGTAAAGCGTCCAACAGCAGTTTCAATGCCTGACCACGGTGGGAAATGGCGCTCTTTTCTTCGCGGGTCAGTTCGGCAGCGGTTTTCCCTTCGGAAGGTACGAAGAAGATTGGATCATAACCAAAGCCATCAGTGCCCGCTGGTTCACGAGTAATCACGCCCGGCCAGCTACCGTGGCACACCAGCGGAGTCGGATCTTCCGCGTGACGCAGATATACCAGCACGCAGTGGAAACGCGCCTGACGTTGGTCGTCCGGTACGTCTTTCAGTGTTTCCAGTAGTTTTTGCAGATTCTTTAGATCGGTCGCGTCTTCACCGGAATAACGCGCGGAGTAAATGCCCGGCGCGCCGCCAAGCACATCTACCGCCAGACCAGAGTCGTCGGCAATTGCCGGTAAACCGGTCACTTTTGCCGCATGGCGCGCTTTCAGAATCGCGTTTTCGATAAAGGTCAGGCCAGTTTCTTCAGCGGAATCTACGCCGAGGTCTGTTTGGGCCACGATATCAAGACCGAAGTCGCTAAGCAGCGACGCCAGCTCACGCACTTTACCGGCATTGCCGGTTGCGAGGACAACTTTTTGCATAGGATACCTAATTAATTAACGCCGCGATTTCTGGCGGGATTTGTTGCGGATTAATGATTTTAATTTGTTTGTGGCGGCCAAGTTCGCCTTTTTCAATCACCACCTGGCTTTTGGCAACCCGGAATTGCTTACCGAGAAACTTCACCAGATGACTGTTGGCCTGGCCGTCAACCGGCGGCGCGGTAATGGCGACTTTAACTTCGTCGCCATGTAAACCGACAATAGAATCACGGCTGGCTTTCGGCTGAATATAGAGCCGTAAAACCAGACCGTCATCATTAACTGTTACGGCACTCATAACGCCATCCACAGCCCCGGCAGCAGCATGTTTCCGGTTGCCTGTAATACTTCTGCGACACCCATATTGATGACATACAGCAGCAGAACGAGGATCATCGGCGAGAAATCAATCCCACCCATTGCCGGTAGCAGGCGGCGAATCGGGCGCAGCAGCGGATCGGCCAGCTGAATCAGCACGTATTCAATCGGACTACGACCCTGGCTTACCCAGCTCATAATCGCCATCACCAGCAGGACCCAGAAAATCAGCAGGCCGATGGTTTTCAGCAGAATCAGTAAACCGGCAATCCAGATGATTGGCAGGAAGGTCACCACTTTAAACAGCACGATGGCTTTGATAAAACTGAGAATGTACGCAACCAGCAGCGAGGCGCTATCAATGGGACCCATTGCCGGAATAACGCGGCGCAGTGGCCCGATAATTGGCTGTGTTACCTTCACTACAAACTGTGAGAAAGGGTTGTAAAAATCACAATGAGCCCACTGCATCCAGATGCGTAATAACAGCACCATGGTATACAGCTCAATGACCGTTGAAAGCAGGAAAGTCAACGTATTCATGGCGTTCCTTTAATTCCTTATTTTTTAGAGTAATCACGCGCACCAAAAATTGCAGTGCCGATACGAACCATCGTGCTACCTGCCGCAATGGCGGCTTCCATATCGTCCGACATTCCCAGAGAGAGCGTGTCGATATGCGGGTAGCGCGTTTTCAGACCGGCAAATGCTACAGCCATTTGGCGTGCAACTTCAAACTGCCTTACATATTCTGACTCAGGCGCAGGGATTGCCATCAGCCCGCGCAGACGTAAACGCGGTAGTTCAGCGACCGCAGCTGCCAGCTCGTCCAGTTCTGCCAGTTGAATCCCGGACTTACTGTTTTCGTCACTAATATTAATTTGAATCAGTACGTTAAGAGGGGGAAGTTCTGCCGGGCGCTGGTCGTTGAGGCGAGTAGCGATGCGCAAACGGTCGATGGTATGACACCAGTCGAAATGCTCTGCCACCAGGCGGCTTTTATTAGACTGCAACGGGCCAATAAAATGCCATTCTAATCCTGTTACGCCCAGTTCCTGAAAGTGGCGAATTTTATCTACCCCTTCCTGAACGTAGTTTTCACCAAATTGACGCTGCCCGGCATCAATGGCTTCTGCGATGGCGCTCGCAGGTTTTGTTTTACTGACTGCAAGCAGCGTAATTTCTTCTGGAGAACGGCCGCAACGCGTTGCAGCCGCTGAGATTTTGTCCCGGACCTGTGCCAGGTTATGCGCAATATCGTTCATTTTCCGAGGATCTTAGTATGAATATGGAAGAAATTGTGGCCCTTAGTGTAAAGCATAACGTCTCGGATCTACACCTGTGCAGCGCCTGGCCCGCACGATGGCGCATTCGCGGGCTAATGGAAGCTGCGCCGTTTGATGCGCCGGACGTCGAAGAGCTACTGCGGGAGTGGCTGGATGACGATCAGCGGGCAATATTGCTGGAAAATGACCAGCTGGATTTTGCCGTGTCGCTGGCGGAAAACCAGCGATTGCGTGGCAGCGCATTCGCGCAACGGCATGGCATTTCGCTGGCGTTACGGCTGTTACCTTCGCACTGCCCGCAGCTCGAACAGCTTGGCGCACCAACGGTATTGCCGGAATTACTCAAGAGCGAGAATGGCCTGATTCTGGTGACGGGGGCGACGGGGAGTGGCAAATCTACCACGCTGGCGGCGATGGTTGGCTATCTCAATCAACATGCCGATGCGCATATTCTGACGCTGGAAGATCCTGTGGAATATCTCTATGCCAGCCAGCGATGTTTGATCCAGCAGCGGGAAATTGGTTTGCACTGTATGACGTTCGCATCGGGATTGCGGGCCGCATTGCGGGAAGATCCTGATGTGATTTTGCTCGGAGAGCTGCGTGACAGCGAGACAATCCGTCTGGCACTGACGGCGGCAGAAACCGGGCATTTGGTGCTGGCAACATTACATACGCGTGGTGCCGCGCAGGCAGTTGAGCGACTGGTGGATTCATTTCCGGCGCAGGAAAAAGATCCCGCACGTAATCAACTGGCAGGTAGTTTACGGGCCGTGTTGTCACAAAAGCTGGAAGTGGATAAACAGGAAGGACGCGTGGCGCTGTTTGAATTATTGATTAACACTCCCGCGGTGGGGAATTTGATTCGCGAAGGGAAAACCCACCAGTTACCGCATGTTATTCAAACCGGGCAGCAGGTGGGGATGATAACGTTTCAGCAGAGTTTTCAGCAGCGAGTGGGGGAAGGGCGTTTGTGACGTTGCCATGCCCGATGTGCAAGCTTATCGGGCCTACAAAGGCAATAAACGTCTGATGAGACGCTTGCGCGTCTTATCAGACCTACAATCGCTGCCACATGTAGGCCGGATAGGCGTTCACGCCGCATCCGGCAAGATGGCGGTAACGACTATCCGCCAGGCTTTTAAATCGCCTTAATATCCCTGCTCGAAATAGCTTTCGAGAATAATAACCGCAGAGGCAGAGTCGACTTTGCCTTTGTTGAGCGCCCGATAGCCGCCCTGTTCAAACAGACCGGAACGGGCTTCCACGGTGCTAAGACGTTCGTCATGGAGCTTTACTTCAACACCGAAACGACCATGAATACGGTTGGCAAATTTACGCGCTCTGGCAGTCAATGGTTGCTCGGTGCCGTCCATATTCAGCGGCAAACCGACGATGATTTCGTCCGGCTGCCACTCTTTCAGTAAACGTTCGATGAGGTTCCAGTCCGGCGTACCGTCCTGTGCTTTAATTGCAGGCAAAGGGCGAGCAGTGCCGGTAATGCGTTGGCCGACCGCTACGCCAATGCTTTTGGTGCCGAAGTCGAAGGCGAGTAAGGTTCCACTCATCAGGCGTGCCCTGCCACACCAGGCATGGTGAGAATATCCACACCAATCAGTTTTGCCGCCTCGCGCCAGCGGTCGGCAATCGGCGTTTTGAACAGAATATTCAGATCCGCCGGGGCCGTTAGCCACGCGTTATCGAGAATTTCTTGTTCCAGTTGACCTTTTTCCCAGGAGGCATAACCCAGAGCCACCAATACGTCAGACGGTTGTTTATCGGTGCCGAGCGTTTCCAGCACATCGCGGGAAGTGGTCATCACTGTGTTGTCTGAAATGCGAATGCTGGAAGCAAAATTGGAGGGCGGAGTATGCAAAATAAACCCGCGATCTTCAGCCAGCGGACCGCCGAGCATAACCGGTTTATCCAGACGGATTGATTCATCACGCGGCTCCGGCGTGATCTTCAGCTTTTCCAGAATCCCTTCAATTTTGAGATTTTCCAGCGGCTTGTTGACGATGATCCCCATTGCACCATTGGTATTATGTTCGCAAATGTAGACCACGGAACGACGGAAAATCGGATCCTGGAGAGCAGGCATGGCAATAAGAAAGTGATGCTGTAAATTCATTGTCAGAGGTTCTGTTTCCTGGTTCAAAAAAGCAACAGCGCCCAGTATGCGTGGAAAGAAGGGCGCTGTCACTCAGAGTCTCAACGAGATCCTTCTCGCTAAGGTGGGTTACTGCTGCTGTAAACGTGCTTCGATGGCATCCATTAACATTCCGGTGATCGACACCGGAAACTCTGCTTCAATCTCACGAATACAGGTTGGGCTGGTGACGTTAATTTCAGTCAGACGGTCGCCGATGATATCCAGACCAACAAAAATCAGCCCTTTTTCTTTCAACGTCGGCCCGATCTGACGGGCGATTTTCCAGTCACTTTCCGTCAGCGGACGAGGTTCACCGCGACCACCGGCAGCCAGATTGCCACGGGTTTCGCCCCCCTGCGGAATACGCGCCAGGCAGTACGGTACCGGCTCGCCATCCACCACCAGCACGCGTTTGTCGCCATCTTTAATGGCTGGCAGGTAATTTTGCGCCATGCAGTAGCGAGTGCCATGCTCAGTCAGGGTTTCGGCAATCACGCCGAGGTTTGGATCGCCTTCTTTCACGCGGAAAATCGACGCGCCGCCCATACCGTCCAGCGGCTTAAGAATGATGTCGCTGTGTTTCTCCCAGAACGCTTTTAGCTGCGCTTTATTGCGCGTAACCAGCGTTTCTGGCGTTAAGTCAGAGAACCAGGCGGTAAACAGTTTCTCGTTACAGTCGCGCAGGCTCTGCGGCTTGTTAACGATCAGCGACCCTTTCTCTTCGGCACGTTCCAGAATATAGGTCGCGTAGATAAACTCGGTATCAAACGGCGGGTCTTTACGCATCAGGATCACATCGAGATCGGCCAGCGGCAGATCCTGTTCACCGACGAATGAAAACCACTCTTCGTAGTTCTGCTTCACGTTCAGCGTGCGGGTATGGGCGCGGGCTTCGCCATTGATCAGATACAGATCGCCCATCTCCATATAGTGAAGTTCGTAACCACGACGCTGTGCTTCCAGCAACATAGCGAAACTGGAATCTTTCTTGATGTTGATGTTTGCGATGGGGTCCATCACGATGCCGAGCTTGATCATTATTCTTCTCCGTTAGCCCAAATCGCCAAATCGTACTTGTAGCGCGGTAATGGCGGTGAGCGCAGTTGTCTCTGTACGCAAAACGCGAGGTCCCAACAGGATATCAGTAAATTGATAGCGGGCAGTCATGGCAATTTCATCTGCCGATAAACCGCCTTCCGGGCCAATCAGCAGGCGGACGCGTTCAACCGGTAAAGGCAACGTATTGATGCTGTTACTGGCGCGCGGGTGAAGATTCAGTTTCAGTCCTTCATCCTGCTCTGCACACCAGGCTTCCAGATCCATCGCTGGACGGATTTCCGGCACCCGGTTACGACCACACTGCTCACAGGCAGCAATTGCAATCTTCTGCCACTGCTGAAGCTTCTTGTTCAGACGTTCACTATCCAGTTTAACGCCGCAGCGCTCAGAAAAAAGTGGCGTAATGAGGCTTACACCGAGTTCGATCGATTTCTGGATCGTAAATTCCATTTTTTCACCACGCGACATCACCTGACCGAGGTGAATATGCAGCGGAGATTCGCGATCGTCGATCTTGCCTTCCAGCACCTTCACTTCCACGCTTTTTTTGCTGGCGCTGGTAATTTCGGCGTCAAAGACCTGGTTGCTACCGTCAAATAATTGCAACGCCTGCCCCGGCCCCATGCGCAGTACGCGCCCGATATGGTTGGCGGCATCTTCGCAAAGCGCGATGTGAGAATGGCTGGTCAGTGGTTCAGGATGATAAATGCGGGGGATACGCATAGTTAAAAATCCGCGTCGTCTCCCCACGCGGTTGTACGCGTGGGGTAGGGGTTAACAAAAAGAATCCCGCTAGTGTAGGTTAGCTCTTTCGCGCCTGGCAAGCGCGTTGCACATACGGGTTATGATTGCCCTGCACCTTCGCGATGCGTTCATCGCGCTCGCACTCCCAGTCGGTAACCGGATACATCTTGTTCCATGCGTTGAACAGCTGCGTTTGCTGGCGAGAGAGTGTCAGGTTGTATTGGTCGCGCATATAGAAGTAGGTGCGCGCAATGGCACCGCGTGCACGCGCTGGTGGTTCGGCAGCTTTTTCTTTGAAATCGACCTTCATGGCGCATTGACCGTACTGGCCTTCGCCGCCATTCCACTGGCTGTACATAAAGTTGCCGCGATCGCCATTCACCTCGCCGACTGACGGTTGCAAGTTATGCATATCGCTTTCCATCTTGCGATAGACCGGATCTTTAGCGCAGTTTTTACGTCCACCGTCCTGCCAGCACTGGCGCTGGTGACCGAACTGCCAGGCGGGAACGACGTGTTCCCACTCTACGCGGCTGGCGCGGTTTTCATTTTTGCGCACCTGATAGCCGCACGATTGCAGATCAACAACGCCTTTTTTGCCCTGCCAGTTAATTTTACATCCGCAATAAAACGTACCGGGCGCGTCAGCGTGGACTTTTACCGCCGCGGCTTTCGCCTGAGAAAAACTATTGATACCTTCGGCCAACGCCGGGCCGGAAAATGCTGCGCTCAGTACCACCGCAGCAATAGACAAATAACGGTACATCACTTACTCCGTGTTAAAACGAGCCAGCAACGTAGCGAAAGTTGTTTTGGTATGCAATCAGCCAGATCAGGAAAGTTCCTGATAGTTCAGGTGGTTATTTCGCAACCAGCTGTTCGCCGCAGTGAACACAGCGGTAGACGGCTTCGCCACGAACTACGCGATTATGACGGCGTACGGTAAGCTGATGCTCCTGGCACTTGCAGCGGTAGGGGAAGGTGTTGCGGCGCACGGATTGCAGTTCAAACTGATGCGTACGACGGGCAGGAACGCCCAGCACGCTTTCCATCATCCACTTCCACTCTTTGCCATGTGGCGCTACGCGGCCGAAATGTTTCCATACCAGCAAATGTGCCAGTTCGTGCGGCACCACTTCTTCAATAAAGGCTTCACTGTTTTCCAACAGCAAAACGGGATTGAGGCGAATTTCATAGCTTTCCAGCCAGGCTGTTCCGGCGGAGGTGCCGCGCTGGGTATAAGAGAGTTTTGGCTCCGGGTAGTTACGCCCCAATTTCAGGTTAGCCTGGGCGAGTTTTTCCCGCAGGCGACGCATAACGGCCTGTTGGATGGCGATAGGGAGACGGGATGTTTTCATAGCGGCAGAGGATAGAGCGAAGAAAAGATGACTGCAAGAGGCGGCTTCCTCCGCGACGGGAGGAAGCCTGAGGAGATTAATCGTGAGCGCCGATTTCGCGCAGTTTACGACCTTTCATCAGATTACGTTCAATATGTTCCAGCGAAACGTGTTTGGTTTCCGGTACCAGCCACAATGTCAGCAGGATAAACAATACGTTCAGAGCCGCATACACCCAGAAGGTGTTGGCGTTACCCAGCGTGTTGAGCATGGTCAGGAACGTTGCGCCAACGATCATGTTGGCAATCCAGTTGGTGGCGGTGGAGCAGGTGATGCCAAAATCGCGGCCTTTCAGCGGCTGAATTTCGGAGCACAGTACCCAAATCAGCGGACCGGCACTCATGGCAAAACCGACAATAAACATCAGCAGCATGGCGATGGCGAAATACTGCGCTGACGGAGAGTGAATACCGATATGCATCATTGTACCGAGTACGCCCATGCCAGCAGCCATCACCAGGAAGCCCAGCGTTAGCGTTGGTTTACGTCCCCAGCGGTCAACAAGGCCGATTGCGATAAAGGTGGCAAGTACGTTGGTCAGGCCGACAATCACTGTCCCCCACATTTGCTCGGTAGTGTTGGTATAACCCGCCAGTTCGAAGATTTTCGGCGCGTAATACATGATGACGTTCATCCCGGTGAATTGCTGCATTACCTGTAACAGTACGCCAAGGAACACCGCGCGGCGGAAGTTGCTATTCTCTTTAAACAGCGCCCAGCCACTCTGTTTAACCTGCAAACTTTCACGGATTTCATCCAGTTCGCGTTTCGCTTCCGCGCTGGTGTCACGCAGGCGTAGCAGCACGCGTTCGGCATCAACAAAACGGCGCTTGGCGGCAAACCAACGTGGGCTGTCTGGCAGGAAGAAGACACCAATCAGCAGCAAAATTGCCGGGATGATAATCACACCCAGCATCCAGCGCCATGCACCGGTGTAGCTGAAGGCGGTATCAGAAAGATAAGCACCGAGGATCCCGATAGTGATCATCAACTGATACATCGAGATCATACTGCCGCGAATTTTTTCCGGCGCAATTTCTGACAGGTACAGTGGTGCGGTATAAGAGGCCACACCCACCGCCAGCCCCAGCAGAACGCGGGAAAGAATCAGTACTTCAACGTTTGGCGCAGCCGCAGAGAACAGTGAACCGGCAACAAACAGGATTGCGCCGATCATCAGGCTCTTTTTGCGCCCGAGTTTAAAGGAGAGCCAGCCGCTGCCCACCGCACCGACTGCCGCACCGAACATCATGGAGCTTACGACCCATTCTTGCGTGTGCGAAGTAATCTGGAATTCATCTGCAATAAACGGCAGTGCGCCAGCAATTACACCGATATCCAGGCCAAAGAGTAATCCCGCCAGAGCGGCAAGGAAGCAGACGAAAAACGTCATTGCCTTGTTTGACCGCCCCTGTTTTTTAGCGTCAGGCATGATGCCCTCCAATATGGTTATTTTTTATTGTGAATTAAGATAGGTGAGTACGACGTAAAAAGATGTGAAGCAAATCACATCAGTGTAATCGATTACACTAACATTTATCTTAGTTATGATTTAAGTGCATGAAAATAATTGAGTTATATCATCATAGATTAAACGCTGTTATCTGCAATTAAGACTTTACTGAAAAGAAATGTAACAACCGTGAAAACTGAATAATAATATGAAAATATTACAAATCTTTTTCTGGTGTGGTTGGTGTAATCGGTTTCAGTAGCGATGATAATTTGCGGTAAAACGTGTTCAGGAAGAATGATGTTATTGTGCGGGCAGCTTTTTGCCGGATGCGGCGTGAACGCCTATCCACCGCGGTGAGGTAAAAGAAAAAGGCCAGCGCGAGGCTGGCCTTTGAAAGCAGGTGAAGAAAAATTACTTCAGACCGGCAGCATCGCGCAGCAGCTGCGCTTTGTCGGTTTTTTCCCACGGGAAATGTTCGCGACCAAAGTGACCGTATGCTGCGGTTTCTTTGTAGATCGGGTGCAGCAGATCCAGCATCTGAATCAGACCGTATGGACGCAGGTCAAAGAACTCACGTACCAGCAGAGTCAGCTGTTCAGAAGGCACTTTCTCAGTACCGAAAGTTTCCACCATGATAGAGGTCGGTTCAGCCACGCCGATTGCGTAGGAAACCTGAATTTCACAACGATCGGCCAGGCCAGCAGCAACGATGTTTTTCGCGACATAACGTGCTGCGTACGCTGCGGAACGGTCCACTTTTGATGGATCTTTACCAGAGAATGCACCACCACCGTGACGTGCCATGCCGCCGTAGGTATCAACGATAATTTTACGACCAGTCAGACCGCAGTCACCCATCGGGCCACCGATAACAAAACGACCGGTCGGGTTGATGAAGAATTTGGTGGCAGAAGTCAGCCATTCAGCCGGCAGAATCGGCTTGATGATCTCTTCCATTACCGCTTCTTGCAGCGATTTTTGGTCGATTTCTTCAGAGTGCTGAGTGGAAAGCACGACAGCATCGATACCAACGATTTTGCCGTCGTCATACTGGAAAGTCACTTGGCTTTTCGCGTCCGGGCGCAGCCACGGCAGAGTGCCGTTTTTACGCACTTCAGCCTGACGCTGTACCAGACGGTGTGCATAGGTGATAGGCGCTGGCATCAGCACGTCGGTTTCATTGGTTGCGTAGCCAAACATCAGACCCTGGTCACCCGCGCCCTGTTCCAGCGGATCGGCACGGTCAACGCCCTGGTTGATGTCAGGAGACTGTTTGCCGATAGCGCTCAGAACCGCACAGGAGTTAGCGTCAAAGCCCATGTCGGAATGCACATAGCCAATTTCGCGAACGGTGTTACGGGTGATCTCTTCGATGTCTACCCAGGCGCTGGTGGTGATTTCGCCGCCAACTAAAACCATGCCGGTTTTTACGTAGGTTTCGCAAGCAACGCGTGCTTTCGGATCCTGTTCGAGGATCGCGTCTAAAACGGCATCAGAGATTTGGTCAGCAATTTTGTCAGGATGCCCTTCAGAGACGGACTCGGACGTAAAAAGGTGTTTTGCCATATTTAATATCACCTAAAGAGAATTTGGTTAGCTCAAACTGTTGTGTGGATCTTCTGTGGTAGCGGATCCTACCACGACTCTGCAGGTTAAAAACACTGGCAGTCTGAGTGTTAATCGGTATGGATGGATTAACATCTGGATGGCTATTTTAGGTCAGTTCTTCACCCAATTTCCACTTTTTTTTGAATCGTGTCTCATTCTGTTAAAAACGTGGCTGGAAATTTTTCCTGACAATGCTGGCATTCTGCGTATTTATCTTTTGCAATTTTCTGCCATTGTGGGGTATAAAACGCGGCGCGCGGCTTAAATAAAAAGCACACGACGTTTTTTTCGTGTTGCCACTTCCAGCCGGGTTGAAATCAGAGTTTTGGCTTGTGGGTTCGTCTTAACAGGCGGCCGTGGAGGTGATACGAAATAATGAACCGTTGTCTGCTGCTTAACCTGTCTCACCGTTCTGGTGAAGATTCGTTCCCCGCACTCTGCATCTCTGCTTTGCATACCTGCCGATGTTATACCCATCTCGGCGCTTCTCAGGATTCAAGAGCTGGTTACAGCTACTGAGGACTGAACAAGGGCGCTCTTGTAAAAACAAGAGTTTTCTCGTGGTTTCGCCGAACTGTCACACTTACGTTCGGTTATGTGCTTAATAATGTTATGAAAAAGAAACCGGTTGCGCAGTTGGAGCGTCAGCATTCACTGCTGGAAAATCCATGTGCTTATGGGTTGTTATCGCAGTTCCAGGCTGCGATAGTCGTTAACTGTTTTACACTTAATAAAATAATTTGAGGTTCGCTATGTCTGACGACATGTCTATGGGTTTGCCTTCGTCAGCGGGCGAACACGGTGTACTACGCTCCATGCAGGAGGTTGCAATGAGCTCCCAGGAAGCCAGCAAGATGCTGCGTACTTACAATATTGCCTGGTGGGGCAATAACTACTATGACGTTAACGAGCTGGGCCACATTAGCGTGTGCCCGGACCCGGACGTCCCGGAAGCTCGCGTCGATCTCGCGCAGTTAGTGAAAACTCGTGAAGCACAGGGCCAGCGTCTGCCTGCACTGTTCTGTTTCCCACAGATCCTGCAGCACCGTTTGCGTTCTATTAACGCCGCGTTCAAACGTGCGCGGGAATCCTACGGCTATAACGGCGATTACTTCCTCGTTTATCCGATCAAAGTTAATCAGCACCGCCGCGTGATTGAGTCCCTGATTCATTCGGGCGAACCGCTGGGCCTGGAAGCCGGTTCCAAAGCGGAGTTGATGGCGGTGTTGGCACATGCTGGCATGACCCGTAGCGTCATCGTCTGCAACGGTTATAAGGACCGCGAATATATCCGCCTGGCATTAATTGGCGAGAAGATGGGGCACAAGGTCTATCTGGTCATTGAGAAGATGTCAGAAATCGCCATTGTGCTGGATGAAGCAGAACGTCTGAATGTCGTTCCTCGTCTGGGCGTGCGTGCACGTCTGGCGTCGCAGGGCTCGGGTAAATGGCAGTCCTCCGGCGGGGAAAAATCGAAGTTCGGCCTGGCGGCGACTCAGGTACTGCAACTGGTTGAAACGCTGCGTGAAGCCGGGCGTCTCGACAGCCTGCAACTGCTGCACTTCCACCTCGGTTCGCAGATGGCGAATATTCGCGATATCGCGACAGGCGTTCGTGAATCCGCGCGTTTCTATGTTGAGCTGCACAAGCTGGGCGTCAATATTCAGTGCTTCGACGTCGGCGGCGGTCTGGGCGTGGACTATGAAGGCACCCGTTCGCAGTCCGACTGTTCGGTGAACTACGGCCTCAATGAATACGCTAACAACATCATCTGGGCGATTGGTGATGCGTGTGAAGAAAATGGTCTGCCACATCCGACAGTAATCACCGAGTCGGGTCGTGCGGTGACTGCGCATCACACCGTGCTGGTGTCCAATATCATCGGCGTGGAACGTAACGAATACACGGTGCCGACCGCACCTGCAGAAGACGCACCGCGCGCCCTGCAAAGCATGTGGGAAACCTGGCAGGAGATGCACGAACCGGGAACTCGCCGTTCTCTGCGTGAATGGTTACACGACAGCCAGATGGATCTGCACGATATTCATATCGGCTACTCTTCCGGCACCTTTAGCCTGCAAGAACGCGCATGGGCTGAGCAGCTTTATTTGAACATGTGCCATGAAGTGCAAAAGCAGCTGGATCCGCAAAACCGTGCTCATCGTCCGATTATCGACGAGCTGCAGGAACGTATGGCGGACAAAATGTACGTCAACTTCTCGCTGTTCCAGTCGATGCCGGATGCGTGGGGGATCGACCAGTTGTTCCCGGTTCTGCCGCTGGAAGGGTTGGATCAAGTGCCGGAACGCCGCGCTGTGCTGCTTGATATTACCTGTGACTCTGACGGTGCTATTGATCACTATATTGATGGTGATGGTATTGCCACGACAATGCCAATGCCGGAGTACGATCCAGAGAATCCGCCGATGCTCGGTTTCTTCATGGTCGGCGCATATCAGGAGATCCTCGGCAACATGCACAACCTGTTCGGTGATACCGAAGCGGTTGACGTGTTCGTCTTCCCTGACGGCAGCGTAGAAGTAGAACTGTCTGACGAAGGCGATACCGTGGCGGATATGCTGCAATATGTACAGCTCGATCCGAAAACGTTGTTAACCCAGTTCCGTGATCAAGTGAAGAAAACCGATCTTGATGCTGAACTGCAACAACAGTTCCTTGAAGAGTTCGAGGCAGGTTTGTACGGTTATACCTATCTTGAAGATGAATAATTAAGATTATTCCGCTGGCGGGTCGATTTATTTACGTAAATCGGCCCGCTTTCTTTTTATATATTCTTAAAAATAATTTAGCTGCTTTTCTTATTAAATAATCCCCCTACAATCGCTGCATTAATTAAATGCAGAGGGAACGGTTATGAAAAAATGGAAAGTACGTAGCGCGTTGATAGCATTAGCCGTGCTGCTGGCCGGTTGTTCCAGTAATGCGCAGTATAATAGCAGTGCATCAGGCAATGTCGGCACCGCCTGGGGTGGGGATGTGCACTCATCGGTTCAGGGCGTATCTGCTGAACGAGTCTGGCGCGATCCGGCAGAGATGATCGTTATTAGTTATTCGACTACTGTTCCTTCGGGCTACGACCGCGTTTATAGCATTCGTATTAACGAACTTGAATATGCTATTCGCGATGGTAATTTTAATTCTCTACCTATTACGCGGGTTTATGATTCGTCAAATAATGAACCACGCTATATTGTCCATGCCAGAGTAGGAATGAATTATCAATTATATGTCCGCAATTACAGTCGTAATACCAACTACGAGATCGTTGCTACGGTTGATGGCCTGGATGTGCTGAACGGCAAGCAAGGTTCGCTGAATAACAACGGCTATATTGTGAATGCCGGAGATTCGTTAGCGATTAAAGGATTCCGCAAAGATAAACATACCGAAGCGGCTTTTCAGTTCGCCAACGTTGCTGATTCCTACGCAGCCAATTCGGCGCAAGGCGATGTGCGTAATACCGGTGTAATCGGCTTTGCCGCCTTTGAATTACAAGGCCCGGCGCAAAACGCGCTGCCGCCGTGCTCTGGACAAGCCTTTCCGGCGGACAACAATGGCTATGCGCCGCCACCGTGTCGGAAATAGCAACCTCGCTTGATGCCTCGTCCATTTAAGGCGATAATTAGCGCAAACTTGTGTTTCGCAAATCCAACCCTTCCTCGTCGGGCCTAACGACGCGGAAGGGTTTTTTTATATCGACTTTGTAATAGGAGTCCATCCATGAGCACCTTAGGTCATCAATACGATAACTCACTGGTTTCCAACGCCTTTGGTTTTTTACGCCTGCCGATGAACTTCCAGCCATATGACAGCGATGCTGACTGGGTGATTACTGGCGTGCCGTTCGATATGGCCACTTCTGGTCGTGCGGGTGGACGCCACGGTCCGGCTGCTATCCGTCAGGTTTCGACGAATCTGGCCTGGGAACACAACCGCTTCCCGTGGAATTTCGACATGCGTGAGCGCCTGAACGTGGTGGACTGCGGCGATCTGGTATATGCCTTCGGAGATGCCCGTGAGATGAGCGAGAAGCTGCAGGCGCACGCCGAGAAGCTGCTGGCTGCCGGTAAGCGTATGCTCTCCTTCGGTGGTGACCACTTTGTTACGCTGCCGCTGCTGCGTGCTCATGCGAAGCATTTCGGTAAAATGGCGCTGGTACACTTTGACGCCCACACCGACACCTATGCGAACGGTTGTGAATTTGACCACGGCACCATGTTCTATACCGCGCCGAAAGAAGGTCTGATCGACCCGAATCATTCCGTGCAGATTGGTATTCGTACTGAGTTCGATAAAGACAACGGCTTTACCGTGCTGGACGCCTGCCAGGTGAACGATCGCAGCGTGGATAACGTTATCGCCCAAGTGAAACAGATTGTGGGTGATATGCCGGTTTACCTGACCTTTGATATCGACTGCCTGGATCCTGCTTTCGCGCCGGGAACCGGTACGCCAGTAATTGGCGGCCTGACCTCCGATCGCGCTATTAAACTGGTACGCGGCCTGAAAGATCTCAACATTGTTGGGATGGACGTAGTGGAAGTGGCTCCGGCATACGATCAGTCGGAAATCACCGCTCTGGCTGCGGCGACGCTGGCGCTGGAGATGCTGTATATTCAGGCTGCGAAAAAGGGCGAGTAAGCGCCGGATAAGATGCGTTGTGCGTCAAATCCGGCGTAATAAAATGCTTACTTAACTCCATCCGCGCTCATACGATCGCGAATATGCTGGGCGCGTTCGGCGGATGCAGGATGGTCGTCAAACATTGAGCTTTGACGGCCTTCTTCCAGCTTCGCCAGTTTTTCAAAGCTGGTGGCAAGACCTGCCGGGCTGATGCCGCGTTGGCTCAGAAGATCGTAAGAATAATCATCGGCTTCTGCTTCCTGGCGCTGGGAGAATTGCGAATTAACTAATTTCTCGCCCAGATCACCGAGTTGTGATTGAGATAAACTGCCGACAATCCCGCCCGCAGAGGCCGCAGCTACTCGCACGGCATTTGTACCAAGTGCCACCTGCATCCCTTTCCTCACATGGCCTAACGCCACGTGCCCCATCTCGTGACCGATCACCGCTTCGACTTCGTTATCCGTCATCATATCCATCAGCCCGCTATAGACGCGGATACAACCGTTAGCCATTGCAAAGGCGTTCACATCCTTCGCCATATACACTTTGTAATTCACCGGCTGACCGTTGATATTGTTGCCTAGCGCATTGGCAATAGTTGTCAGACGTTTAGCGTATTCGCTATTGGCTGGCGCAATCGTCGCCTTGCTGTCCATCTCCTGACATGCCTGATCGCTCAGGGTTTTCACCTGCGCATCACTCAAACTGTAAGCCTGAAAAGCTTCCGCTCCTGATGAGAGCAGTCCGTTGGAGTCCATATTCTGGCAACCGGTCAGTACCGTTGCCACGCTCATTGCTACCAATAAGGCGCGAATTTTCATGTTTTCTCTTCCGCACAAGGTCAGGATTATTCTAAAAATGCGCCGTTTGCAGGTGAATCGACGCTTAGTCTCAGTATAAGGAAAAGCGCAGCGGACGGGCGAGCAGATTGCGCAACATGCGAGCATGATCCAGAGATTTCTGAAGCGGCAAAAGGATGTTCCATGTACATGACGCGCGGCTTGCGGTAAATTGTTGGCAAATTTTCCGGCGTAGCCCAAAACGCGCTGTCGTCAAGTCGTTAAGGGCGTGCCCTTCATCATCCGATCTGGAGTCAAAATGTCCTCACGTAAAGAGCTTGCCAATGCTATTCGTGCGCTGAGCATGGACGCAGTACAGAAAGCCAAATCCGGTCACCCGGGTGCCCCTATGGGTATGGCTGACATTGCCGAAGTCCTGTGGCGTGATTTCCTGAAACACAACCCGCAGAATCCGTCCTGGGCTGACCGTGACCGCTTCGTGCTGTCCAACGGCCACGGCTCCATGCTGATCTACAGCCTGCTGCACCTCACCGGTTACGATCTGCCGATGGAAGAACTGAAAAACTTCCGTCAGCTGCACTCTAAAACTCCGGGTCACCCGGAAGTGGGTTACACCGCTGGTGTGGAAACCACTACTGGTCCGCTGGGTCAGGGTATTGCCAACGCAGTCGGTATGGCGATTGCAGAAAAAACGCTGGCGGCGCAGTTTAACCGTCCGGGCCACGACATCGTCGACCACTACACCTACGCCTTCATGGGCGACGGCTGCATGATGGAAGGCATCTCCCACGAAGTTTGCTCTCTGGCGGGTACGCTGAAGCTGGGTAAACTGATTGCGTTCTACGATGACAACGGTATCTCTATCGATGGTCACGTTGAAGGCTGGTTCACCGACGACACCGCAATGCGTTTCGAAGCTTACGGCTGGCACGTTATTCGCGGCATCGACGGTCATGACGCGGCATCCATCAAACGCGCAGTAGAAGAAGCGCGCGCAGTGACTGACAAACCGTCCCTGCTGATGTGCAAAACCATCATCGGTTTCGGTTCACCGAACAAAGCCGGTACGCACGACTCCCACGGTGCGCCGCTGGGCGACGCTGAAATCGCCCTGACCCGCGAACAGCTGGGCTGGAAATATGCACCGTTCGAAATCCCGTCTGAAATCTATGCTCAGTGGGATGCGAAAGAAGCAGGCCAGGCGAAAGAATCCGCATGGAACGAGAAATTCGCAGCTTACGCGAAAGCTTATCCGCAGGAAGCCGCTGAATTTACCCGCCGTATGAAAGGCGAAATGCCGTCTGACTTCGACGCTAAAGCGAAAGAGTTCATCGCTAAACTGCAGGCTAACCCGGCGAAAATCGCCAGCCGTAAAGCGTCTCAGAATGCGATTGAAGCGTTCGGTCCGCTGTTGCCGGAATTCCTCGGCGGCTCTGCTGACCTGGCACCGTCTAACCTGACCCTGTGGTCTGGTTCTAAAGCAATCAACGAAGATGCTGCGGGTAACTACATCCACTACGGTGTTCGCGAGTTCGGTATGACCGCGATTGCTAACGGTATCTCCCTGCACGGTGGCTTCCTGCCGTACACCTCCACCTTCCTGATGTTCGTGGAATACGCACGTAACGCCGTACGTATGGCTGCGCTGATGAAACAGCGTCAGGTGATGGTTTACACCCACGACTCCATCGGTCTGGGCGAAGATGGCCCGACTCACCAGCCGGTAGAGCAGGTTGCTTCTCTGCGCGTGACCCCGAACATGTCTACATGGCGTCCATGTGACCAGGTTGAATCTGCAGTGGCATGGAAATACGGCGTTGAACGTCAGGACGGCCCGACTGCGCTTATCCTCTCCCGTCAGAACCTGGCGCAGCAGGAGCGTACTGAAGAGCAGCTGGCAAACATCGCGCGCGGTGGTTATGTGCTGAAAGACTGTGCCGGCCAGCCGGAACTGATCTTCATCGCTACCGGTTCTGAAGTTGAACTGGCTGTCGCTGCCTACGAAAAACTGACTGCCGAAGGCGTGAAGGCGCGCGTGGTTTCCATGCCGTCTACCGATGCATTCGACAAGCAGGATGCGGCTTACCGTGAATCCGTACTGCCGAAAGCGGTTACTGCACGCGTTGCGGTAGAAGCGGGTATTGCTGACTACTGGTACAAGTATGTTGGCCTGAACGGTGCTATCGTCGGCATGACCACCTTCGGTGAGTCTGCCCCGGCAGAACTGCTGTTTGAAGAGTTCGGCTTCACCGTTGACAACGTTGTTGCGAAAGCAAAAGAACTGCTGTAATCGGTAAGATGCTTTGTGAGAAGGGCCGCGAAAGCGGCCCTTTTTTTGTGCACAGAAAACCCCCAGCTAGGCTGGGGGTTCCGGAAAGCTTTCAGCTTTGAGCCAGTTATTAAAACCCCTTTTGATTTGTTAAAACACCTTGCGGTCTGGCAACTGCAAGTGTCAAACAAGAAATCAA
>ENA-OWNQ01000246-OWNQ01000246.1-gut-metagenome-genome-assembly--contig:-NODE-246-length-34687-cov-4.806530_pt1 | contig 34687 bp, 35 predicted proteins | sample MGYA00248252_ERZ651782 | MGnify/ENA primary metagenome ERZ651782 (study PRJEB26908, sample SAMEA4031705) | gut metagenome | biome: gut; feature: normal infant; material: stool | place: China | collected 2015... | reverse complement strand
ATCAAATAATCAAAAGAACGAGAAACATTACAGAGAATAATTCCTAAACAAAAAGCGTTAGTCTTTGTAGAGTTTGAGTAGCGGACTTATCACAGGGCACACCCTATTATCCTGTAAAAGGCAAAAATGATTATCCTATCAGCAACAGAGAGTAATACCGCAGCGTAGCTCTGTTGATGTTCTTTTTTGTCATTTCTGTCCCGTTCACACAGGATTCTGACTCAGATAAAATGAGGCGTAAATAAGCAACGTGATATCGGCAAAAGCTGTAAAAATCCACGTTGAATTTTACAGCTTTCTGTATAGAATAGAAATAGACGAAACATCACTGCGTGAGTTTGCTGCGAAACTACAAGGGCATGGGTAACACTGCGAAACGTTGATATTTCCTGGTGTTGCAGGGTGTGAGGGATGCTTTGGATGATGCTGCGAAAGTGACATTGCGATAGTGCTGCTGTGTAAGATGATACTGTTATATGGGACGCAATAGAAGTTGGGTTGTCAGGATTACCACTGCGGAATGTGCTGTGGAATTGCGCTGCAGTGCCGGAGGGTTTTGCTTTGCCGTAGGGTTTGGCTGTGTGGATTTGCTGTGTGGATTTGCTGTGTGGTTTTGCTGTGTGGCTTTGCAGTGGGGTGTGAGGATAGTGAGGATACTGGATTTTGCCCTTTGAGGATAATGTGGTGTGCCCCGGAACAGGACTAAATTGCGAAAAAGCCTATAAATAAAGGATTTGCGGGCTGTTTGGATGTTCTGGTGGAGTGCAAATGGAGTTAAAAAATATTTTTTTTCTTTGTTTTCTTTCCGGAGTTATCTGAGATTTTCGCAAAAAGTAACTATGCTCAGAAAATATAATTAGTGTGAATATGAAGAACAGTTTGTTTTGATGGAAATATTTTCCGTCAGGGCAGACTGTTTTTTTATACCCTTTTTCAATGATATAAACTCCATGGTTCAGCGATAACATGTATGGAAACTGTGAAATTAAAATAATTTGCTAAATTTCGGAAAATGATGTCCGATTTTGCATCTGCCAGTACAGAGTATATGAAGAGATAAATATTCAAAATGCAGGAGGTACTGATTATGCAGAACAAATTATTTTTAAAGGCAGCCGATATTTGTGAACTTCTGGAAGTAAAACAGACATCGGCTTATGAGATCATCGGAAATCTGAACAAGGAGCTGGAAGAATAGGGCTACCTGACGCTTAGAAGAAAAGTTCCGACAAAGTATTTTGTGAAGCGTTTCTACGGTGTGGAAGATACTTGTGAGATTCCACAGGAAGAGGGAAAGGAATGGTTTCATGCGTAAGAGGAAAATGTATTTATCAGTGGAAGACATTGCAGAACTCTTTGGATTATCAGTTTCGTTTGATTACCGGGTGGTGGAAAGAATGAATGCCGATCTGGCAAGCAAGAACTATTATGTGATTCTCGGTCGGGTGCCAACCCGCTATGTAGAGGACAAGATCTATGGTCTGGAACACGTTGAGCAGTATTTGAAGGAGGAGAAAGCGGTATGAGTATAGTGCAGGAAAAAATGTATATGGATGTGGATGATGTGTGTGCAATTCTTGGTGTTTCTAAAGCGTATGCCTACAATTTGATGCGAGAGTACAACAAGGAGTTGAAAGCAAAAGGCTATATTGTAGTAGCTGGAAAAATTTCTACCAAATTTTTGGCAGAAAAGATTTACGGAATGAAGGTTGAGGATTAGCAATGGGTGTTTACAAGGAAGGAAAGAACTGGAAAGTTCAGGTCTATTATAAAGACTGGCAGGGCAACCAAAAGAGAAAACAAAAACGAGGATTCCGAACCAAGGGTGAAGCAAAAGAGTGGGAGCGAGATTTCCTTCAGCAGCAGAGCCAGGGAGTGGATATCGAATTTGGGAACTTCCTGGAAATCTACTATAAGGATATGGATGTCAGACTTCGGGAACACACCATGTATACAAAGCGTTACATCATTGACTTGAAGATCAGACCGTATTTTGGGAAAAAGATTCTTAGTGAGATTACGGTGGCAGATGTACGTGCATGGCAAAATGAGTTGTTGATGTATAAGGATAAGAATGGAAAAGGCTATTCGCAGACGTATTTGAAAACAATCAACTGTCAGCTGACTGCAATCTTCAACTATGCTATCCGATATTATAACCTGCAGGATAATCCCTGCAGGAAGGCAGGAGCGATAGGCAAGAGCAAAGGAGAACCGAAGGATTTTTGGATGTAGGAAGAGTTCAATGATTTTCTGGAGACAGTAAGTGATAAACCGGAGACAAGAATGGCGTTTCTTCTGTTGTACTGGACCGGAATGCGTATCGGTGAATTGCTTGCCCTTACTTATGACGACATCAATCTTGAGGAAAAGACCATCTCCATTACGAAATCTTATCAGCGATTAAAAGGGAAAGATGTGATAACACAGCCGAAAACACCGAAAAGTATCAGGATTATAACCATGCCAGATTTTCTGGCGAATGAGTTCCGAGAGTATTGCAGCCATCTGTACGGAATTATGAAAAATGAGCGTTTGTTTCACTTCACAAAATCCCATATGGAGCATTGTATGGTGGCTGGAATTGAAAAATCAGGTGTAAAAAGGATTCGTTTGCATGATCTCCGTCATTCCCATGCCAGTATGCTGGTGGATATGGGAGTGGCTCCATTGGAGATTGCAGAACGCCTTGGACATGAAAAGGTGGAAACCACGTTGAATACTTATTCACATCTGTATCCGTCTACACAGAGTAAATTAGCAGGTTTGCTGGATAAGAAACATGAAGAGGAAGGTGATTCCTCTGCTTCTTGCAAAGTACAAAAAAATATTCCTGCGGTTTGAAAAAATAGACTATATATGATATGCTTAAAGAGGTGTTTAAGCCCTATATTGTTAAGAACATATAAACAAAATTGAGGTGTAGTATGGCAATTTCGTATAATAATCTTTGGAAAATTCTGATTGATAAGGAAATGAATAAAGGTGCTTTATGTAGCAAGGCAAAGATTAGTAAGGGAACAATGGCAAAAATGACTAATAACGAGCCAGTCACATTGACAGTTATAGAAAAAATATGTGAAGTGCTTCAATGTGATATCGGGGATGTTGTTCAGATTGTAGATATAGAAAAACAGGAGAAAAATAATGGATAACAGAAGTATAAAGAAGTTAGAAGCTGATTTATGGGAATCAGCAGATTTACTAAGAGCAGGTTCTAAACTGACATCAAACCAGTATTGTATGCCGGTGCTTGGACTACTCTTTTTAAGATATGCGTATAGTCGATTTAAATTGGTGGAAGCAGAGATATTAAAGGATAGACCAATGCGTAATGGTAGGCGAATGCCTGTAGAAGCCAAGGATTTTTCTGCTAAAAGTGCACTGTTTTTGCCGAGAGAAGCACAGTATGATTATCTTGTGAATCTTCCTGAAAATATAGCATCGGCTGATTTGAAAAATATTACTGGACAGGCAATGAATAGTTTGGGTGAGGTAGTAAACAATGCTATGGAACTTGTAGAACAGCAAAGTGAACAGTTAGCAGGTGTATTGCCTAAAAGTTATACAGATTTTTCTGATGAACTGCTGGGAGATCTGCTTCGCATATTCAATAACAACGCACTTGATGAAGTTGGTGGAGACGTAATAGGCAGAATTTATGAGTATTTCCTTAACAAGTTTGCAAAAAATATAGCTTCGGATGATGGAGTATTCTTTACACCAAAATCTCTTGTGAAAATGATTGTTAATATATTGGAGCCATCATCAGGAGTACTTTTGGATCCAGCTTGTGGTTCGGGGGGAATGTTTGTACAGACAGGCGACTTTGTAAATGAAGCTGGTTTGCAAGCAAATAGTAGTATGACATTTTATGGACAGGAGAAAGTGGAATATAATGCACAGCTTTGTCTTATGAATATGGCAGTTCATGGGCTTACAGGGGTAATAAAATCTGGTGATGAAGCGAATACATTTTATCATGATGCTCATAACCTTGAAGGTTGCTGTGACTATGTAATGATCCACCATTCAATGTGGACAAGGTAAAGGCAGAATCAACATCCAATGCGGGAAGACTTCCGTTTGGATGCCCGAAAGAAAACAAGTATAAAGAAATTGGAAACGCAAATTATCTATGGATTTCGTACTTTTATGCTTATCTTAACGAAAAGGGCAGAGTTGGATTTGTAATGGCTTCATCTGCAACAGATAGTCAGGGAAGCGATAAGGATATAAGAGAAAAACTTGTTAAAACAGGTCATGTAGATGTGATGATAAGTGTAGGCAACAATTTCTTCTATACAAAGAGCCTTCCGTGTTCATTGTGGTTTTTTGATAAAGGCAAAAAGGAAAAATTGAAGAATAAAGTTCTCTTTATTGATGCGAGAAAATATTATACAGAGGTTGACCGTACATTGAATGAATGGTCAGAGTGGCAACTTAAAAATCTGAATGCTATTGTCTGGTTATATCGTGGAGAAAGCGAGAAATATACTGCATTACTTCATGAATATAGAAATGCACTTGGAAGTGACAAATTATTTGATAAACAGGTTCATGATTTGACTGAAAGATTAAAGAAACTTCGTGCAGAAGCCAAAACAGCAGTTGAGGCAGCAGATAAGCGAGAAAAGAAAAAATTACAGACCGAATACGATGATAGAATTTCTGAACTTACAGAAAGGCTTATAATAGCTAAAGAAGCGAATTGGCTATACGAAAAATTTGGCGATGGAGAGTATCATGATATTCTTGAGCTATGTAAAGTTGCTTATACAACAGATGATGTAAAATGTGATGATAAAGATGGAATCAGCATTGAGGAAAAAGGGTGGTCACTTACTCCGGGAGCCTATGTTGGTGTAGCACCTGTGGAAGATGATGGTGTGAATTTTGAAGAGCGAATGGCAGAGATACATCAAGAACTTTTAACATTGCAGGCAGAATCAAATGATTTGATGGATACTATCTCGCAGAATATGAAGGAGATGGGACTATGAACATTAAAAAAATGGATGACATATGTGAATTTATTAATGGTGGAGCGTGGAGTGATAAAGAATATGTAAATTCGGGATTGCCAGTATTAAAAGTAAGTAACTGCAAAAACAGTGGGTTTCAGGTTGAGGATATTAATTATTAGCCAGTTTCTTCAAAGGAAAAGTATGAAAAACATAGATTGTCAACAGGAGATGTTGTTATTGCAACAGTGGGGTCACATCCTAATCGTGTAGAATCTGCGGCTAGTCGTTCGATCATTGTTAATTCGTTAGTAGATGGATTTTATTTAAACCAAAATGCAGTTTGTTTAAAAACAAAAGATTCAGAAGTGTTAGATCAACGTTATCTTGGCTATCTTTGTAAGGAAAGAACTTTTGTACATTATATTCAAAACAAAGGGAGAGGCGCTGCTAATCAAATGCGTATTGCAATTGGAGCTATTAAGGCATATGAGTTTGATTTGCCAGAAATTAATGTACAAAGACAAATAGCAAATGTTCTTTCAGATTTTGATAATCTGATTGAAAACAACAAAAAGCAAATTAACTTATTGGAGGAAGCAGCAGAACGTCTATATAGAGAATGGTTTGTAGATTTACATTTTCCGAGTTATGAGAATGTAAAGATTGCTGATGGAGTACCAGAAGGATGGGAAAGAGAAAAATTATCGGATATATTTGATTATGTAAGAGGAAAATCATATACATCAAAAGAAATTGTAAATGTTGGTGGTGTTTTAATGATAAATTTAAAAAATATAAAAGCATATGGCGGCTATAACCGCAATGCAGAAAAACGCTTTATCGGGAAGTTTAAGGATGAGCAAACATTGAATGTTGGTGATATAGCTAGAGAAGCTCACAATCGTTTATTACCTAAACTTATGAGTGGAGAAATCAAAGTATAAATGGAGGTATTGCCATGAGTTATGATTATTCTGAAAATATATTAGTACAGGAAAGCGCTGGTCACCTTCTTGAAGATGAACTTGGTTGGCGTGTAGAACTTGCTTATAACACAGAAATTCTAGGTGAGACAGGCACCTTTGGCAGAAAGTCATATAAGGAAATCCTTCTTGTGAAATATTTCAAGCAGGCACTTTCAAAACTCAATCCATGGCTTACTCCAGCATTACTTGAAGATGCTATAAAAACATTTGAAAGTCATATGTCATCAGCTTCTCTTATGCAGATAAATGAGGAAAAGTATAGATACATAAGAGAAGGTATTCCAGTGAAAGTGAAAAAGCCGAATGGTCAGATTGAGGAAAAGAAGACAATTGTCATTGATTTTAATAATCCAGAGAATAATGATTTCCTTGCTATTAAGGAAATGAAAATACATGGGGATCTTTATCGAAGACGTACAGATATTGTAGGTTTTGTAAATGGAATACCTCTTCTTTTTATAGAATTGAAGAAGAATTCTGTAGATGTGCAGAATGCATACACAGATAACTATACAGACTATCTTGATACAATACCGCATCTGTTTTATTATAATGCATTTCTTATGTTGTCCAATGGAACAGAGGCTAAAGTGGGAACATTAGGTAGTAAATATGAATTTTTTCACGAGTGGAAAAGATTGTCTGAGCAGGAAGAAGGTAATGTTGCACTTGAAACGATGCTTAGAGGTATATGCAAAAAGAATAACTTCCTTGATTTGTTGGAAAATTTCATATTATTTGACCATTCAGATGGAAAAACAGTAAAGATTCTAGCACGAAATCACCAGTATTTGGGTGTAAATGAGGCTGTTAAGGCGTATGAAGCACGCAAATTGAATAATGGAAAACTTGGTGTATTCTGGCATACACAAGGTTCTGGTAAAAGTTATTCTATGGTATTTTTATCACAGAAAATTAGGCGAAAATTTGCAGGTTCTCCAACGATTGTGATTTTGACAGACAGGGATGAGTTAAATACACAGATTAGCGATACTTTTGAAAATTGTGGATTACTTGGAAAAACAAAGGCTGCAAAGTATATTGCTACGAGTGGTGATGACCTTATAACAAAATTGCAAGGAAATCCTAGCTTTATATTTACTTTGATTCAGAAATTTAATAAGAAAGATGTACAGCCAATCATACTAGATCATGACATTATTATAATGTCCGATGAAGCACATAGGAGTCAGTATGGAATATTTGCAGATAATATGATGAATTTGCTGCCTACAGCCGCACGTATTGGTTTTACTGGAACGCCATTATTATCGAATGACAATATTACAGAGAGAACATTTGGTGGATATATCTCTATCTATGATTTTAAGAGAGCAGTTGAGGATAAAGCAACAGTTCCGTTGTATTATGAGAATCGTGGAGAGAAGATTTTGGATTTAGATAATCCGGATATTACGGATAAGATATTGGATGCGATTGAGGCAGCAGATTTAGATCCAGATCAGACGGAAAAGCTGGAGCGTGAGTTTAAGAAAGAGATTCATATTATGACAGCGCCACAAAGGCTTAAATCTGTAGCCAAAGACGTTGTTTCTCATTATTCGGATTTATGGACAAGTGGTAAGGCTATGTTCGTGTGCCTGAATAAAGTGACTTGTGTTCGGATGTATAACCTTGTACAGGATTACTGGAAAGAAGAAATTAAACGATTAGAAGGAATAAAATCAAAAGTATCACAGCAGGAAGCACAGGAACTGGAACGCAAGATTAAATGGATGAAAGAAACTGAAATGGCAGTTATTATTTCTCAGGAGCAGAATGAGATTCAGACATTTAAGAAATGGAATCTTGATATAAAGCCGCATCGTGAAAAGATGGAGAAAAGAGAACTCGATAAAGAGTTTAAGGATAAGGACAATCTACTTCGAGTAGTGTTTGTCTGTGCAATGTGGCTTACTGGTTTTGATGTAAAATGTTTGTCATGTCTATATCTTGATAAGCCTTTGAAAGCGCATACTCTCATGCAGACAATAGCAAGAGCAAATCGTGTGGCAGAGGGCAAGAGTAACGGACTTATTATTGACTATATTGGCATAGTAAAGGCACTTCGAAAAGCACTTGCAGATTATACAGCAAATGTTGGAGGAAGAGAGACTGATCCAACAATAGATAAGGAAGAACTTATAGAGCACATGCTGGAAACTATATCAGCAGCTATAGATTTTTTATGTAGCAGAAATTTTGAGTTGGAGGAGTTGATTAAGGCAAAAGACTTTTCAAAATTAGCATTATTACAGACAGCAGCAAATGCTGTTTCTGATAGCCGAGAATCACGCAAGCAGTTTACGACATATGCAAATGAAATCAACCGAATGATGAAGTATCTCGATAGAGATGATATATCAGATGTGGATAGAGATAGAAAAGATGCACTCATAGCAATAGCTGATGAACTAAAGAAAAAGAAGAAGCATGTTGACAATGTCGATTTGATGGTTCAGATTAATGGAATTCTGGGTGAATATATAATGATTGAACAGGAATCTAATAATAACGACATAGCCAAGCGTTTCGATATCAGTAGAATAGATTTTGATTTGCTTCGAAGAGAGTTTGCAAAGACAAAGAAAAAGAATCTGCTTATTACGGATTTGGATGAACTAATTCAAACAAGATTAGACAGCATGCTCAAAGAAAATCCAAGTCGTGTGGATTATTATGAAAGATATCAGACAATCATTGATGAATATAATAATGAGCAGGACAGAGCAAACATTGAAAAAACATTTATGGACTTGATGAATCTGGCTAATTCCATGAATCAGGAAGAAAAGCGTTATGTCAGAGAGGGCTTTACAAGTGATGAGGAACTGTCATTGTATGATATGCTTTTCAATGAAAATCTTTCAAAAGAAGATATCAATAAAATAAAGAAAGTTGCGGTAGACTTGCTGGAAAAGATAAAAGCAAAGATATCTGAACTTGACCATTGGACAGAGAAACAGGAAACAAAGGCAGAAGTTGATACTCTTATAGGCACGATTCTCCGGGAGGAATTACCAGAGAGTTATTCTGATAATGCAATATTTGCATATAGACAGAAAATTTATGAGTATGTATTTATGAGGTATAAAGAGGTGGCGTAAAATTGTCGGTGATTATACATATGACGCTACCGATGCTAGTAAAGAACTATTTGATAATTACGATAATTTAAGCTCTGCCATTAAGGCAAAAATACCACTCAAGCAGATATGGATATTGAGTAAGGAAGAATAGAGAAAGTGAAGAGAAAACTATGAACAAGAAGTGCCAGGTGTTTACGCCTGAAAATTATGTAAGAGAATTACTAGATAGTGTGGGTTATACCCATAATTTATATGGAAAAAAAATACTAGAGAATTCCTGTGGTGATGGCAACATCCTGGTTGCGGTAGTTCAAAGGTATATTGATGATTGTAAGGAAAATGGTTTGTCTAGAACAAGAATAAAGAATGGGTTAGCAAAAGACATATATGGAATCGAGATTGATAAAGAACAGTATAAAAAGTGTATTGATAATTTAGATGAAGTATTAAAACATAACGATATTGACAAAGTTGATTGGAGAGTGATAAATACAGATTATTTGAAGTGGAATACTACTATTAAATTTCAATATATTGTTGGAAATCCTCCTTATATTACATACAGTGAATTGAAAGAGGAGGAACAGCTGTTTGTAAAGAGTAATTTCTCTACATGTGTCAAAGGAAAATTTGATTATTGCTATGCATTTATAGAGAAAAGTATTAATTCATTAGCAGATAACGGGAAAATGTCTTATCTTATTCCAAGTAGTATTTATAAGACTGTATTTGGACATAATCTGAGGATTTTTATGAGTCCGTACATTGCCCAAATAAAGGATTACAAACAAGTTAAAATATTTGATAAGGCATTAGTTAAGTCATCCATTATGGTGTTAGACAAACAACGTCAGCAGGAGATTTTGCATTATCAGGACATGAGTATGGAAAATGCGATAGATATACCTATTGCTCAACTAGATGAAAAGTGGTTTTTTGCAGATGAGAATGAAGTGGGACAACATCGATTTGGGGATTATTTTAAGGTGTCACATGTTGTGGCAACACTTCTAAATAAAGCATATGTTCTGTCAGATGGGGCATATACCGAAGTAGATAATGGCTATGCTTGTGGTAACCATACTATTGAAAGAGCAGTGATTCGAAGTACTGAAACACCTCGAACATTAAGATATGGTAAGCATGAAAAAATCATTTTTCCGTACACATACGACGAAAATGGGCTAGTACGTTTTGGAGAGGGTGAGTTTGAACGATTATATCCAGAGGCTGCGGCATATCTTAATGAGTTCCGAGATGATTTAAGCAAAAGGCAAAGTGATAATAGTGCAAAATGGTATGAGTATGGTCGATCACAGGCGTTGAGTGGTTTGAATAGCAAAAAACTTCTGATTTCAACAGTTGTGACAAATGATGTAGACGTATATGAATTAGAACAGGAATGTATACCATATGCGGGAATGTATATCGTGGAAAAGGAAGATAATAATGAATATGAATTGATAGATGCAATGAGAATACTTAGAAGTGGCGAATTTAAAGAGTATGTTTTTAAAGTTGGAATACCTATAAGTGGTAAATCGGTGAGAATAACATCGAAGGATGTTGAGAATTATATGTTTTAGGAGGTGGCTTAAGTGGAAGAATTAAAATATGTTATAGAAGATAGTACGATAGCAGAATTATTAGGTGTGCAGAATTTTTCTACAGATGAGGCTGCAATACTTGAATTAGTTAAGAATGCATATGATGCTAATTCATTGAATTTAAAAATTACATTTCAGAATGACACACTTCGATTTGAGGATAATGGCATTGGCATGAATGCAGACGATATAAAAAAACATTGGATGCATATAGGTAAAAGTAGCAAAGAATATGAAATAATAGATGAAAATAATAAAAAAAGAATTCAAGCTGGTTCGAAAGGTGTTGGAAGATTTGCATTATCGAGACTAGGGTATAGTGTATGTTTGAAATCGAAAAGATTAGATTCTGTTGGTGTAATTTGGAAAACAGATTGGAATACATCTGTTTTAGATGAGAGCTACGACATTCACACTAAAGGAACAGATATAGAAATAATAGGATTAAGGGAAAAGTGGAATAAAAAACGCATAGAAAATTTAAATAAGTACTTAGAAAGAACTTATCGTGATACATCTATGGAGATAAGAATTATTTCAGATAATTATAATGAAATTGTAAAGGAACATTTTCCTAAAGCTAAAGTTGGAATCAATTGTCGAAGTAATATTGTTTTAAAGTATAATCAAGGAACTTTAGTAACAACAGTAGAGTCAGATGAATTTGAAAATGAAGCTTTAAAATATTGTTCAGGGGTTGATATAAGAAAATTTGAAACGAAAACGAATATTGTTAATGAATTGAAGGGAAACAAAATAACGGAGCTTTTAGATGCGGATATACAAAGTATTATTAATGATATTGGCGAATTTTCAGCAAATTTATACTTTAATATAGCTTCATCAAAAGATGAAAAAGAGAAATTCTTATACAAGTATTTAAATACACCAGAAAATATAGAAAGCGGAATAATATTATATAGGAATGCATTTAGTATATCTTCATATGAAGGAAGGAAAGATTGGTTAGGACTTGGAAAAAGATCTAGAAAATCCCCTGCGGCAGCTTCTCATCCAACGGGGGCATGGCGTGTGAGAGAAAATCAGATGGCAGGTTATGTCATGATAGATAAAAAGAAGAATGCTGTGCTTCAGGATATGGCTAACCGCCAAGGCTTAGATGAAAATATTTATTATCAGTTATTTGTTGAAATAATATTAGTAGGCATTAAAGAATTTGAAAGATATAGACAAAATATTGTTAGAAAAATAAATGTTAAGAATCAGACAGAAGAACAAAAAGCAACACCTATTTCAGATCGAGTATTAAACAAACCAACATCTGTTAGTGGTTTGACAAAGGAAGAGGCAAAACAATTAGCAACAGAAATCAAAAGTTATAAAAAAGAAGGAAAACAATATCAGAAAGATAAAGAAGCGGCAGAGGCTAGATATAAATATGATGTAAGAATTTTAAATGTATTAGCAACAACAGGATTAAAAGCTTCATCTATAGCACATGAAATGAAAAATGATAGAAATGCCATATATGATAATTACAATAATATAGTAGATGCATTAAAAGAATATGGTATGTGGGATGAATTGAATTCTTCCGAAAAAACGAGGAAATCTTATAAAAATGTTCCCTATTTGTTGGAAAGTAATGATGTTGTTGGAAAAAAATTGGTGACATTCATGGATACTATGCTGGAGGAAATAGAAAAAAAACAGTTTGAGCTTAGGTACCAGAGCATAGCGGATATCTTAACTGTTATAAAAAAAGTGTGGGAAAGAGATTATGCATGGCTTAGTATTGAAATAATTATGGATGAAGATATTGTTTGTCAGATTTCAGAAGATATATTGCAGGTTATTTTTGATAATCTGATTTTAAATAGTGTGCAGCAAAATGAAAATACGCAAAAACTAATTATCACTATATCTATAAAGGAGACTAATGGTTTTTTAAATATTAAATATTGTGATAAAGGAAAAGGACTTGATGATAAGTATAAAATGGATCCAATGAAAATATTAGAGGTACATGAAACTACAAGAACTAATGGGCATGGCCTCGGAATGTGGATTGTAAATAATACATGCATAATGTCAGGAGGGGAAATACAGAAGATAGGTGGAGAAAAGGGGTTTGAAATAGAATTTACTATAGGAGGAAAAATATAATGGAAATATTAAAGATTTTATATATAGATGATAATCCGGAGCCTTCATTATCGAAATACTTGGATAAATATAAGAATTCGAGTTGTGATATTGAGTATTCAGATATTAAATTTAATCCAGATGAAGGATACGAGAGCTTGATTAATAATGCGGAAGTTAAATCAGCAAATATAATTTTTATAGACTCAAAGTTATTTGAAAATAGAACAGCAATAGCAGGAAAGTTTACAGGAGAAGAATTTAAAATTATTCTAAAAAAATATTTCCCATTTATAGAGGTGATTGTTATTACACAAAATGATATCGCCCCAGATTATGAAACAATTTCTAAATATGATTCTAAATGCGGAAAGACACCAGAAGAATATTATGATGAAGAGCTTCCACCAATATTAGACCAATGCATTAGAAATATTTTTGAAGTCAGAAAAATTGCTTCAGAAATGCAAAAAAATACTAGTTGGGAAAAAGTTATGGTAGAAAAAATAGTGAATTCGATCAATGGTCAAGGGAAATTTGATGAACTTACTAAGAATGATATTGATGATGTGATAAAAATGTTTCAAGAGTTGCAGACGAAAGTAGAAGGATAGGGATATGGACTACAGAAGAACAAAATATTGTCCGGAATTAATTGATGTACCGAAAAAAAAGAAAGAAGTAGAGAAGTTAGTTGAAATAGAGCATCCTAATGCAAAAGATATGCATAGCTATATAAGTGATAATTCACAGAAATTTAAGCTGGAATTCATTAAAGCTTATAATGGAAAATGTGCATATTGTGGAGCTTCAACTGATTTGATAAAAAAGACTGAATTTGAAATAGATCATTTTTTATATGAAAAAGCTCCTATATTTGCTACAAAAAAAGATGCGGGTTATATGGAAAATTTAATCCTATCATGTCATGACTGTAATCATAATAAAAATTCATTTTGGATTGAAAAGGAAGAAATGGATACATTGAGTCCGGATGGAGAAAAAATTAAGAATGTATTTATAAGAGATGACAAATATTATATTCGGATAAATGATGAGTTTAAAGAAAATACAACAATAGAAGGATTTTATAATAAGCTTTGTTTGGGATCTGAATTACATAGGTTGGATTATTTAATAATGAATATAATTGGATTGCAGAGATCTTGTGAAGACAATAGTGATTTATATGTCGGACTAGGGAAAATACTGGATACAATAAGGGAAAAGAGAAATATTATGTAGAATAAAGTTCTAATCATAAAGTTTTATTTATGCAATATTACGCAGAAAAATTTTTGCAAAGAAGGAAGTGAATTAATGGACATAAAGCAGCTAATTGGTGAAACCACAGATTACGACAAAAAGCTTGCACTTGAAGAGAAGAAACCTAAAAGCTGGTGCAAGAGTATCAGTGCATTTGCCAATTGTTTTGGTGGCAAGTTAATATTTGGTGTGTCGAATGATAATGATTTGGTGGGGCTTGTAGATGCTGAAGGTGATGCAGAGAAAATTAGCGAAGCAATAAAAACACATTTGAATCCAATACCGGAGTTTAAGTTGTATTTTGAAAAAGATGGCGAAAAGATTTTTGTTATTGTGGAAGTTATGAAAGGTCAGCAGACACCATACTATTATGAAGGTGATGGACAACTCATTTCATTTATGCGTATAGGAAATGAAAGCGTTCCGGCAACTCCTTCACAGCTAAGAGAATTGGTGCTTCGTGGCAGCGGCGAAAGTTACGATAGTCTGAAATCAAGATATGATTTTGATAATATGTCTTTCACAAAATTAAAATCGGTATATAAGCAAAGAACAGGAAATGCATTTGAAGATACAGATTATGAATCTTTTGGTTTGATTGATGAGAAAGGCAATCTGACGAATGCAGGAGCACTTCTGGCAGATGAATCTCCAGTTCGTCATTCCAGATTATTTTGTACAAGATGGAATGGACTTACTAAGGCATCTGGAATTGTAGATGCACTTGATGATAAGGAATATACGGGAAGTCTTGTTACACTATTGCAGGCAGGAACGGATTTTGTAAGAAATAATTCCAAGAAAGCATGGCGTAAGGTTGATGACGGCAGAATTGAAATGCCGGATTATCCGGATCGGGCAGTGCTTGAAGGTGTAGTAAATGCATTAATTCATAGAAACTATATGGAGATAGGCAGTGAAGTTCATATAGATATGTTCGATGACAGAATCGAAATATATTCACCCGGTGGAATGGTAAGTGGAATATCTCTTGAGGGAAAAGACTTGCTTAAAATTCCATCAAAGAGAAGAAATCCGATATTAGCTGATATCTTTAGTCGCCTTAAATATATGGAGCGTAGAGGTAGTGGATTTAAGAAAATATTGGCGGACTACGAGGGACAAGTGGAATTTGATGAAACAAAGATGCCAGTCTTTGATGCAGATAATGATGATTTTACATTGACTTTATATAATCTGAATTATGGTTCTAACTATGCAACACAGGTGAATGAAAATGTCATAGAAAATGTCATAGAAAATGTCATAGAAATTTCGGAAGAAAAAATTAAGAAGTTAATGCCAGAGTATTCTAAGAAGAAGCTTGCTAAAGCATGTGAGATCCTAAAAATGATTTCGGAAAACCCGAATATTTCTATTGATGAATTAAGAATAGCCTTAGATGTCACAGATAGAACAATTGCTAGATATATATCAGAATTAAAGGATAAAGGTATCATAGAACGAAAAGGTCCAGATAATGGTGGAGAATGGAAAATTAAGTAAACGACAGTAAATATGGCACTCAATATGTCGCCAAAATGTTCACTCAAGGATATTCTAGAGTTAGTCTCAACGAAGTCTCACGAGATTTGAGACTAATTGAGACTCTATGGTGTAGCAAAATGCGATGCCCCCGGGAGTTTTGTGGGTGAATTATAAAGTTGTAGTCTCAAGCCAGTCTCATTTTTGAAATTGTTTGTTGAGACTAACATGAGACTGAGGAGGTTCAAAATTATGGATATAAGCAAAAAGGATTGGAAGCTATTTCGAGAAAAATTATCAGGCTGGCAGGAAAATTATATGGAAAGTCTTGTTAAAGAGTATGCAAATTTTCTGAATGATGATAAAAAGCCTGCATCAGAGAAATTCTGGGAACTTGAAAAACAGATAAAAGAAGATAAGCATCATCCGGGAGTCATCATGGAGATGAGTAAGTCAGAAGTAATATGGGATATCGTTCGTCTTATAAGATTGAAAGTAATTGCATATGATGATTTATCAGAATTCAGTGGAGAATTGAGGCAGGAAGTGAAAAGAATACTTGAGATGAATAGATAATGACGGAAAGGAAGGTATGACCAATGCGTGATCCAATAGAGAATGTGACGAGATTGCAGAAGCAGCTAAATAATCTGCAATTGGAGAATCAGGTATTAAAGAACATATTGGATAAAGCGGGACTGTCATATCAAAATGAACTGGCAAGTATAAGGAAAACGGATACGAAAGAGGATTTTGATCCAGAACAGGGTAAAAGGATTGTGAACCCCAAAGAGATTACAGACAGGATGGCAAAGCTCTTTTTCTCATTCTTTTGGGGAAGAACAGATGTATATGCGAAAAGAAATGTAAATAAAAACGGAGAGGCGGCATATTATCCGCAGTGTGATAATTTCTGGTCAGATAATTGCCATAGGAAATTAAATACACACATAGATTGTAAGGATTGCAAATATTGTTCGTATACAAGATTGGATTTATCAACCATATTGATGCATTTGAGAGGAAACTCTTATGCTGCGAAAGACGTAATAGGTGTGTATCCATTATTGGATGATGGAACATGCAGATTTCTGGTATTTGATTTTGATAATCATGAGAAGAATGCAGAAAAAAAGGACTTTGCAAATACAGATGATACATGGATTGAAGAAGTCGAAGCTATGAGAGATATCTGCACATTAAATGGAATAGAACCTTTGGTAGAGCGTTCTCGTTCAGGAAAAGGTGCACATATATGGATATTCTTTGACAAGCCAATATCGGCGTCATTGGTTCGTAAATTTGGCTTTGCACTTTTAGATAAAGGTGCAGAACAGGTGAATTTAAAGTCATTCAATTATTATGACAGAATGTTGCCAGCACAGGATTCCTTAGAAAATGTGGCAATAGGAAACCTGATTGCATTGCCATTACAGGGAAGGGCGTTGAAAGATGGCAATAGTGCATTTGTGGATAGTAACTGGAATGCTTATCCTGACCAATGGAATGCTTTATTAAGTAAACCTAAGCTTTCAGAAGAATTTCTGGAGAACAAGATAAGGGAATGGGCATTTACAGCAGATGACCTTGAAGCATCCAGTGATGAAGAAAATAGGGAAAAGCCATGGGATAGAATGAAAAATTTTGCAAAATCAGATGTTGATGGGAAAATGGACATCACATTATCAAATGGTATATATGTCGACAGCACGAATCTTAAGCCTGCGATGCAGAATAAGATTCGCAGAATGGCAGCCTTTAGTAACCCAGTATTTTATAAAAATCGTGCGATTGGAACATCTAATTATGATACTTCAAGGTGGATTTATCTTGGAAAAGACCATCTTGGTGGATACATACAGATTCCAAGAGGATTACAGGATGAATTAATAGCAAATATTGATAAGGCGGGAATTGAATATACTATTGATGACGAGAGGCAGCAGGGAAGAAATATTAATGTAGAATTCAATGGAGAACTACGATCTGAACAGAACAAGGCGTTAAAGGAACTGACTAAGTATGATAATGGGATACTTCATGCTGCAACAGCATTTGGAAAAACAGTTGTATGCAGTGCAGTAATTGCAGAAAAGAAAGTGAATACTCTGATTCTGCTTGAATCATCTGCACTTATAGAACAGTGGAAAGATGCTCTAAACAAATTTTTAATTATAGATGAAGAACTACCCCAGTACAAAACGAAAACTGGAAGGTTAAGAACTAGAAAAAGTCTGATTGGAACATTACAAGGAGCACATGATTCGATGACAGGGATTGTTGATATTGCAATGGTCGGCTCACTTTGCAAAAAGGGAGAGTTTCATAATTTGCTGAATGATTATGGACTTGTGATAATTGACGAGTGTCATCATTCTGCCTCTGAAACAATAGCAAATGTGCTAAAAGAAGTAAAAGCAAAGTATGTATATGGTGTGACAGCAACTCCGAAAAGAGGAGATGGATTGGAAAAAATCAATTATATGCTGATAGGACCTATAAGATATAGTTACACAGCAAAGGAAAAGGCTATGGAGCAGGGGATACAACATCTTGTATATCCGCGTTTTACCCGAACTGTACCTCCAAGAGGAGTGATTAATGGTAAGATGCATCCAAATGAAGCATATGATATTATTCACAATAATGATATAAGGGATGAACAGATTGTTGAGGATGTGAAGAAGTGCGTGTTGGCAGGACGCACTCCGGTTGTCTTATCCCGATACAAGGATCATTCAGAAAAATTGTATGAGCGTTTGAAAGCTTATGCAGACTATGTATTCCTGATGACAGGTAATAACTCTAAGAAAGAACACAAGAAAATTCTTGAACAGATGCATCAGGTTGATAAGGCTGAGACTCTGATATTAATAGCCACAGGCTCTCTGGTGGGAGAAGGTTTTGATTTTCCAAGACTGGATACACTTTTTATGGCAACACCTGTATCATTCCGTGGAGTTGTTGAACAGTATGCTGGTAGGTTGAATCGAGATTATGAGGATAAAGAAAATGTAATAATATATGATTATGTGGACAACCATATCCCAATGTTTAATAACATGTATATGAAGAGACTTAAAGCATATAAACAGATTGGATATGAGATTGCAGGTAGTTTGCAAATTAACAAACAGACAGCTAATGCAATATATGACGGTGATAATTATACTGAAAATTATCATAAAGATTTATTGGATGCAAATAAAAATATAATTATTTCAAGCCCTGCAATTAGCGGTCAAAAAGTCTATGAACTGATTAATATGCTAAAAGAAAAACAGGCATCGGGAGTTCAGATTACAATAGTAACATGGACACCGGATTCCTATGGATTTGGAGATGCAGCATATTGGATGCAGTTACATGAAGACATGCGCAAAGCAGGATTTTATATTAAAACAGTAGAGGAATCATGTGAGAGGTTTGCAGTTATTGACCAGGAAGTAGTCTGGTATGGAAATATTAACCTTCTGGCGAAAAATAAGGTTGATGACAGTATTATGAGGATCCTGAGTAAAGAGATAGCCAGTGAATTGATGGAAATTACATTTGGAGATAATGGTTGAGTTGAATAGTTCAGAATAAGATGCATTATGCAGTTCATGGTAATACAGTAGCAGAAGTGAACGAGATTGTGACAATGTATCTTGATTATGCAACAAGACAGGCACGAAGACATATTCCTATGACTATGGAAGACTGGAAAACAAAGCTTGACGCATTTCTTAGATTTAATGATGCAGAAGTACTTCAGGATAAAGGAAAAGTAACAGCAGCAATTATATTTTTTTGCTCGAAACCCTATAGACAAAGGGTTTCGGGCACTTTTTTTCGTGATACACTTTTTGTGTAAGTAGATAACCATCCGTATTACCTACTTACTTTTAGTCTTGACAGGAGTACAAGCAAAGTGAAGAATATCCGGCGGTATACGCTGACTGTATTATATAACGCTCCTACAACGATCAATCAGTTTTATGATGCTGAAGTTCGACATGACATGTACTACTGGGGTAAGGATATTCCGGACGGGTAAGAACCTTGTGTCCACTGGGCGCGAAGTTGGCACAGTTACTACGGTGTCAGGAGAAATCCTGTAGCAAGTGGGGAATGGTTCGACTCCATTCCTCATTTTTCATGCAGAAAATGCATAGATTATTATCCAGTTTAAAAGTAAACGCTCACCGTTTACGTAGGAGTGGCTGTGCTAAGCTACTTCTTTTGCGGAAGGCTTAGATTTCTCAGATTAATTGTTAAGAGGTCGAAGCCTTTTTTTGCCTTCGCAGCACAGGCACAGGTTCATGCAGTCAACATGTGGGAATATTATTTTGGAGTTGTTGTACTAGTGCATGTTTGTATCAAGTATTAGAAAATATCTTTGTGTCTGAAAGACAGCATTTCTGCCCGAAATCTTGAAATGTCTGAATATTAAATATATAATATTAGATAACTAATTCTAATGAAGAAAAATTATAAGATGAAGAAATGTTACTGATGAAGATATGCTATAACAAGCTACACGATATATGTATTTTTTCCGTGCGAAAATGGAAATTGTATCATCTACAACAGAAGCTTTGAAAAAGTTTTATGAGAAAAACTCCTATGCTCTTTTGAAAGACGCTAAAATAAGAGCATAGAATGCGAAAAATATATTTTATTTGGAAAGGTACAGGGAATTTACTTGGAAAATAATAAAGCTGTTTTATTTGAATTAAATATAGAAAATGATAGATGTATATTCCCAAACACAATATCAGATGCAATTATTGATGCAAATAAAGAACTGAAAGATTTGGAAGATAAGCTTAATGAAACACTTGAAACAATAAGGCTGTTGACTCCAGAATGTGATAAGTTAGATTATATATTGTCTGCAAGTTCGGGTGCATTATGTGGAATAATGGATGTTTTTCTTGTGGGTAAACCAGGAGAGTCACCATTAGGGGATATAACAGATAAATGGTTTGCAAATAGGACAATAGACTTTGCAAAAATATGTGGATATACGGGGGATAAGAATTCTTTATCTTCAGCAATAAAATTTTTGGAGAAGAAATTTAAAATCCCATATGACCAAAGTGTTGGTGGAGGAATATTTCGTGAGTTGATTGATTTGACTCCATCAAACCATCATTTTAAATCGTTGGGACATAATCCAACACTTTTAGGTTTGTTTTTTTCCATTCTTAATCAGTTTACAAATACTTCGGATTTCGTATCAAATGGAGAATTGATTTCGTTAAATAATTCAGATGGGAAATTTGAACTTCAAGGAAAAAACATACCAAGTAAACTATTTTGCGGTATTGCAAATTGGATTGGTCATTTGATTTCAGATGTATCTGGTTCATCAAGTAGTAAAGGAAGAGGAATGGGAATACCATCTCCAATATGGGCTTGGAGTAATGATGTAATTGCGATTAAGGCAAAACTAAATATTCCAGTGACTGAATTTGATAAATCCGTAAATGAGCTTGCCTTGGAGTTATTTAAAAAGGGATACGATGTAAGATTTCAAACTACTCAGGCAATACCAGTTTTCATCAATGAAATGGTCGTAAGATTGTTATATTCAATAAGACGTCTGATTAGATATTATATATCTGTACCTAAAAAAGATAGAAGCTGGGGTTTACTTTGGAAATCGTGTGAACCATTTTCGAATGCAACTGTAAAGCGTATGCTGACAGTTGCACATGGGACATTTTGTATAATAGATATTGGCGATGCAACAATTAGAGGATTTGAAAAAGGAAAAGAAATAGGAAGTTTCAATGTTGTCGAATTTTTTATGCGATTGAATATAGTCGGTGTTGGTCGGCTGACAATCTCTCTTTATGGAGAAGCAAAACAAGGAATACAGCGTAGTAAAGCCAATAAAGAAGCTATATTCATGAAAAGAGAAAAAGTGATTATAGATGATTATATGGAAGGATTGAAAATTCTATCCAAGACATATGATGATAAATTGTTGATGACTTTTGTTAGCGATTTTAAATCAAGTAATGCATATAGAGAGTCTTTTAACAAATCAGTTGAATTGGCAAAATTACGAAATGTGTTTGAAAATGAAAGAATAAAATCAAAGGCAGACATAGATTGCTATTTTCGAGGAGGTTCATTGAAATGAGTAAGAAGAAATCTAAATTACAGCAAGCACAAGACGAAGCACAAGCAGCGATAAATGAAACGAACAAAAAAATTGAAGAACTTGGAAAGCATTCAAACAATTTATGCATTGAATTGAATAACATTCAAAAGTTATTTGATGAGATTCGGAATATACCAAGCGAAAAGAAAATAGAGTGTGAAAAATTAAAAAAAAATCAGATTGAATTGGAAACAACAAGCTGAGAAAATAGAAAGTGATTATAAAGCAGCAGCGGTAAAAAATGCAGGAGCAGGAGCAGCCGGAGTAAGTGCCGGTGTTGCTGTTGCAGCAATGGGTCCGACAGCAGCTATGGGAATTGCAACTACTTTTGGAGTTGCTTCAACAGGAACGGCAATTTCAACATTAAGCGGGGCAGCTGCAACAAATGCAGCTTTAGCTTGGCTTGGTGGTGGAGCACTTGCGGCAGGTGGTGGTGGAATGGCAGCTGGAGAAGCTTTTCTAACCCTTGCGGGACCAGTAGGGTGGGCTATTGCTGGCGTTGCACTTGTAGCGAGTGGCATTATGTTTTGGCGATCATCAAGTAAGAAAAAAAGAATCGAAGAAATTTTTACGCTGATTAGCAAACGTGATGTCAAATCATATAAACTTGCAGTTGTTGAATTGAGTGAACGAATTACAAGAATTGATGAAGAAAGCAAATTGTTAAGAGATGCAATTGTAAAGGTAAAGAGTTTTGGCACAGATTATGATGCAATGACAGAAGCACAACAGTATGAACTTGGGGCGTATGTTAATCTAATGTTGTCATCTACACAATTACTGGTTAATCCAATACTTGGGTTGCAGCCTAAATATGGAAATGAGGATTTTGAAAAGTTTGTTTCTTGGAAAGGAAGGAAAACAGATAAAGCATTGTGTAATGATTTCAAGACGTTGATTATATCGTTTGCTAATCTTCTTTATAAAATAGATTTAGATGATAACGATAAAAGATTGTTATATAAGACTTTTAAAGGAAATAAAAAAATGCTTAGTGCATTAAATATGAAAAAGAAGGAATTTAAAATAGAGATTTTAAATGCTGTTGAAGAAGCACTTTTGTATAGCTATAAATAGTTCGTGGTAAAATAGACCACAAATTAAAAATGAAATTTAAATACTGAAGGAGAAGTGCAGATGTTAAATCTTGCTAAGGGATATAAAATATATGAGCCGGAAAGATTGAAAGAGGAATATGAAGTAACAGATGACGTGACATTAATGGCTAATGTTGATGTAGAAAAGATAAAAGAAGTATTCCAGCATTTCATTGTAATGCATGAGGAACCTTTATTTTTTATTTTAGAATTACCAGTTACGTGCGACAGAGAAAATCCAGTTGCTCCGGGAAGATTAAGGGAAACACATAAAGACGTTTACTATATTGACGGCTGTTCAGTAGAAGAAAGTCTTGTGTTGCTGGAAAGATATGGAGAATTGCTTATTAATGATGGAATAAGCAGATTTGGATTTGGTTGTCATGAGAGCCAGGATGAAATCATGCTTGATAAATATAATGTGGTAACAATTTATAGTAAGCAGCTGTCAAAGTACAATGATTTTTTTGAAGCTCATGAGATTGAAAAAGTGGAAAATTTAATTACAGCGTGGGATACATTTTCAGATGATACACCGGGACAAGCTGAAAGATATGATTATAATGGAAAAACAGTGTATGATTTGCCAGAAGAATTAAAAGATTGGGGAATGTACTTAGCGGATACACGAGCAGAGTGATTTGTTTAGAAGTCAGTATAACTTTTGGCCAAGTTGACCAGAAGTTGTGTAGTGCTTAATCGGAGGTTTGGGTCTTAGGGAGAATCCCTATCGTACATGACATAGGAATGTGCTTTTCTTGCATAAAGTCATGTCACTTTATGCGTATCCTGTTATTAATTGTTAGTAATCATTGTTCAGAAGTTGGAACTTTTGTGCCAAACCTTGGAAAGCTAGGAAAATCAAGGGGGTGAGAGGGGTCCAAGAATGGAACAAATGAAAAATCAATATGATTATTTTATTAGCTTAATTTCAAATGTTGGATAAATGATTCAGAAAGTGAAGCTAATAGCAAATGTAATTATGTTATAATGTGAATGCATTATTTTTAGTAAATACGAGGTTAGATATGGAAAATCAAAATAGTATGAAAACAGAACTTGAATTGTCAGGGCTTGATCCAGAGAAACTTGAATTTATGGATATCGAGGAGCGTAAGAAAGCATTGAGGGCTGCTGGACTTGATCCTGAAAGCTACGATTTCTAAATAAGGAAAGTGAAAATGGATATTTTTGAAAAGCTAAGATTAATTAAGCTGACGAAGGAAAATCATCAAATCCTTCTTAATTCGAATGATGGATTTATAACCAACACTAGCTATAACCGTAAAACAGGTGGGGCTTACAAAAGAGAATATAAAATATCTGATGGCAAATTATATATCCATGAAGCAAAAACGACAGATAAATTCTATAACGACTCATGGATTGCTACAGACAAGAAAGTTCATCAGTTCTTATCAAAATTTTTATGGAAGCTAGTTCTTGATGAGATAAGTGTATAAAAAGTGTACTATATTAAATGAATTTTCAATCATTGTTGATATAATTCTCATTTTTTGTATAAAACTAAAATTATGAAAGAGTGTTGATATAGTGTATGAAAGTATAATAATTATTCTATTGGAATAGATATTCAACGCAATGGAAGAAAAAGGATATACAGATAAAGAGGAAGGACTAAATAACAGACTTGTCGAAGCAATCGGTGAACTGGGCGAAGACGAAATCGACACAGAAACCTTCATAGATATATGTATCGAAAAAGGAATAGCCTCCGACACAGTGGCATAAGACAATCTGGATTATATACAGAGCAGGTTGAGGTGGGAAGATGTTTAATAAATTAACAATAGAATTGAAAAATGACAAGAAACTTGACTTCGGTATATCATCGCTCATGCAAGGGGTTATGATGGAACTCATAGACAGCGAATATGCAGAAACTTTGCATGAGCAGGGACTCAATCCATATACCCAGCATGTAAAGTTTCAGGATGGAAGCATAAAATGGATAATAAGTACGCTTACGGAAGAGTCCGAAAAAAAGATATTGATGCCATTGCTTTCAGATAAGCTGGAGCAGATACATATCAGACATAAGGATCTTGAATTTAAGATAAACAGCAGGAAGATAGAATCAGTATCGTACGAGGAACTTCTGGAAAGTACATATTTCTGGGACTGCAGTCCGTATATAAATATGGAGTTCGTGACACCGACAGCTTTCAAGGTGGATGGCAGATACAGGAACTATCCGGTTGTATCAAATATCTTTAAAAGCCTAATAAACAAACACGATAGCATCTCGGAAAAAACCGAATTCTATTCAGAAGAGCTTATAGAGCAGATCGAAAATGGAGTTGAAATCGTAAAGTACAGATTGCGAAGCACATTCTTCCATCTTGAAGGTGTTCGGATACCTGCTTTTCTTGGAAGCATAACTTTGCATATTAGGGGATCGAAACAATTCGTGAACCTTATCAATATGCTTGCAAAATTCGGAGAATTTTCAGGCGTCGGAATAAAATGTGGCATAGGAATGGGGGCAATAGAAATCAAAGAAAACAGAGGCAAAGGAGATAGGCAGTGAATGAAAAACAAGTAAAGATAGCTCTTGGTGGAATGCTTCATGATATCGGCAAGATACTGTACCTATATAATGGTGGAAGGAATTACAGTACAAGTGGATATGAGTTCCTTAAAGAGCAGGGAATCAGTGATGACGACATATTGGACCAAGTGAGATATCATCACAGTAACATGATAAAAGGAGCAGATATCGCAGATGACTCACTGGCGTATATAACATACTGGGCAGATAATGTCGTGGCATCTGCAGACAGACGAAATAAAGAAGAGTCAGAAAAACATATATATGACAAATTCATGCCTCTAGAAAGTATCTTCAATGTACTGAACAACAATGACCAGAAGTATACGTATGATATGTCCAGAGTATATGACAGCGGCGAATTGAATTACCCATCAGAATCAGCCGGACAGTATTCGGAGGAAATATACGTCAAGATATGCAAACAACTGTCAGAAGGTCTGAAGCAGATTGAGCTTGACGAAAGGTATGTCAATTCTCTTCTTGGTGTCCTTGAAGCGAATGTGTCTTTCGTGCCGTCGTCAATAGACAATGCTGATATATCGCTGTTCGATCATTTGAAAATAACAGCAGCAGTAGGAAACTGCATTTATGAATATCTGGAAGAGCAGGGAATTAGCAATTATAAGCATGCGCTTTTCGAAAATGCAGCGGATTATTATATGAAAAAATGTTTTCTGATGTTTAGCATGGATATTTCAGGAATACAAGACTTCATATATACAGTGTACAGCAAAGGTGCTCTGAAAATGCTCAGATCGAAATCATTTTATCTTGAAATGATGCTGGAACACATAATCGACATACTTATAGAACGGATAGGAGTGTCCCGTGCGAATCTGATATATTCCGGCGGAGGACATGCATATATGCTCCTGCCGGCAACAGAAAAGGTGAAAAATCTAATCGATGAATTCAAAAAAGAACTCAATGACTGGTACATCGATAATTTTAGGACAGCCCTGTATATCGCATGCGGATACGCAGAATGTTCAGCAAATGATCTGAGAAACGAACCTGATGGCAGCTACAAAGACATTTTTATGAATGTGAGCCGTGTGCTTTCAGCAAAAAAGGCATCGAGATATTCAGCAGAACAGATAATAAGACTCAACGATATGACAGCAGGCGATCATGAGCGTGAGTGCAAAGTATGCGGCAGAGTGGATCATCTTGTAAAAGAAGATCTATGTGAGTTCTGCTGCTCTTTGAAGGAATTGTCATCGGATGTATTGGACAAAGATTTTGTAACTATACTATCTTCTGCACCTGATGATATGAACAGCGTTCCGATGCCCCTTGGATATCATATGATAATGGAAAGCGAAAAAGAACTCCGTGAAAGACTGAAAACAGGCGAGTCATATGTGAGGTCATACAGCAAAAACAAGATGTTCACAGGCTATAATGTTTCAACAAGGATTTGGATAGGATCATATTGCAATGGAAGTTCGTTTGAAGATCTCGCTGATAAATCAGAAGGTATCAGGCGTATAGGGGTGCTGCGTGCCGATGTGGATAATCTTGGGACCGCTTTTGTACGTGGGTTTGAACGGAGCAATTGTTCACAGCAGTATGTCAGCATATCGAGAACAGCTACATTCTCGAGGAAACTAAACATGTTCTTCAAGCTGCATATAAATTATCTTCTCGGAAGTGCAAAGTATTCAATGCAACCGGAAGCCACACCGTATTCACAGCGACGTGCTTTGATAGTTTATTCCGGAGGAGATGACCTATTTATAGTAGGTGCGTGGAACGAACTTATAGAGGCAGCGGTGGATATCAACGATGCTTTGAAAAAATATACCCAGGGGACATTGACATTATCGGCAGGTATAGGTATATTCCCTCAGAAGTATCCGGTCAAAGCACTGGCAAGGCAGACCGGAGAGCTGGAGGATGCGTCGAAACAGGTCGATGGCAAGGATGCGCTCTCACTGTTTGAACCAGAAAAACATACGTACAAATGGGAAGTGTTCCGGAAGCATGTTATCGATGAAAAATATACACTTATAGAAAAGTACTTTTCAGGTATGCCAGATAAAGGAATGTCAGCAATGTACAAGCTGATGGGATATATAAGGAATCTTGATGATAAGATCAACCTTGCACGACTGGCATATATGCTTGGAAGGATGGAACCGGATTGTAACGCCGGACAGGATATAAAAGATTTATACGGTGAATTCTCAAGAAGTCTGTATAAATGGGTAAGTGATGACAAAGATAATGAAAGCCGCAGGGAACTTCTGACAGCAATATACTTGTATATATATCTGCATAGAGATAACGGGAGGTAGATTATGGAAAAATTAACAGAACTGAATTTTGCTGATCAGGCTGAACAGGTGATAAAGAGTCTGATAAGAACAAATCGTAATGGAAAGCAGGAATTAAAACCCTCAAACTCACAGATAAGAAATCTCCTTGAACTGACTACAAATTTATATAACCGTGCAAGAAAGGAAAAAACGGATATTCTTAGCAAAGATATCCGAAGTGACGTACAATATGTAAAAATGAAATTTGCATATGCGGCAGGTCGTGAAAGAGATGTGAATGATTTTGTAAAAGCAGCAGATCTTTTGAATAAGATAGATATGATCAAAGACAGTAAATCAGAACTGATGTTGTTCTGCAAATATATGGAGTCACTTGTAGCATATCATAAATTCCATGGTGGATTGAAATAGGGAGAAATTGAATTATGTACAGTAAGATAGAAATAACAGGTGTGATTGAAACAAAGACAGGAATGCATATAGGTGCTTCGGATGGATTTGCAGCAATAGGTGCTATAGACTTTCCTGTTGCAAAGGATGCTATAAGTGATCTTCCATATATTCCAGGAAGCACGCTTAAAGGCAAGATACGCAGCCTTCTCGCTAAAGCTTGCAATGAAAGCCCTGTTAAAAACCGAAATGAAGACAATGAGCGGATAACAAGAATTTTCGGAACAAGTAAAAGTAAAAAAGATGGGTATCCTAAGCCCAGCCGCCTTATTTTCTCTGATGCGATAATGAGCAACGAAGCAGAGTTGATTTCGATGGGTGCAATGTCAGCAACGGAGGCTAAAGAAGAAAATTCGATAGATCCGTTGACTGCAATTGCCAATCCAAGACAAATAGAAAGAGTTATCCGTGGAGCAAAATTTCCGTTGAGTATAATTTATAACATGGACAACGAAGCGGAATTCGAAGAGGATATGGAAACTTTGGCACTTGGATTGAAACTACTTCAGTATGATTACATCGGCGGACATGGATCACGTGGCTATGGCAAGGTAGCTATAAGTATTGAAAGCATGAATCGTGTAACAGGCGATATTGACGAAGAACTTCTTTCAAGAGGCCTTAGGATTATAGAGGGTAAATGATATGAAATTCAAATGTTATGAACTGGCTTTCAGTACAGCAATGCATTTTGGAAAAAAGGACCTCGATGATGCAGAATATGTACTGTATGCAGATACGATATTTTCAGCTATATGTCATGAAGCATTGAATATCGGAGGTACTGATTTAGTAGATAAACTCGCTGATATGGTTAAGAACAGCAGATTCAGACTTTCAGATGCATTCCCTTATGGCACAGTGGATGAAAAAAAGAAATACTATATCCCAAGACCTATGCTTGAGCTTGATATAGCAGACAAGGGGGATTCCTCTGCAAAGAAAACACTCAAAAAGCTGAAATATATACCATGGGACAAACTTCAGGATTATCTTTCAGGTGATATGGATATAGAAACAGAAGCTGATATTTTGAAAAAGAATATGGGGAGAAGAGATATCCGTACAATGGCTTCTGTTAAAGAAGCTGATGATGTAAAGTCATATTCAGTCGGGAGCTATAGATTCAGCCCTGGCTGGGGTCTTTATCTGACAATAGGATATGAGAATGAAGATGACCTTTGTATTGTTGAAGATTTACTTACTGGTACAGGTTATAATGGTATTGGTGGCAAGCGCAGCAGCGGTTTTGGAAGGTTTGAACTCAGAAATGCATCTGTAACTGATGAAATATTGTCATACTTGACTGCAGAAACTGATAAAAACGGTACATATATGACTGTGTCATTATCTCTACCTGAAAGGGAGCAACTTGAAGATGTTTTAAAAGATTCAAGATATGGTCTGATAAGAAGAGGCGGATTCATAAGCTCTTCGACATATGCAGCAAGACAGGTCAAGAAAAAGGAGTCATACATGTTCAGATCTGGCTCAGTGTTCAACAAGACCTTCAATGGAGAACTTCTTGACGTTTCAAGCAAAGGTAGTCACCCTGTCTGGAGATATGCAAAGCCTTTGTTTCTAGAGGTGAAATAATATGACAAAAGATTTTATAAAACGATATATGATAACACTTGAAACGGAAGGTCCGCTGTTTATAGGCTCAGGTAAGGAACTCACAAAGAAGGAATGGATATATGACCGCAAGAAAAAAAAAGGAATCATCCTTGATGAGCGGAAATTGTTTGACTATCTTTCACAGAAAAAACTTATAGATCCTTTTGAGTCCTTTATGCTTGATAGCAGAAGCAGGGCTCAGCTGTATGACTGGATGACTGAACATGGGGTCTATCCTTCAGATACAGGTAAAATAAAAAAATACGAAGTAGATTGCAGAGGTCTCCAGAATGTTAAAAGAGATGTAGCAATACAATTATTCATAAAGGATGGTTACGGATATCCGTATATTCCCGGAAGCAGTCTGAAAGGAGTGCTGAGAAATGTGATTCTTGCTGAGATGATCAGAAAGAATCCCTGCGATAGTAGTAGTATAGTAAAAAACGCATCAAATCCTAATGGGCAGAATAGAAGACAGTTTATGAGGTGCGAATCAGTATCGATTAATCAGACTTATTTTAATAAAAGAAAACTTACTTATAAAAAATCTGATATGGCCAATGATATCATGAGCGGGATAAGGATAAGTGACAGCGATCCGCTTGATATGTCATGTCTTACAATATGTCAGAAGGTAGATACACTTATTGATGGAGGAGATAATAGTCTTAATATCGTAAGGGAGTGTATACGTCCGGGAACAAAAATAAAAATGCAGATGAATGTTGATACAACTTGTCTCAAAATCAGTCCTGAATATATCCAACAAGCTGTGAATAATTTTCTGAAAGAATATAACGATCTTTTTTTATCACATTTTAGAGAGAAAAAACAGTACAAAAGTGATATAATATATCTCGGAGGAGGTACTGGCTATCATACAAAGACCGTGACAAACAGTATCCTTGCGGACAGGAAAGACAGGACGCAATTGACAAGTCAGATAATCGACAGCACATTAAGCCGCAAAATCCAGAGAGCGCATAAACACAGCAGAGATAAAACTTTAGGCGTATCTCCGCATACAGTAAAATGTACTGAATATGATGGATATCTTCAGCAGATGGGATCATGCAAGATCAGTATAGACAAGTTTTAAGACGACATTGAAATTGCAATGGCTGTATATGTTTTTTCAGCTAATCGGCTTTTTACCTAAACAGAATAGCGTTTAAGTCGAAAACCATATATGCAGTCATTGCAAACACAAAGATACAGCAGATAGGGAATAAAAACAAAATCCTCGATAGGGGACGGAAACATAGAAACATTCCAATTTTGTAAGCCATTTAAATCTTGTAAAAAAATTCAATTCCCCGACAGGGGACGGAAACTCGTCAATAACAACACCATACTATTTATGAAGAAGCTGTGATCATAATCTAACCGCAGCTATGGAAGGAGATTACAAATGAAAAGAATATTGTTTTCACCAATAGGTTCAACAGATCCTATATCGAGACAGTATGATGGAGCAATGCTGCATATTATAAGAAAATACAGACCGGAAAAGGTATATGTCTATATGTCAAAAGAAATGTGCGAGCTTGAGGATAAGGATCACAGATATTCATGGTGCCTGGATCAGCTAAGAAAAAAATTGGAAGTCGACTATGAAGTAGAATATATAAGGCGCGAAGAGCTTACGGAGGTGCATCTGTTCGACTATTTCCTTACTGAATTCAGAGATATACTTACAAGGATATATGACCCAGAAGCAGAGATGCTGCTTAATGTATCTTCTGGCACACCAGCAATGAAAAGTGCACTGCAGATATTATCAGTGATGTACGACAAGCCGATGAAACCCATGCAGGTATATACACCAGACAAACGGCTGAATGTCCGTGAGGATGTAAAAGGTGGATATGATGTAGAGAGTGAATGGGAACTCGATATAGATAATTTGGAAGGCTACGAGGACAGATGTACAGAATCATCTGTAGTCAATATGAACGTAGAGATAAAGACAAATATCATAAAGAGAATGATAGAGTCATACAATTATGTTGCAGCATACCAAATAGCAGAACCGATAAGCGAGTATTTAGACAAGCGGGCGTTACTGCTTATAGAGGCAGGTAATGCGAGACTTGACCTCGATAAGCGCACATGCAGTAAATTATGCGATGATGCGGGTTATGATATATATCCTGTAAAACAGTCAGATCAGTGGTGGATATTCGAATTCTTCATGCTGATGAAAATAAAACTGGCAAAAGAGGAATATGCTGATTTTATAAGATCATTGCAAGCATTATTCTTTACTGTAATGGAACGTATTATCATTAGAAGTGGTGAAATCGATCTAGACAAATATACCTATTGGGGGAAGGAAAAAAATAAAAAATACAAAATAAAAAGATGGAAGAATGATGAAATAGTAAAAAATCCACTATTAAGTCATATCAATACAAATAATTATAAAGGAGCTATAGTAGATGATAGAGCTTATGCAGAGCTGATATCTAAGCTTTCGGTTAGCAGTGAAATAAGAAAACTTGTAGAGGATATAAGAGAAATTGAAATGGCTATTAGAAACCCTGCAACACATTCAATTATACAAGTAACGGATGAAGTGATAAAAGCATCAACAGGTTTGAATGGTAAAGATGTCTTAAAACTTTTTGAAAAACTCATTAAATTATCTGGCATTAAAATAACTGATGAGAATATGAATACATATGATGCACTCAATGATGAAATAAAAAGGTATTTGTAAGGGTTTATCGGAAAAATAAATTATAAATTGTAATTACAAGAATACGTAGCTGATTTTCACAGCGTCTTAATAATAAAATACACACAAACCGGGAGCCTGTTTTGATAATGCTAAGCAAGCCTGTTTCAAAATCTATGTCTGACCAATGTAATGCTGACGCTTCGCCAATTCGCATACCAGTCATAAATAATAACCAGAACGATATAAACAGATAATGTTCATAATAGTCTTTCTTACAGAGTAAGGAAATAACCTTTTGAAATTCTTCTAATGTCCAGAAATCAACTTTGGTTTTCTTGCTTTTGATATTGCCTATCATACGAGAGGGATTTTTCTTCGCAATTCCAAGAACAATAGCTCTGTCGAATGCGATAGAAAGCATTCCCTGTACGATACGAATGTAATTAGGGCTAAAATCTTTTGCAAGTTTCAACTGCCAGTTTTGAACATGGATAGGTTCGATTTCGTCTGTTTCCATTTTGTAGAAATAGGAAAAGTGTTTCTTGATGGTAGTAGCACGATTAAGATAAGTGCTTTCTTTTACCTGTGTTTTATACCATGGCAGGTAGGTTTCTTCTATAAATTGCTGAAAAGAAACGCCACCTTTTTTTGTTGTTAATTCTTCGGTAGAAGCTAACACCAGTTTTGAATATTCTTCCTTTGCTTCTTTTTTCGTTCTGAATCCACTTCGGTATTTTTGTATCTGTTTTCCGGTAATGGGATTGTAGCCTAAATTAGCTCTGAAATAATAAGTTCCGTTATCTGCTTTCTTAATAGGGTTTTTTGCCATGATTTCACTCATTACATGATATGCAAGAAGTACAATCAATCGTTTGTGTCTGATAATGTAATCCCTAATAATTCTTCCACGGCTTCTTTAGGTACTCTGTCCAATTTACGGGATTGGTAATAAGTATGCCCTTTTTCAATCATAAGTTTTTTTGCTTTTCTTATGATGTCTGCCGAGAAAGAATTTCCATAACCTAGTGCTATGAGGTCTTTTTTGTTACGGTAATCATAATCCTCCTTTCCATAGACCAGATAAGGAAATCTCAATATCTTGTCTATCAGTATATCAAATGATGAGCAAAAAAGCTCTATTAAGATGATTTTTTCTTGCAAAATCGTTGTTAGATAGTTTTACAAGCAATCAGACGGCTTTGGCAAGCTCCACTGGTATCTCAACCATTCCCATTCTTGTGGGCTGAACCGTGTCGTACGGGTGTATCATTATCCTGTGTTGCAGGTCATGGCAGAACGACTTTTCCAACGGTCGCTCCCAGATCATTGCATGAATCGCTATCTCCCGATTGGGAAAGTCACGGCGTACAACTTCCGATGGCTCACTGCAAGCACAAACGTATCTGACTGCTTTATTCACTTGTCAAAGAACTGTTAGGCTCTTGTCAGCCTGTATCAATTCATTTTTACAAATGGACTGATACAGAATGATAAGAAAAAGCGGAATAGGAAAGAGGGGAGTTTATTAAATCATGCTCCGCTCAAATATTACTTAATGTTCGTCTATTTCAAATTCACATATCATTTTCAAAAGGGCTTCTCTGATACGTCCCTTTAATTCCATATCAACCACAATGTATACGTTGCCGTATTCATCGTAAAATGGGCGTAAACAGCATTTTGATATGTAGGCTTCATAGAACAGCAATAGCTTTTCTATGGCGTTTTCGTTACCGTCCACGGCTGATGATATGAGAAAAAATGATGGAAGTGTGTGTTGCTTATTCTTCATTTGTTTTCTTCTCCTTTAATTGCTTTCTGATTTCTTCAAGTGAATTTCTTCTGTGCCTGTATGATGTGCTTCGGTTGATGTTCAGTTTTTCGCCTATCTCCGAATCGCTCATATCCAAGAAGAAAAACATCAATACAATGTTTCAGCTCTGCTCCGGCAACTGTTTCGGTGCTTCTGCAAGTTCTTCATCAAGTACACGGATTTCTGTCATGGACGGGTCACGTTTCTCTTCTTCTTTGAAATAATGCTGGATATGCTGGAAATCCTTGAATGTCATGGCAAGATTTAAAGAATCATAAAGTTCCTTTAATTCTGCTTCCGGCATTTCCTTAAATCCGTCAAAAATCTTAACATCTTCGGGTTCCGGGAAAACAGTTACCAGTGTTTCCGGTTTCTGCAGACCTGTCTCACGGGAATCTACAGGGTTGATGCAGTGATGCTTGATAGCATCAAATTCTTCATCTGTGATAGTTCCTTCAATTACATAAGTAGTTGCGGAACGAATGATAGGCTGTGCGTTCTCATCCA
>ENA-OWNQ01000228-OWNQ01000228.1-gut-metagenome-genome-assembly--contig:-NODE-228-length-36697-cov-11.863927_pt1 | contig 36697 bp, 43 predicted proteins | sample MGYA00248252_ERZ651782 | MGnify/ENA primary metagenome ERZ651782 (study PRJEB26908, sample SAMEA4031705) | gut metagenome | biome: gut; feature: normal infant; material: stool | place: China | collected... | reverse complement strand
TGATCTTGTACCACTTTACGACGAGATCTATAACAAGCATAACCGCAGCTACTTTGAAGCACTTGAAGTAAAAGCTGAGGAAATGGCTAAGAAGTATGATTGTCCCTTTGTGGATAATGAAATGCCTTATGGCAGAGTCCCGCAGGGACATCCGGTGATCGTAGATTATTTCTATCATGAGGAAATCCGAGGGACAGAGAATACAGGAAAAAGAAATCGTTAATCCAAACGAAAATTAAACTGATGAGGGTGGAGAGATTTATTTCTTGCTGTTTGAAATCGACAACTTCCAGTTTGCCGGGCAGACAGGCATCTAAAAAACCATACAAAAACGAGGGAACAGCCATGGTACTTTATTTTACAGGAACCGGCAACAGCCGGTATCTGGCACGGCGCATTGCCGAAGGGCTGGATATGCCGCTTTACGACCTGAACACCTGCATCAAGGCAGGGGATACCGCCCCGGTGCAGACCGGGCAGGATGTGGTGCTGGTCACGCCTACCTACGCATGGCGTATTCCCCGGGTGGTGTCCCAGTGGCTGGGCAACACCGAGCTGACCGGGGCAGAGCGCATCTGGTTTGTGATGGATTGCGGCAGCGAGATCGGCAATGCGGCAAAATATAACCGGCAGCTTGCGGCGCAAAAGCACCTGCGGTACATGGGTACAGCTCAGATCATCATGCCGGAAAACTACATTGCCATGTTCAATGCGCCGCAAAAAGAGCAGGCCCGGAGCATCGTGGAGCAGGCAGAGCCTGCGCTTCAGAAGGCGCTGGCGCAGGTCAGAGCTGGGCAGGAATTTTCTCCACTGAGAGACACCCGCTACGACCGCTTTATGAGCGGCCCGGTAAACCCGGCGTTCTATCGCTTTTTTGTGAAGGCGGATGCCTTCCGGGCAACGGATGCCTGTATCGGATGCGGCAAGTGCGTGGAGCTGTGCCCCCTGAACAATATCCGGCTGGAAAACGGCAAGCCGGTCTGGGGCAAACATTGCACCCACTGCATGGCCTGCATCTGCGATTGCCCCAAAGAGGCCGTCGAGTATATTGAAAAGTTGAATCATCAATATATTGATCTGCTGAACGGGGATGGTCTGGCATCTGATAAGTTCTGGGGGCTGAATCGACGCATCCGTGAGGATCGAAAAAGTCTGGGTGTTCAGATGGAACTTCGTAAAACGGATCTGCCGTATACGCTGGTCAATCTGCTGCATGAGAAAATTATCACGGAAGATGACCTGAAGCAATTCAGCAATGTATTGCAAGACGCGGTGAAACAGCTACAGGAACGAATGGAAGAGTGAATGCATACAACAGCAAAGGAGAAAACCTATGGAATATCTTTATGAAAAAGCACAGGAGAGCGCCGAGTATATCAAAATGCATACCACCAAACGCCCGAAAATCGCGGTGGTGCTCGGCTCCGGCCTTGGTAATCTGACCGCAGACTTTTCCGAGACGGAAGAACTGCCCTATAAAGACATTCCGAATTTCCCGGTGTCTACAGTAGCAGGCCACAAAGGTGCGTTGCTGGCAGGCAAGCTGGGCGAGAAAGAGGTCTATGCGCTGGAAGGACGGTTCCACTTTTATGAGGGCTACTCCATGAAGGAAGTCTGCTACCCGTTCTATGTCCTGAAACTGCTGGGTGTGGAACAGGTGGTGCTGACCAATGCCTGCGGCGGCATCAACCGGGAGTTTGCGCCGGGCACCCTGATGCTCATTACCGACTTCATCAACATGATGGGTACGAACCCGCTCATCGGCCCCAACGACGAGCGCTTCGGCCCGCGTTTCCCGGACATGACCGAGCCGTACAGTCTGGAACTGCGGAATCTCGCCAAACAGACCGCCGACGAGCTGGGCATTTCCTATCAAGAGGGCGTTTATCTGGGCTTCATGGGTCCCTGCTACGAAACGGCCGCTGAGATCCGTGCCTTTGCGGGCATGGGTGCCGATGCTGTGGGAATGAGCACCGTGCCGGAAACCATGGTCTGCAATTATCTGGGGATGAAGGTGCTGGCCGTCAGCTGTATCACGAACATGGCCACCGGCATCCAGACGGTGAAGCACAGCCACGCCCGCGTGCTGGAGATCGCCAATCAGGCCGGGGAGACCCTGTGCCGCTGGCTGGGTGCGGTGATCCAGAAGATGGAAGGGTGAGAACGCCTTTTTCCAAGAGACTCATAAACAAATAAATATCCCCCGGCGGAGCCGGGGGATATTTATTGCGTCTGTGCCTTTTCCTGCAGGTGGTAGTATGATATACTTGTGACGATAAATCGGAAGTTGCAGGGGGTAACAGAGATGAAAAATAGGATAATCGGTGTTATATTTTTAATTGTCTTTGTGTCAATCAACCTTTGGGCCATTTTGACAAAGAACTATTCCAATTCATTTCTGGCAGGAATTGCAGGGATGTGTCTTGTTACCGCAATTCTTTATCTCCGAAAAGGAAAAAAGTGATCCAATTCCTGCGTGTCTGACAAAATAATCCTTCCTTCTGTGACCCAATCACGGAAATTAAAACTGAGAATTGTTATCATATAGACACAAGAAACACAAAACATTCTCAGGGAGGATTTCGATATGAGTGCAAAGTTTTACATCTGTGACCACTGTGGTAACCTCATCACCACACTCCACGATGCAGGCGTTCCGATGCTCTGCTGCGGTGAAAAACTGCGGGAGCTGATTCCCAACACCGTGGAAGCCGGCGGAGAAAAGCATCTGCCGGTGGTCGAGCGCTCCGGCAGCACCCTGACCGTCACGGTGGGCGCGGTGGAGCACCCGATGGTGGATGTCCACCATATCCAGTGGCTCTATGTGGAAACGGCGCAGGGCGGCCACATCCGTTATCTCCATCCGGGCGAGGCACCCAGAGCGGTTTTTGAGCTGGGGGAGGAAACGCCGGTGGCAGTTTATGCCTACTGCAATCTGCATGGCCTGTGGACGACAAAACTCTGATAAAACAATAAGTCCCCTCCGCGCAGATACCCGGAAAGCGAGATCCGGGTCTGCACGGAGGGGACGATTTTGTTATAGCAGAACTTCTTTGGTCTGTTCGATTTCAACAGGGCACTCTGCAAGCAGGCCGGAATGCTGCCGGTACGCATCCGGTTCCATCCGCCATGCGATCCCGCAGCCAGCAGAAAGTTCCCGCGGAACAGGGATCAGCCTGCCGGGAATCCCGTTCTGTTTGCAAAAGGCTTCCAGTTCCATGACCGCAGAAGTAGTGTAGAATGTCAAAACCTGATAGGGCTTTTTTGCTCTCATACGCTGCCGTTATGCCTGAAAGGTGATCTCAAAACAGCCATCCGCCCGCGTGGTCGTCTGACCGTCCTTGTGTTCATATTCCAGCATTTTTTCAATGTTTTTGCGGGTGTGCGCTTCATCACCGAGAACGCGGATCATCTCGCCCGGATGCTCTTCCATCGCATCCATCGTCAGCAACACCGGTTCAGGGCAGGAAAGGCCGCGAACGTCCACTTCAACAAATTTAGCCATTGTGCTTTCTCCTTTTTCAGATCACTTTGCCGCTTTTTTACGGCGCAGGTTGGTTGCTGCAATCATAAACAACAGTACAATGCAAACGATGACTGCAATCTTGCCGGGCATGGCCGGGCCACCGGGAACAGCGGCATCGGTCGCTGTGGCAGCTTTGGCGGCGCTGCCGACCAGATTAAAATTGTGTGCAAAAGCGGCACCCAGAAGCATACCGAGGAACGTTACCGCGCTGTCGGAGGAACCCTGCCCTGCAAGGATCAGCTGACGCAGCGGGCAGCCACCGGCCAATACCGCTGCAAAACCGACAACGTACATGCCAAGGATGTTCCACAGATGCTGCGAATGTGCAATGGGCTGGCCGGAGAAGCTCAGATGGAAATTGCTGGTGGCAATGTTATAAATGGCCATGACCGCAAACAGCGCGGCAATAATGCTGAGCAGGTCGAAATTCTTCATCAGGATCACATCGCGGATGCTTCCGGCAAAGCACATACGGCTTTTCTGTGCGAGGGCACCGATGACCAACGCGACCATCAGTGCCAGCAGCAGCGGAGCGTGCTTGCTGCCGGGGCCTTCCGTGCTTGCCGCATAAGCACCCGTTGCCACACCAATCACCAGCAGAGCAGCCAGCAGAACCGGCAGCACCGCACCGCTGAGCGACTTGGTTTCATAGGCTCTTCCCAGAGAAAAGCCTTTTTTCAAGAAGCAGGAGCCAGTGGCGACACCGCCAGCAAAGCCGATGAGCGCCACATACGCATTCAGGTCACCGGCAGACATCCGTAGCACCATGCGCAGCGGGCAGCCCAGAAAGACCAGTGCACCGATCATCATAACGGCACCCAGCAGAAAACGCACCATCGGCGCAGAACCGGCGGTAGAGCGATACTCTTTGGTTGCCATGGAAATCAGGAACGAGCCGCAGACAAAGCCGACGATCTCAGGGCGGAAATACTGAACGGGTGCAGCGGTGTGCAGTTTGAGCGCGCCTGCCGCGTCGCGGATGAAACAGGCCACGCAGATTGCCATGTTGGCCGGGTTGCCAGACATGGCCAGAAGCATGACCAGAAGTCCGATGACCACACCGGACAAGGCCAGCTTCCATGTTTTGTCGAATAATTTCATGATTGCCTCCTTTTTTAGCGGGTGAACTTTACCAGTTCAGTATAACACACACGATTTTTCAGGTGAAATTGATTTTATTGATAATATGTATGTACTTATTGATATAATCGATGAATGAAACTATAATAGAAGAAAAAGCCTTTTCAGCACAAAAAAGGAGCGCAGCATGGATATCCGCCAACTGGAAGCCTTTGTGTATACCGTAAAATACCAGAGTTTTTCCCTTGCGGCTCAAAAGCTTTATCTTTCGCAGCCGACCGTCAGTTCGCATATCAACAATCTAGAAAAAGAACTTCATACACAGCTTTTGAAGCGAACGACCAAGAGTTTGTCGGTCACGCCCGCAGGGCAGACCCTTTACAACTACGCAGCTGAGATCCTGAATCTCCAGCAGAAAGCGATTCTGGAACTTTCCGATAAAAATCAGAAGCTGCTGCACATCGGTGTTTCCTCCGTTCCGTCCCTCTATCTTCTGCCGGAACTGCTGTCGGCGTACCATCAGGAAATGCCGGATGTCCGCTTCCGTACCAGCTGCTCGGACAGTCTGGATGTCATTCGGAAAGTAACAGATGGAACCTGCGATATCGGGCTGGTCGGCACGAAAATTTCGGATACACCCTGCCGCTTTCTGCCGGTCACTTCGGATGAACTTGTGATCGCGGCCCCGGCTACACCGCATTTTCAGGCCTGCCTGGAATTGAAAGATCCGGTTTCCATGCTGCTAAAAGAACCATTTCTCCTGCGGGAGGATACTTCGGGGACAAAACAGGAAACGCTCTATTATCTGAAAAACCGGGGACTTTCGCTGGACGATCTGAATGTGATCGCTGTAATGGATGATGCCGCTTCGCTGATCCGCTGCATCACACTGGGGATGGGCATCTCCATCCTTTCCCGCGCAACGGTTCAGAACGATGCACAGCTTGGAAAGCTGTTGATCATTCCTCTGGAACAGTCGGCTTTCTTGCGGAAACTCTATATCGTGTATTCTTCCACACAGTTTATGTCGGAACAGACGGCGCACTTTTTTGCGTTTATGAAGCAGTTCTATGCCATTTCCTGAAAAAGGAACCGATGGCTCCCGGCCTGTGGATGACAAAACTCTGATAAAACGAAACGTCCCTTCCGCGCAGATACCCGGAACGTGAGATCCAGGCCTGCACGGAGGGGACGTGCGTTGTTTCAGAGCTGTCACAGGCATTTGCCGCAGCCGTGCCACGGATTCCAGATATCGTGCAGGATGACCACCTCCCATTAAAACACCGGGTGCCACTCGTCTCGGATGCCGATGTCGTCACAGACGATTTTGCCGCAGAGCGGTGCGGACGATACTGCCGTGTGCAACGGCTTGTAACTGTCAAAGGTGACGGTCAGGTCGGCGCGGACAGCACCTTCGGCCACCTCGCCGGTGTCGGTGTTGATGCCGCTGGGCAGGTCTACTGCCAGAACAAACGCGCCGTTTTCGTGTTGACAATTCATCAGCGCACAGGCGGCAAGGCCGGAAGGACGCAGACTGCCATGGAATCCGGTGCCGTAGAGCGCATCCACGACAGCAGTAAATGGTTCATGCGAAAGCCCGGAGCCGTCGGAGCAAATTTCCACCGGCAGACCGTGCAGGCGTTCAAAATTTGTGATGGCATCGGGCGTTTTCGGCTCACCCTCGGCCAGAAGGACGGTCACCTTCCAGCCCTCTTTTGCGGCGGCGCGGGCGATGACAAAACCGTCCCCGCCGTTGTTGCCCTTTCCGCAGACCACCAGCAGAGAGCCGGGCTGCGGAAGGACGTTTTTCAGTTCGGCGTAGGCTGCAAGCCCGGCGTTCTCCATCATCTGCAGATAGGGCAGGCCGTGAGCATTTCCGGCCTGTTCGATGGCCTTCATCTGTGCAGCCGTGACAATACGATACTTCATTTCGGAACCTCCACGTTTCGGTCTTATCGCCCGAAGATCCTCCATTCAGCCAGCAGGATCACCAGAAAAATCAGGTTGGACAGGGTGAACAGCTTGAAGTAGCGGCCTTTTTCCTCCGGCAGCTCCCGCGCGATCTGGCGGTAGGAAATCAGGCTGGCCATGGACGCGATCAGGGTGCCAAGGCCGCCGAGATTCGTGCCGATGATAAGCGCGGCGGTTTCATCCGTGAACCCGGACAGGAGCAGGGCAGCGGGAACATTGCTGGTGACCTGCGAAGCCAGAACTGCCACCAGCACTTCCCGCCCGGCGAGGATGGCTTGCAGCCAGCCCGAAAAGGCCGGGATGCGCCCCAGATTGCCGATGAAAACGAAGAATGCCACAAAGGTCAGCAGCAGGGAGTAATCCACATTGCGGAGAGTGGAGCGGTCAGCGCAGAGGGTACAGACCAGCACAGCGGAAAAGGCAACGCCGTAGGGCAATACCCGGACGACCGCCAGCAGACAGACCGCAAACAGCACCACATCCAGCAGGATGATTTTCCGGTCTGCGGTGGTGTTCGGCTGCTCCGGGAGCGCACCGATGCAGGAGGATGCCTGTTTGCGGCAAACCATGACCGCCCAGCCCACCAGAAGCAGCAGAGAAACGACCGTGTAGGGGAACATGAGCAGGAGGAACTCCGCCATGCTCATTCCGCTTTTGCCATAGAGGTAGAGGTTCTGTGGGTTGCCGATGGGCGTGAGCATACTGCCAAGGTTGGCCGCGATGGTCTGCATGCACACCACCGGGATGGTCAGCGCCCGGCGGGTGTCCGGCGCAAGGCCGCTCAGCACCACAAAGGTAAAGGGGACAAAGGTCAGCAGGGAAACGTCGTTGGTGATGATCATGCTCCCGAAGAAGCACAGTCCGACCAGAACGAGCACCAGCTGCAAGGTGCTGCCGGTCCGTGCCAACAGCGCCCGGCCCATCCGGTCAAAAACGCCCTGCCGCCGCAGTCCGGCCATGATGGTCATTAGGGAAAATAGAATAGCGAGCGTGCGCAGGTCGATGTAACCGAGGTAGTCTGCATCCGGCGGCACAAAGAACATGGAGAGCACGGCCAGTACGGCGGCGACCGAAAGAACGGTCTCCTGTTTGAGAAATCGCTTTAACTTCATTTGAAATTCCATAGCATCCGCTTTCTTTCAAGAATAATCGATACATCCTTTAGTATAGTAGATGTGGAACAAAATGCAAGTTTTTTGCAGCGGTGAGTGATGGAACAGCGCAATTCAAAAAGTTGGATGTTTCATTGAAAATCTGTCAATAAATAATTTGTTGACACTCTTTTTGCGCTGTGATATCTTGACATCAGGGGACTATTAGAAAGTGGCAATTTTAAATTATGCTATCCTATAAGTGTAATATCTCGATTGCGTTATGAAGTCGAGCGGAAAATGCACCTTTGACAATTAACAGAAAGACGAATTTTCTCGTCTTACTTAGGAGTTGAGTCTGATGAATGGACTCAACTCCTCTTTTTTGTCTGTTGTATCCCAGAACTTGGACTAAGAGGGTGGGCAACTTGGACTACAAGTCCATAAACTTTTCTGCGAAAGTACGATACAATCATGTCACGGAAACGGACCGGGCCCGAGAGGGAACGGAAACCGGAGCCGACGAACCTTGAAAATTGAATATGCAGCTTCAGGTACTTCCAGACAATGATACTTCCGTAATTCGCGGCCCGGTCATAAAGAAGACGGGGTGGCCGAGAGGCCAATGGAGTGGTGCAAATCCACCGCCTGAATGTTTCCCTTTCTCAGGGGTGCCGGGGGCAAATTAAGAGAGACCATACAAAACCTTTTCCAAACGCCGTTCAGGGGGAACCCGGACGGCGTTTTTATATATCAGCGAAAAGGAGTATGATCCGAAGGTCAGCTTTCGGGATGGCCGCTATTACGTCTTTGATGGGCAGAACACGGTGGAGGCACGCCGGGCCTGCAACGGCGGCAAGGATCTGCCCATTCGCTGCAAGGTTTTCCTCGGTCTGAGCAAGGAGGATGAAGCAACGCTCTTTGCGCTGCAGACCGGCATTTCCACCTGCCTGACGGCGGGCGAACGTCTGCGTGCCAATCTGGTGGCAAGAAACCCGGATGCGATCCATTTTGTGAGAGCCACCGTAGATACCGGTGTGGAGTTTGCCTATGACGGCAACCGGGCGTCCTGGAAGATCTACCGCATCGAAACAGCATATCCGCAGTATGCCAGTGCAACGAAATGCGCGGAACAGGTCGTTGAGGAAGAAGAAAACGCAGTTAAATGAAAACAGGGTGTGCCAAGCAGGTGGTTGCAACGAGAAACAATGAAAAGAATTTTTGTGAAGGTGATGAGTTACGAGATGGAGCACAGCTTTCTCCGCAATGATCTCGATTGAAAACAACTGCACATATAAAGCAAAAAAGGAATATTCTTACTTGTCAATCTGCTGTAGAAAATCACCTGAGTTTGGGCAAAATTGATAAAGTGAAAAAGAAACCCGTTCCCATCTTGACACTCCGCAAAGAATATGGTATTGTAATCAAGCATAGAATAAATTTCCATTCAAGTGCTTAATTTGTTCGTGCCTTACAAAAAAGAAAAATGTACGTGAGCAGCGTCGTTGGATTGTTACCGTTTGGCGGGCTAGACCAACTCTGCATAGCACAAGCCGAAAGCGTGTTTCAGCCTTCGGTATGTTTGCTGTGTCAAGAGTGGTCTTTTTTTATTGCCTTTTTCAACCTGAGGAGGAGAAACGATGCAATATACCGTCAAAAAACCAATCAACAACAACATCCTGCGGGTGGTGGACCCCACCGGCTGCGAGCTGATCGTTACCGGGCGCGGGCTGGGCTTTGGCGCAAAGCCGGGGTACAAGCTGGACGCCGGAAAGGTGGAGCGCAGCTACCGCATGACCAGCCCTGCCGTGCAGCAGAAGCTGGTGGAGCTGCTGGAACAGATCCCCTATGAGCATCTGCTGCTCACCGACGAGCTGGTGGAGATGATCCGCAGTCGGGTGAATTACCCGCTGAACGAGAGCATGCTCATCACGCTGGCCGACCATATCAGTTTTGCCATCCAGCGCAGTGAGCAGGGGATTCGCTTTTCCAACCCGCTCATGGCACCGATCCGGGAGTTCTATCCGCAGGAGTACCGTCTTGGCATGGACTGTCTGGCGATCATCCGCCAGCGCTGCCGGGCAGATCTCTCGGATGACGAGGGCGGCTTCATCGCCCTGCACATCGTCAATGCGGAGCTCAACACCACCATGAGCGTGGTGAACGATGTCACCCGCTTTGTGGACGGCTGCGTGCAGGTGGTGGAGTGCTTCTACGACTGCCATTTTGACCGGGATGCGCTGGATTTCAGCCGCTTTACAGTGCATTTGCGCTTTTTTGCGCAACGTGTATTTCAAGGAAAACAGGAGCAGGAAAACGATACCCACGACGAAGTGTTCCGCGCCCTGATCGCCCGCAATTGCAGCGAACACTACAAATGCGCCTGCTGCATTGCGGAATATGTCCGCAACACCTGGCACAAGGAGCTTTCGGACGAGGAACTGGTGTTCCTTACGATCCATCTGAAACGGATTCGGATGGGGAAATAAGCCGCCCGCCTGCCGTACCTTTGATTCTCCGCAGGCCACGCCTGCGTGTGGATATATATGCTGGATACGAACTTGAGAAAAGGAGAACTGAAGATGAAAGACAAGATCTTTGGCGTGCTGCAGCGTGTCGGACGCAGCTTTATGCTGCCCATTGCACTGCTGCCCGTGGCGGGCCTGCTGCTGGGCATTGGCAGCTCGTTCACCAACGAGACGATGCTGGCGGCTTATGGCCTGAACAGCGTCATCCACCCCGGTACCCTGATCTACACCATTCTGGACGTGATGAGCCAGACCGGCAGCGCCGTGTTCAACAACCTGGCCCTGCTGTTCGCCATGGGCGTGGCCATCGGCATGGCCCGCAAGGAAAAAGAGGTGGCCGCTCTGTCCGGTGCGGTGGCCTATATCATTATGAATACGGCCATTCAGGCCATGATCAACGCCGCAGGCGGCGTGGACGCAATGCCCGCCAACTCCACCACCACCATGCTGGGCATCACCACCCTGCAGATGGGCGTGTTCGGCGGTATCGTGGTCGGTCTGGGCGTGGCAGCCCTGCACAACAAGTTCTATAAGATCGAGCTGCCGCAGGTGCTGGCCTTCTTCGGCGGCACCCGCTTTGTGCCCATCATCAGTTCCATCGTGTATCTGGTGGTCGGCATCGCCATGTTCTACATCTGGCCGGTGGTGCAGAATGGCATTGCTGCGCTGGGCGCACTGGTGCTGGCTTCCGGCTACGCAGGCACCTTTATCTACGGCCTGCTGGAGCGCGCACTGATCCCCTTCGGCCTGCACCATGTGTTCTATATGCCGTTCTGGCAGACCGCTGTGGGCGGCACCGCCATCATCGACGGTGTGACCGTGACCGGCGCCCAGAACATCTTCTTTGCAGAGCTGGCCTCCAAGTCCACCACGGTGTTCTCGGTCAGCGCTACCCGCTTCATGGCCGGTAAGTTCCCCTTTATGATGTTCGGTCTGCCCGGCGCGGCGCTGGCGATGTACCAGTGCGCCAAGCCGGAAAAGAAAAAGGCGGCAGGCGGCCTGCTGCTTTCCGCAGCCCTGACCGCCTTCCTCACCGGCATCACCGAGCCGCTGGAATTTACCTTTATCTTTGTGGCTCTGCCCATGTACGCCGTGCACTGCGTGCTGGCGGGCCTGTCCTTCATGCTCATGCATATCCTGAACGTGGGCGTGGGCATGACTTTCTCCGGCGGTCTGATCGATCTGGTGCTGTTCGGCGCGATGCAGGGCAACGCCAAGACCCACTGGATCTGGGTGGTCGTGGTCGGTGCGGTGTACTTTGTACTGTACTACATCATTTTCCGTTTTATGATCTCCAAGTTCAACTACAAGACCCCGGGCCGTGACGATGCCGAGGAAGTCAAGCTGTACACCCGTGCGGACGTGAACGCCCGCAGCGCCGCTTCCGGCAGCACCGCTCCCGCAGGGGATGATCCGGTCAGCGCCCTGATCGTAGAAGGTCTGGGCGGTGCCGACAACCTGTCCGACGTGGACTGCTGCGCCACCCGCCTGCGCTGCACCGTCAAGGATGTTGCGCTGGTCAAACAGGATGTGCTCAAGGCCTCCGGTGCCTCCGGCGTGATCTGCAAGGGCGACGGTGTGCAGGTGGTATACGGCCCCAAGGTGGCCGTCATCAAGGCAAAGCTGGAAGATTATCTGGAAAATGTACCTAAGACCCCGGCGGCGCCCGCAGCACCCGCCCCGGCGGCCCCCGCAGCAAAGGATACCGTGCTGTCTGCCTGCCTGAACGGCACTGTAGTGCCGCTGGCCGAGGTGAAGGATGAAGCCTTTGCCAGCGGTGCACTGGGGGATGGCATTGCCATTGAGCCCACCGATGGTGAACTGGTGGCACCTGCTGACGGTGAGATCTCTTCCACCTTCGACACCCACCATGCCGTGGGCATGACCACCGTTGACGGCGCGGAGTTGCTGATGCACATCGGCATCGATACGGTCAAGCTGGGCGGAAAGCACTTCACCTACCTCGTCAACGAGGGCGACAAGGTAAAGAAAGGTCAGCCGTTGATCCGCTTTGAACTGGAAGCCATTAAGGCCGAAGGCTATCCCGTGACTACGCCGCTCATTGTCTGCAATACTGATGACTATGCCGCTGTCGTGGCTAAAGCCAGTGGCACCGTAAAGCAGGGCGATGCGCTGCTGGAACTGAAGCACTAAGCATTTCTCCCAAACTGTAAGGCAGGGTTGTTATAAAAGGGGGGCTGTTGCAAAAAAGCCCCAACAAAAAAATGAGATAGACTTCCCCAAAAGGGGTTGCCTATCTCATTTTTTTAGGATGAAGAAAACCACATGAGGGAGGAACGAAAAATGGATCACAGCGCACAGGATGCCCTGCCGCCTACATCAGCGGCTATTGATGCAATCACAGTTGGCGTTATAGGATCCGTTCCCGATTGACAATTTGGCTTTTGCACGAAAAAATACGGTGATTTGTATAAAAAAGATTCCATGGATTTAAAAAAGTATGATTCTTTTGCGGACTTTGGCACTCTGCTATGGACGCTGCTGATAAACGGCGCGGTATAGAACAGTGGCGTGCTCGGGAGAAGGCAAAAAAAGGAGAGCTGAAAGGCTCCCCGGAAAGCCCTTCAGAATGAGCGTCAAAAGCGATTTTATCAAAATGTTATAACAATATTGCCCCTGTCAGCTGTGTGGGATGAAACCAAAGCTGACAGGGGCATTTTTCAATGTGGAAGATCACTGCTTTCCCGAAGAACGGATTGCAAGTGCGTGCAGCTTCCGGCTCAAATCGGCCAGACACCATGCGATTGCCATACCGCCGGCAATTCCAAGAGCGGCCAGAAAGGTCTGCTCTCCGAAATGCCCTGCAGCAGACAAATCATTGGAGACGACTGCGTTCATGCAGTAGTAGAGGGTGCTTCCGGGAATGAGAGGAATGGCAGCGGTGATGAAGAAAGGCGTAGAGGGTGCATTGCAGCATCGGGCAAGAATTTCGGCATACAGAGCGGTACAGAAACCGGCCAACAGATTGGCAAGAAAGACGCTGCGCAGGGTGTTGGCGGCAAGAAGATAAGCCAGCCATGCCAGAAGTCCGCCTACACCGGCGGCGGGTAAGTAGCGCCGGTTCAGATTGAAGATCAGTCCAAAACCGACCGAACCAAGGGCAGCACTGAGCAACTGCGAAAAAACCTGTATCATGCGGAAATCCCTCCCATCAACCAGATGGCGGCCATTATGCCGAGTGCAAGGGTGGCGGCCATCAGAATGGCTTCCACCAGCCGAAGAGAGCCGGAAATAATGTCCCCAAGTAGGATGTCCCGGATGGAATTTGTCAGCATGATGCCGGGAATCAGCAGCATGATGATGCCAATCAGAACTTTATCGGCATGAAACTGCATCCCAAAGCGGCAGAGCAGCAGAGTGGAGACACCGCTGAGAAAGGATGCTATAAACTGAAATTCTACGCCATTCATACAAAAAGGCGAGAGATAGCGCTCCATCCAGCAAATCAGAACGGCAATGCCGCCGGCCAGCAGGCCGTCCCAGAGATTTCCACCAAAGAAGATGGCAAAACTGGAAGCAGCCAACACACTGCCGGCAAGATGCAGTCTTGGGTCCGGATGCTGTGCCAGAATGGCATTCAGCTGGCGCTGAAACTCTTCTATGGAAGGAGGCGCTGTGCAGATACGGCGGCTGAGCGCATTGAGCTTTTCCAAGGTCAGCAGGTCATTGCTGGCAGCGTGACGCAGGCGGCGGGTCTCGGTCTGCGGCGGCAGCGAGGGCATGGTAAGCGTGACCACGATGCTGGATGTGATCACGAATACATTCACATCTTCTGCCCCATAGGCGATTGCGATCCGGTTCAAAGTGTCCTCAACGCGGAATACTTCTGCGCCACTGTTTTGTAAAGCTTCGCCCATTCGGACCAGAATGTGGAGAAAATGACTGATCTCGGCCTCTTCCACAGTATCACTCTCTTTTCATCTCGGTTTCCACATTATTATAGCGGGTGGACCGGCAGAACGCAAGACGCTGCAAGGACAGAGAGACTTTTTGACAACTGCATTGTTTACGCGGGCAATGGATCGCCTGGTTCTGAAGAAACGGTTTGCATCCGTTCTGTCACAGCGAAAGACTACGATTGGAGAAGAAAAAATTGAATCCAGTGCAAACGATTTTGCCGAGAATTGCATGAAATATTATAAAAGTATTATTCTTTTATGAATTTTAGCACTCTGCTATTGACACTGCTAATAAACGGTGCTATAACAGTGGCGTGCTCAGGAGAAAGGGGCATGAGGGAACCGCAAGGCTCCCGGGAAGACTCCGCTCCTGATGCACGATCTTGATTTTATGCCCGACCCGAACGCCGGGATTGGAGGGTTGTTTTATGTTTATGCCTGCTGTTTTCCATGAAAATCTGTTCGATGATTTCTTTGATCCGTTCTGGAACGACGGTGCGCTGGAGCGTGCAATGAATCGTGAAGAGCGTGAAACTTTCGGCAAGCGCGGCGCAAACATGATGAAAACCGATGTGAAGCAGACCGCCGATGGCAACTATGATGTGGCTGTTGACCTGCCCGGCTGCAAGAAGGAAGACGTTCAGATGGAGTTGAGCGACGGCTACCTGACCATTCAGGCCGTCCGCAGCCACTCCAATGACGAGAAGGACAACGATGGCCGTTATCTGCGCCGTGAGACCTTCTCCGGTACCTGTGCCCGCAGCTTCTATGTGGGTGATGCCGTGAAGAAGGAGGACATCCACGCAAAGTTCGAGGATGGCGTCCTGCACATCGTGCTGCCCGCACCGCAGCAGCAGAAGGCTCTGCCTGCGAATCCCAATCTCATTGAAATCGAATAACGTTTGTGCACCGGTGTGAGGAACACCGGCGCATAGAACCAGCCCCCGGAGAACCGTAAAAAGCTCTTCGGGGGTTTTTGTATTCTGACATCTCTACTTGATGGGATGAATTATTTCCGACTTGTCAGCCGGTTGAGCAGCATCACAGCCAGAACAATGACACCAATGACGAGAAGAATGCCGACCATGCCGATGAGCATCATGGGCATGGTGGTCATCCACGAAGAAAGATGAAGCATAAGTGTACCTCCGTTAAGCCATCAGGGTCAGAATCAGGCCGCCTGCAATGACGGATGCGATCTGCCCCGAAACGTTGACGCTGATGGAGTACATCAGCAGGAAATTCTGGTTATCTTCTTCCAATCCCATCTTGTTGACCACACGGCCGCTCATGGGGAAGGCCGAGATGCCGGCTGCACCGATCATCGGGTTCAGTTTTTTGCCTTCGGGCAGGAACAGGTTCAGCAGCTTTGCAAACAGCACGCCGCCTGCGGTATCAAAAACGAAGGCTACCAGACCCAGTGCAAGGATGAGCAGGGTATCGGGCCGGACAAATTTGTCAGCGGTCATCTGTCCGGCCACGGTCAGGCCCAGCACGATGGTGATGAGGTTTGCCAGCACATTCTGCGCGGTTTCGCTGAGGGCATTCAGTACGCCGCACTCCCGCAGCAGGTTGCCGAACATCAGAAAACCAACTAGAGCTACGCTGGCAGGAGCTACCATACCGGCAATGATGGTTACCACAATGGGGAACAGGATCTTCGTCAGCTGGCTGACATTGCCCTTTTCATAGGGCATCCGGATGCGGCGGTCCTTCTGGGTGGTCAGCAGTTTAATGACCGGCGGCTGCACGATGGGCACCAGAGCCATGTAACTGTACGCTGCCACCATGATGGCACCAAGGTACTGGGAGTTGAGGGTGTTAGCTACAAAAATGGCGGTGGGACCGTCCGCTGCGCCAATGACAGCGATGGAAGCAGCATCCTTCAGATCAAAGAAGAAGCCTGCCAGAAACAGGGTGAAGAAAATACCAAACTGCGCTGCGGCACCAAAGAGCATGAGCCACGGCTTTTCCAGCAGGGGGCCAAAGTCGATCATAGCACCAATGCCGATGAAAAGCAGCAGGGGAAACAGCTCGTTGGACATGCCTGCTTCAAACAGGGCGGAAATGGGGCCTACGGTATCGCCCTGCGTGATGGCACCGGACAGCGGCAGATTGACCAGAATGGCACCAAAGCCCATGGGCAGCAGCAGGCTCGGCTCCATCTTTTTGGCGATGGCAAGGTAGATGAGCAATGCACCAATGCCCCACATCACCACCATCTGCCAGGTCAGGTTTCCAAAATTGGAAAACAGACTTGCGAATGTGTTCAGAAAGTTCATAGTTTTCTTGCCTCCTATTGTGCTCCGGTACGGTGACAAGAAAAAGAGACTCCTGCCACAGCACCTTGTCTGTGACAAAAGTCTCAAGCGAACACATGACATCGGGCATTTCTGCCGTGATGACGCTGCCATGCAGCAGTCTCCCGAAGAATAAGCCGGAACACTGCCCTTTACTCCCTTTTATCAGATGTATTAAAACAGAATATGGGAAAACTGTCAAGAAAAATACAGAAATCTTTTCTGTATCTTATGAGGGTCTTTCCGCTGTGGTTCACGCAAGCTGATTACAGCAAGGCCTTTCTGGAAGCTCACCGGGAGGCAATCACCCTGCACAAGGCGGCGAAAGCTGCCTTTGACGAAGCCGGGCTGCAAAAACTGCTGAAGGTCAAGGAGTTGGATGCAGAGTTCGCAGAACTTCTGACCAAATAGTGTTCACAAGCATAAACTCTTGAAATGCTTCTGTCATAATGTTACAATACATGCTAGATACGTTGGTATATATACTGTTCAAAAAGCTGCTGACAACAGGATGCGATCAAGGCTGCCATGAACTTCTTGAAACCTGTGCAATGGAAATAAAACGGAATGAGACCGTCTGGGGCGGAGAAAGATTGGATGAAATGAAAAACTCTGGAATGAGCGAAACCATGCGCTCCCTGACACGGAAAAGCGTCTGTGCGCTGCTGAGTCTGCTGCTGTTGCTGTCAGCCGTGCTCCCTGTGAAGGCTGTCGCAGAAACCGCCCCAATAAAGATCATCCGCGTCGGCTCGTTTGAGGACACCTTCAACTATTGCAACGAGAAGGGCGCAAGAAAGGGCTACGGCTACGAATTACTGCAGACCTTATCCGGCTATACAGGCTGGCAGTTCGAATATGTGACCTGCGACTGGTCAGACTGCTTCGAAAAGCTCAAAAACGACGAAATCGACATCATGGGCGGTATTTCTTATACGGAGGATCGCGCTGAGGAAATGCTGTTTTCGGACGAGCCGATGGGGGAAGAAAAATATTACCTCTACGTCGATCTTTCGCGTGCAGACATCTCCGCCTCCAACTTCAAAACGCTGAACGGCAAAAAGGTCGGTGTTCTGATGGGAACGGAACCGGAAGTGATGCTGACCGAATGGGAGGAAAAATACGGCCTGAAAACGCAGCACGTCAACATCTCCAACAACGAGGATGTGAAGCAAAAGCTGGCAAATCACGAGATCGACTGCTTTGTTTCGCTGGAAGAATCCTTATGGGCAGAGCTTGGCATCTCGACCATAACCCGCGTGGGAAAATCCAGCATCTACTATGTGCTCAACAAAGACCGTTCTGATCTCAAGGAAGAACTGGACAATGCGATGCGCGCGTTGGACGAAGCGGCTCCTTTTTATACGGCGGATCTGTGTAAAAAGTATTTCTCGCTGGATTATAAGCCCATCCTTACGGGTGAGGAAAAGGCGTGGCTCAGAAAGCACGGCGCGATCAGGATGGGCTTTCTGACGAGTGATCGCGGCGTCAGCACCTATGACCCTGCCACCGGGGAGATTACCGGGACAATAACGGACTATATTCAGTTTGCAACAGATTGTCTGGGCAATCAGGAGCTGGAATTCCATCTGGTCGGCTATGACGACAAAGAGGCGGAACTCAATGCGCTGAAATCAGGCGAGATCGACATGGTCTTCCATTTCGACCAGAGTCCCAATCTGGCTGAAGAATATCGCGTTGCCTGCACCAACACAACGTGGACCTCCAATATGATGGCGGTCACGAACAAACAGCTCTTTATCGAAAACGAAGTGAACCGCGTTGCCGTTCCCCAAAACAAGATTTCCCTAACAAGGTACATTGCGTTTTATTATCCGCAGTGGGAAATCGTGGACTGCGATACACAGGAGGATGCGATAAAACTGGTCAAGGACGGACAGGCAGACTGTTTTGTCACCGGGATCAGCAGTGAGGGAAATTACAGTAAGAAATACGGCTTTTACAGCGTTCCGCTGCCTAACCCTGCCAATTCCTGCTTTGCGGTCAATAGCGGAAACCGCAGCCTGCTGTCCATCCTGAACAAAACGATCAAGGCAATGCCAGCCAATATGCTTACCAGCTCTCTGGCGATGTATAAGAGCTCCTCGCGGAAGGTTACCCTGATCGATTTTATAAAGGATAACTTCTTTATGGTTCTGCTGGTCAGCAGCATTGCGGTTGCAGTTGTTCTGCTCACGATTTTGAAGCTGCTCCAGAAGGCGCGTAAAGCCGAAGCTGCTGCAAGAAAAGCCGCAAACGATACGCAGGAACTGAATGCAAAATTGCAGGTCGCTGTGGAAAACGCGGAGAGTGCGAACCGCGCCAAATCCACCTTCCTGTTCAATATGTCGCATGATATCCGCACGCCCATGAACGCCATTATCGGCTATGCAGACCTTGCCTCCCGGCATCTGGACGACCCTGCAAAGCTGGAAAAATACATGGAGAACATTCAGGTGTGCGGACAGAACCTGCTGATGCTGCTGAACAACGTTCTGGATCTTGCCCGGATCGAGAATGACAAGACGGAGATGGAGTATTCTGTTTCGGATGTCGATAAGGATTTCCGTAATTGCGTTGCGATGTTCCAGAATCAGGCAGACAGCAAGGGGCAGACGCTTATGGTGACAGCACATCTGCTGTATCCGTATGTCTATGCGGATATTCCGCACCTGACCGAGGTCTGTACAAACCTTGTCAGCAACGCGGTCAAATACACGGGAGCCGGCGGCACGATCCACTGCGATGTCACGCAGAAGCCCGGCAAAAAAGAGGGCTGGTGCGATATGGTGGTCACGGTTGCCGATAACGGCATCGGAATGTCGCAGGAGTTCCAGAAGCATATCTTTGAACCCTTTGAACGGGAACGTACTTCCACCGTCAGCAAGGTGGAGGGCAGCGGCATCGGAATGGGCATTGTGAAAAAACTGGTTGAGCTGATGAGCGGCACCGTGGAAGTGGAGAGCAAGATCGGTGTTGGTTCCAAGTTTACTGTGACCATTCCCTGCCGCATTGCGTCCGGGGATGAAACACAGGCGAAACGAGAAACAAACCCTTCGGATCAAAAGTGCCTGTGCGGTACAAGGATCCTGCTGACCGAGGACAACGACCTCAATGCGGAGATCGCCGTCGAACTGCTGCGGGAAGAGGGCTGCACGGTAGACCGCGCCAAAGACGGCGTGGAATGTGTGGATATGCTGGAAAAGGCTGCGAACGGAACGTATCAGATGATCCTTATGGATATCCAGATGCCTGTGATGAACGGCTACGATGCGGCAAAGAAGATACGGAGGATGGATGACCCCCAAAAGGCGGGCATCCCTATCATCGCCATGACGGCAAATGCTTTTTCCGAAGATAAACAGGCAGCATTGGATGTCGGAATGAACGATCATATCGCAAAGCCGATCAATATGAATATCCTTGTGCCGACCATCCAGAAATACCTTTGATGCGGACAGAAAGTTTTGCATAAGAACCTCCGCAGGCCGTAATGCACCCGCTAAACGAATACCGCCGAGGAACTTTTCCGGTTGGAAGATGTCCTCAGCGGTATTTTCAGTTTATATATGTGGCACAGGCAGATGGAAAGCTCTGCGGCTATTGCAGAGAGGATTTCTGCAACACCGAAAACGGACGGATGATCGTGGAGCTGTATCTGGGCAAACAGGGACATCACATTTTGAGGAATCTTGTATTAAACAGGGCAGCAGCCCTTAAAAAGAGTGACAGCGTTTCAGATTGAAATGCTTTCACTCTTTTTTGTTGTCTGAATCACAGATAAAATAGCCGCTTCATCTTGAAAACAGCGTAAAGATTTATTATAATAAGATAAATGGTTGTGCCTTATACAAAGGAGGGCTGAAGTATGGCAGCGCCGCGCACCTATCTGGCAATCGACCTGAAAAGCTTCTATGCCTCGGTGGAGTGCGTAGACCGCCATCTGGACCCCCTGACCACCAATCTCGTGGTGGCAGACGCATCCCGCACGGAAAAGACCATCTGCCTTGCGGTGTCGCCCTCCTTAAAGGCATATAAGATACCCGGAAGAGCGCGGCTGTTTGAAGCTGTCCAGCGGGTGAAAGAGGTCAACGCCCAGCGGCTGCAGACTGCCATCCGGCAGAAAAAGGCAGTTCGGGGAGAGGATGGCAAGTACCACTTTGCCAGCACCTCTTTCGATGCCAACGCCCTGAACGCAGACCCGGCGCTGGGCTTGAGCTACATCGTTGCACCGCCCCGGATGCAGCGGTATCTGGACGTGTCCACCCAAATCTACAAAACTTACCTCAAATATGTGTCCCCGGCAGACATCTACCCCTACTCCATCGACGAGGTTTTTATTGATGTGACGGGCTATCTGCCCTATTACCACATGAGTGCCCATGAACTTGCCATGACCATGGTGCGGGAGGTGCTGTACAACACCGGCATCACCGCAACGGCAGGCATCGGCACCAACCTCTACCTTGCAAAGCTGGCCATGGACATTGTGGCAAAGCACATCCCGGCAGACAAAGATGGTGTCCGCATTGCGGAGCTGGACGAGCAGTCCTACCGGTATCTGCTGTGGAGCCATCGCCCGCTGACGGATTTCTGGATGACCGGTCCCGGCACCGTCAAGCGGCTGGAAGCCCACGGCATTTATACGATGGGGGACTTGGCACGGTTTTCTATCCACGGAGAGGATCGTCTGTACGAGATTTTCGGCGTGGATGCGGAAATTCTCATCGACCACGCATGGGGCTATGAGCCCTGCGGTATGGCCGAAATCAAAAGTTACAAGCCCAGCACCAACAGCATCAGTGAGGGGCAGGTGCTGACCTGCCCTTACCCCAACGACAAAGCCAAGCTCATCGTTCGGGAGATGGCGGAGATTCTGATGTTCCGGCTCACCGAAAAGAAGCTGGTGACGGAATCCATCACCTTGGAGATAGGCTACGACCGGGAGAACGTGGACAAGGGCGGCTACCGTGGTCTGACCCAGACCGACCGCTACGGCAGGATCATCCCCAAAGCAGCCCACGGCACCGTCCGGTTTGATGCCCCTACCAATCTGGGCAGTACCCTCATCAACGAAAGCGCAAAGCTGTTTGAGCGCATCACCGACCCGGCGCTGACGGTGCGGCGCATCACCATCAATGCCAACAAGGTCACGCCGGACGAGGGCTTCTATCAGGTGGACTTTTTCACCGACACCAGGAAGCTGGAGAAGGAGAAAAAGCTCCAGCAAGCCATGCTGGGCATCAAGAACAAGTACGGCAAAAATGCTGTGCTGAAAGCCAGCAGCTACGAGGAAGGTGCCACCATGCGCCAGCGCAACGCGCAGATCGGCGGTCACAGCGCAGGCGGTGGGGCAGGAGGTTCGGATGGAAAACTACAAAAATAGCAAGATCGGGCGGGAGACCGCCCAAAAGTACGGGGATATTCTGGGAATGGAACGCCCTCAGACCGAAGAGTCCCTCCGCAAGCACCCCCGGATGACCCTTCAGAACCGTGCCAAAATTTTCTCGCCCTTCTCTCCGCTGCGAGGGTATGACGAGCAGCTTGCCGCAGAAAAGCAGCGCACCGAGCGTGTGCCCAAGCGCATTCTGACCGAGGAAGAAATGTCGGCTCTGTCCGATCGACTGATGCAGGTCACCAAGGGCATGAACATCACGGTGCGGTATTTCAAGGAGGATACCGTCCACCCGGAGATCCCGGCGGTGGGCAACTACCTCACCCTGACCGGCAAAGCAGACCGCATCGACCCGGTGTTCCGCACCCTGCAGGTGGGTGACACCGTGGTGCCCTTTGAAGATCTGGTGGAGGTCAGAGGGGAAGGCATTATGGACATTGATGTGTATCTGGGCATTGGAGAAGAATGAGACGGCAAAAAATACTGAAAGAGAGGTTTATAGGACACCTCTTTCGGTAAAATAACCTCAGAAGAAGCAAAACACACTTCGGATGGAGGAACATACCATGGCAAACGGTGATTACGGCTATTTCGGCAAAGGTTCCACGGGCTATGCCCAGTACATGACGGCCTTCAACCGCAACTTTGGCGGCTCGTCCGGCGGCGGTGGCGGCGGCAGCCACAACAATGGCGGCGGTGGCGGGGGAGACGGCAGCGGCTGCGGCTGCCTCATCGCCATTGCGGTGGTGGTCGTGCTGGTGCTCCTCGGCATGGGAAGCTGAGGGCATCCCCACGGCACAGGGACGCTTGCGTGACCCGGTCACAGAAAATCTAACTAGGAAATGTTATCATATAGTCACAGAAAACACCAACAACATTCCGATGGAGGATTTGAATATGAAGGCAAAGTTTTATATCTGTGAGCACTGTGGCAACCTGGTCACCACCATCCACAACGCAGGCGTTCCGCTGGTCTGCTGCGGCGAAAAGATGAAGGAGCTGCTCCCCAACACCGTGGAAGCCAGCGGCGAAAAGCATCTGCCGGTGGCAGAGCACTCCGGCAGCACCCTCACCGTCACGGTGGGTGCGGTGGAGCACCCCATGGTGGATGTACACCACATCCAGTGGCTCTTTGTGGAGACCGAAAACGGCGGACAGCTCCGCTACCTCGCCCCCGGTCAGGCACCCAAGGCGGTGTTTGAGCTGGGCGGCGAAAAGCCGGTGGCAGTCTACGCTTACTGCAACCTGCATGGTCTGTGGATGACGAAACTTTAAGAAATAAACGGGCTCCTGCCAGTGGTCAAACGCTTGCAGGAGCCTGTTTTTGCGTGCGGAATCTTTTCTGTGGGGAAAAAGCGTGGTATACTGAATCCAAAGTATAGCAGTTTGCGTTTTTGATGCTCAAGCAACATCCGCAAACTGCATATCGCAAATATGCCGTTTTGATCGGCACTATTTTTGAAAATTGCGATAATAAACAGGGAGGTACCGTTATGAAGTGGGGAATTTTAGCGACCGGCACCATTGCCAAAAAGTTTGCGTCTACGGTGGAACAGATGGGCGCAGAAGGGGAGCAGCTTGTTGCCGTGGGCTCACGGCATCTGAAAAGCGCACAGGCGTTTGCACAGCAGTACGGCATTCCCCGCTGCTATGACTCCTACGAAGCCCTTGCCGCCGACCCGGAGGTGGAGGCTATCTATGTTGCCACTCCCAACACCCTGCACTACGAAAACTGCAAGCTCTGCTTGGGGCATGGCAAGCACGTTCTGTGCGAAAAGCCCTTTACCATCAACCCGGAGCAGGCGCAGGAGCTGTATCGTCTGGCGGAGGAAAAGCACCTCTTTCTCATGGAGGCATTCTGGATCTGGCTGCTGCCGCTGTACGACCGAATGCGCGAGATCCTTACTGCTGGCACCATCGGGGAACTGAAGCAGATCACCTGTCAGTACGGCTTTGTGGCCTCCGGTGCCCGGAAGGACCGCAAGTTTGATTCCAGTCTGGGCGGTGGTGCGCTGCTGGATATCGGCATCTACAATCTGGGCTTTCTGCGCATCCTCACCGGACAGGACCCGGAGAAGGTGGAGACCAAAGAGGTCCACATCAACGAGTACAGCACCGACGATTACAGTCGCCTTGCGCTGACCTACCCCGGCGGCTGCAAGGCGGAGTCTGTCCAGACCATTGGGCAGGAGCTGGAGCGCAACGCCCGTATCGTGGGCACCAAGGGCAGCATCTTTCTGCCTGATTTCCAGCACGCCGAGACCATGACGCTGGTAGTGGAGGGCAAAGAGCCGGAGGTCATCCGCTGCCCGGTGGACATCAACGGCTTTGAGTATGAGATCCGGGAAGCAAGCCGCTGCGTCAAGCTGGGGCGTACCGGAAGCGACCGCTACACCCCGCAGGATAGCCTTGCCCTGACCCGTCTGATGTACGACACCCGCATGAGCTGGGGCATGAAGTTTGCGGGTGAGGTGTAAGCACACACCTTGCCGCAGGTCTTTTGCGTGCGGAGACTATGGCATACGGAGAGCGGCAACTCGGAATTGATATAAAAAGAAGGACACATAGATGAAAACAGTGGTTCTTTATAATATTATTTCTTTTATCATCCTCATTGCTTTGATTTTTGTCTTAAGGATTGTTAGTAAGAGTAATTTAAGACAAAATCAACAACTTGTTATTAAAGTCATTGCAACTATTTTAATTGTTTATGTGATAGCGTTCGTGCTTTTTATTGATGCAATAGCATTTGGCATTATAGGACCAGTTCAAGATTAACAATTCCAGTTTGACAAGGAAGTGCTTTGCATGAAAAAGCGTATATCAAGGATTCTCGGTTTAATAATGCTGATTATAGCTATTGCATTTATAGTGTTTGCATTGAACCATCCAGAAATGAGTTTTCCTTGGAACAATACCATTACTTGGTTACTGTATGGTTTATATATTCTTGTGACAGTCATGTTGCTTATTGCGCCTAAGACGAAGAAGTAAACAATTCGCGTTTGTGGAGCGAAGCGGAACAATGAAAGCCCCAGTGGGGCTTTCAAGCGACCGAACGGTCTTGCGGCAGCAAGATGGAGGGGCCTCGCCCCGACAAGTTCCAGTCTGCCGGGCAGACTGGCATCTGAAAAACCACACAAAAATGAGGGAACAGCCATGGTACTATATTTTTCGGGAACCGGCAACAGCCGGTATCTGGCGCGGCGCATTGCCGAAGGGCTGGAGATGCCGCTTTACGACCTGAACGCCTGCATCAAGGCAGGGGATACCGCCCCGGTGCAGACCGGGCGTGACGTGGTGCTGGTCACGCCTACCTACGCATGGCGCATCCCCCGGGTGGTGTCGGAGTGGCTGGGCAAGACCGCGCTGACCGGGGCAGAGCGTATCTGGTTTGTGATGGACTGCGGCAGCGAAATTGGCAATGCAGCAGGCTATAACCGGCAGCTTGCGGCGCAGAAACACCTGCATTATATGGGGACTGCGCAGGTCATCATGCCGGAAAACTACATTGCCATGTTCCATGCACCCCAAAAGGAGCAGGCCCGGAGTATCGTGGAGCAGGCAGAGCCTGCGCTTCAGAAGGTGCTGGCGCAGCTCAAGACCGGGCAGGAATTTCCCCCGCCGAGAGAGACCCTCTACGACCGCTTTATGAGCGGCCCAGTGAACCCAGTGTTCTATCGCTTCTTTGTAAAAGCGGATGCTTTCCGGGCAACGGATGCCTGCATCGGCTGCGGCAGGTGCGTGGAGCTGTGTCCTCTGAACAACGTCCATTTGAAAAACGGAAAGCCGGTCTGGGGCAAAAACTGCACCCATTGCATGGCGTGCATCTGCTATTGCCCCAAAGAGGCCATCGAGTACGGCGAAAAGAGCAAAGGCAAGCCCCGGCATCACTTTGAAGCGCTGGAAAAGCAGCAGGACGTATGAAGGAAAAAGGAAAACCGACGATGGTGAAAAACAGATGAAGTATTTATACTTGCATGGATTAGGACAAAAGCCAGACAGTTGGGATAGAGTGATAAAAGAAACGACGGTCTCGGACAGCAGCGTCAGCTTGAGTCTGGCAGAGATGCTGGAAGGAAAAGCGGCCACTTATGGGGAACTGTATGCTGCATTTTCAGGAGAGTGTGATAAGGAACATGATGAAATCGTCTTGTGCGGGCTTTCCTTGGGTGCTGTTTTGGCACTTAATTATGCGATAGACCATCCGGACAAAGTAAAGGCGCTTGTGCTAATTGCGGCACAATACAAAATGCCTAAAAAATTATTGAAATTCCAGAATATGCTGTTCCGCTTTATGCCGAATACAATGTTCAAGCAATTTGGCCTCAAAAAAGCAGATGTGATCAGTTTGTGCGACACGATGGCAGAATTGGATTTCAGAGATTCATTATGTAAGGTGTCCTGTCCGGCATTGATCGTTTGTGGGGAAAAGGACAACGCAAACAAAAAAGCCTCAAAGGAACTTGCCGGTTATTTGAGCGATTCCCACTTCCGTGAACTTTTGAAAGCAGGTCATGAAGCAAACACAGAAGCTCCGGAGGAATTGGCAGCAGTGCTACAGGAATTTTATGATAATGTCGAATAAACTACGATTCATCAAAGAAAGAGGACTGTAAAATGAACATCGAAGAACGGGCGGCACAGGCTGCCGCATGGAAAGCTACTGGACAGTGCAACTGTGCACAGGCGGTGCTGAAGGCATTTGAGGACAAGCTGCCGGTGGATGCCGACACCCTGATGAAGCTGGGCGCAGGCTATGCCGCCGGCATGGGCTGCATGGAGAGCACCTGCGGCGCACTGATCGGCGCTGTGATGGTGGCGGGCATCGTCACCGACGGCAAGGGCACACCCCGCATTTCCAAGGAACTGCTGCAAAACTTTCAGGAAAAGTGCGGTGCTACCATCTGCAAGGACCTGAAGGGGATAGAGAACGGCGCACCGCTGTGCCCCTGCCCGGAGTGCGTCCGCAACGCTGTTCTGGCACTGGGCGAGGTGCTGGGAGAGTAAGCAGAAGTTACGCTCTATTATAATATACGAATTTAGTTTATTTGAATCAAAGCAAAAAGCTCAAAAAGGAGAGATTATTCATGGTTTTATTGGTTGTAGATGCACAGAATGGTATCGTGGATGAACGCTTATATGAGTTCAGAAAGTTTGTTGGTAATATCAAAAAGCTGATTGGAGCAGCTCGAGAACAAGGCATAGAAGTTATTTATGTACAGCATGATGATGGACCTGATACCGGATTCTCTATCGGGGATGATGAATTTGAGGTTTATTCCGAGTTTCAACCGATGCCTGATGAAAAACGGTTTATCAAGTCCGTATGCAGTGCGTTCAAAAAAGAGAGTGGTCTGCTTGAGTATCTGACTGCAAAGGAAGAAAAAGACGTGATGATTTGTGGCATTATGACTGATTTCTGTATCAATGCCACGGTAGAGGCTGGTTTTGAGCATGGCTTACACATGATTGTTCCTGCCTATGCAAATTCTACGCAGGACAATGAGTACATGACCAGGGAACAGGCTTACCATTACTATAATGAATTTCTCTGGCCTGAACGATATGCAGACTGCGTACCAATGGACAGGGCATTGGAATTACTCGAAAAATGATATAGCGTAAACGGTCTTTGCTGAATACCTTTGTTGCCGAAATACATTACATAAACTTCAAGATTATGTTGCGGTAAATTCAATAAATCAGTATCATGAGATAATTTATTCATAATAGTATGGTGTCAGGATTATGACAAATCAGAGGTTAAAAGGTGTGTTATGCTAAAAAGCATAGGGTTATATTTTAGAAAAATAGATTTTCTGAATTTTGCAGTTGGAGCTATAATGCCAATCATTGTATTGTTTATAGTTTATTCATCAGTCAAATCAAATATAATTCTTCAAGACACTGATTTTTTATCACTGTTGATGAATCATAAAGGGAAATTCATATTTTACTTTTTCGTGTCCTTTATTGAAGAAGTTATTTTTAGAGGAATTATTTTTGGGCTGTTGCTGCAAAAATGTAAAAATAAGTATTTGAGTTGCGTAATAGCTGCACTTATTTTTACACTACCACATATTTTTAATACCGATAATATTTCTGTTCTGGTAATGTTTATTTTTCCTTTTCTATATGGAATATTTGCCAATGAAATGTTTTACACTACAAAGAGTATTTGGATGCCCACAGGATTTCATTGGTTATGGAATTATACAATAACAAGTTTGTTTCTTGTTACAGGAACACAAAGTTTCATATATGTACATATCATAGCAGCAATGATTATAATGATACCGTTGTTTTACATTGTTATTGGGAAAACACGCCTAAGTGGCGATTGATAGCTTACAGTTTATCGCTTTATACAATATCAACTGAATAACCACAGCACAAACCGCTGCCACATGGAAGCCAACAAACCATGCAACAGCGGTTTTTCTTTATCGTTTTTTCCTCTGGCTGATAGGCGTTCCCATTTTCTTTGATTTTTTGAGAATCCGAATCAGCCAGCGAAATTCTTCGTCTGACAGATTTTTATAGTTGATACCGAGCTGCTTGCAGTAAAGAACAACCAGCTTTTCATTCCGGCTGCCCTTGAAATTTTCGACCGCTTCCAGATTTTCTTTCAGTTCATCAGCAACGGTGGTCTGGGGCGCACTCTCACTGTCCTTTTTATGGGCTTCCCGAATATCCCGGATAATGAGGTTGAGGTCATCCCGTACCATCTGATTGAAATATTCATCATCGCTGATATGGGCGGCTTGCAGCACCTTCAAATGGGGGTCATCTTCGCCGAGGCGATACCGTTCAATGATTTCATGCCGGACGGTATCGACAAGGGCATTGAGGTTTTGCTGTGCAGGCAAGACCGCCCGGCAGATGACCCGGCGGGACTATGAGACCTACGATTATCTCATCGCCATGGACCGCAACAACCTGAGGAATATGGTGCGGTTTGTGGGCAGTGACCCGGAGCATAAGGTCTCATTGCTGATGGATCACACCAGTCGCCCCGGCGATGTGGCAGACCCGTGGTACACCGGGGAGTTTGAAGCCACATGGCAGGAAGTGCTGGAGGGCTGCACCGCCCTGCTGGAAGAGCTGCGATAAAAGGGAAAGGGGATGACGAAACGTTATTGCAAGGGCGAACGGTTTGCTGACCTGTCGTTTGCCGGGAAAGTCTTTGATAGTATAAACCTATTGACATGGTGCGAAAATAGGTTTATACTATCCCCAACACAAGAAAGGGAGTACAGGCAGATGAAACATACAGCAGATGCCCGGTACAGGCTGCCCGGGCGAATGCGCTGCTCCCAGACAAATTCCCGGCAGACAGACTGAAAAAACAGGAAGATGCCGTTGTCTGGGAGAAGTGCCCGAACATACATCGTCAAAACAAAAGGAGAATCGACAATGGCTGATTATAAACTGTGGAACGCACTGAAGGATGCTAAAAAATATCGCTGGGTGGAACTTTCTCACTCGCTGAACAACGAAAGCCCCTACTGGTCCGGCATCCCGGAAGGCTCCGTGGAGCTGGCAAAGACCGTATGGGACTGGGGCAAGCCGGAACTGGAATGCCTGATCCAGACCTTCAAATTCCCCGGACAGTTTGGTACCCATATCGACTTCCCGGGTCACTTCATCAAGGGCAAAGCGCTGTCCGAAAAGTATGATGTGAACGACCTGATCTTCCCGCTGGTGGTCATCGATATTTCCCAGCAGGCCAAGAAAGACCCCCGCTATGCTGTGACGGTGGAGGACATCAAGGCCTATGAAGCAAAGTACGGTCCCATCCCGGATGGTGCGTTGGTGGCTCTGCGCAGCGACTGGTATAAGAAGTGGCCGGATATGGATGCGCTGTCCGGCATCGACGCAGAGGGCAAAGAAAATGCCCCCGGCTGGTCGTTGGAAGCATTGGAGTATATCTACAAGGTGCGCAACGCCGCCGCCAACGGCCACGAAACGCTGGATACCGATTCCTCTGCGGTGGCGGAGGAAAAGGGCGACCTTGCCTGCGAGCGCTATGTTCTGGACAACGACAAGCTGCAGGTGGAGGTGCTTGCAAATCTGGATAAAGTTCAGCCTGCCGGTGCGGTGGTCGTCGTTTCTTATCCCCGCATTGAAGGTGCAACCGGTCTGCCTGCACGGGTCTGGGCCATTACCGAATAAGAGTGGGGAAGTTGGAAGATGAGGTGGAGGCCTATGTGGGTCATGCCCCCGGCGGTGTGTGCCCCTTTGGAGTGAACGAGGGCGTGGCGGTCTATCTGGACGAGAGCCTGCGCAAGTTCGACACCGTCTACCCGGCAGCGGGCAACGGTCACACCGCCGTCAAGCTGACCTTGCAGGAGTTGGAAGCAGCCGCCGGAGCCGAGGACTGGGGGGGATGTCTGCAAGGAGCCGGAAGGCGAATAAAAAGGGTCCATCCCGCAGTATTGCTGTTGGATGGACCCTTTTGTGATTCGCAGAGGAATGCCGGCAACATTGATTCCGTATTGCAGACGTAAAAACTGTTGACCCTGCGATCGGGCTCCATCTGCAATAAAAAAGGGCAAAGCCGCCTGCATGCAGGAGACCTTGCCCTTTTGTGCTATATGTTGGCTGAATCAGGCAGTTGCCCGCGACTTTACAACGCTACGCTGACCGGCAGAACATACACACCGTCGGCGGCGTAGAAGGTGATCTGAGTGATCGTCTTGCCGATGATGGATGCAAAGTAAGGATCATCGGCATTGAGGCCCAGCTTGGTACCATGCCAGATGTTGGCCAGATGACGCAGGCCGTACTCACTGCCATCGGCGGTGGTCAGAACTACGCCGTAGACCTTGTTGGCCTTGTAGTCCAGATCAAAACCGGAGATTTTCATCTCGTAGGTGGCGCGGTGACCGTTGGTATTCAGCTCCACAGTAGTGCCCTCTACGGTGGTCTCGGTGGCGTGGACCTTGCCAAACTCCCACTTGCCGCTTAGCAGGTCATACCATGCGGTGATGTAGTAGGCAGGGGTCTCACTGAGCTTGTAGTAAGCGTAGCTCTCGTTCTCAAACAAGGCATCTGCGCCGGTGTAGGTGGTGGTGGATTCCTTGCCCTTCAGGGTAACGGTAATGTCGTAGCTGTCGGCATCGGTGACCTGCTTTGCATTCTTCAGCGCCCACGGGGTCAGCACCTTGACCGGGAAGGAAACGCCGGTGATGTCGGTGCCATCTGCGTTGACGTGGTAGGAACCGGCGACAAGCTTGCCCGCACGGGGCTTGTTCCTGGTGGCGCTGGTCACAGCGTCGATCTCAGATGCGTTGTCCACACCGGCAGCCTTGTAGAAGTCGGCGTAGGGGATGTTCATCTGGACATAGCTGGAGGTCAGGCCGTTTTCCTGTTCCACCTCTTCCGCAGCGAAGGCCGGGACTGCCACAGCGCATACCAGCATAGCGGCCGCAAGTGCACCTGCAAATACTTTTTTCAATCTCATGATAACACACCTCTATCTCAGTTTTGGAAAAACAGTTAGCATTGTCTAACAATCGATGCAAAAAAAAATGCAGGGGAAAAGCCCCTCAGATGGTTAGGCAAAACAAATTTACAAAGTAAAAATAGCACTCCCACCGGGTGTTGTCAAGCAGAAACCGGAAAGTTTGCAGAGGTGAATTTTTCGGTGCAGGAAACGATCTGCATCCTCTATACCGCAAAGCCCTTGACCTTTTTGCCGGAGCGCAGTATACTTTTTATGTGGTTAGTTATATTTAACCACAAGGAGGTACAACATGATACAAGACGCATTCTGGGGGATCTTGATCCCCTTTCTGGGTACAAGCCTTGGGGCAGGCTGTGTGTTCTTTTTGAAAAACGCTCTGCGTGACGGCATCCAGCGCGCCCTTACCGGCTTTGCCGCCGGAGTGATGGTGGCGGCATCGGTGTGGAGCTTGCTGATCCCGGCTATGGAGCAGGCCGCAGATCTGGGCAGGCTGGCGTTTTTCCCGGCGGCGGCAGGCTTTTGGCTGGGCGTCCTGTTTTTGCTGCTGCTGGACCATCTCATCCCGCATCTGCACCAGAACAGCTTGCAGGCCGAAGGGCCAAAAAGCCAGCTCCAGCGCACCACCATGATGGTTCTGGCGGTGACGCTGCACAACATCCCGGAAGGCATGGCGGTGGGCGTGGTCTATGCCGGATACCTTGCCGGGACCGCTCAGATCACTGCCGCCGGGGCGCTGGCGCTTTCCCTTGGCATTGCCATCCAGAACTTCCCGGAGGGTGCCATCATCTCCATGCCCCTGCGGGCGGAAGGAATGAAAAAGGGCCGGGCGTTCTGGGGCGGCGTACTGTCCGGCATCGTAGAGCCCATCGGGGCAGTGCTGACGATTCTGGCGGCAGGCATCGTGGTGCCCGCGTTGCCCTATCTGCTCAGCTTTGCCGCCGGAGCCATGCTGTATGTGGTGGTGGAGGAACTGATCCCGGAAATGTCGCAGGGACAGCACTCCAACGTCGGCACGGTGTTTTTTGCTGTGGGCTTCAGTGTGATGATGGTGCTGGACGTAGCACTGGGGTGATGGTTGGGAACGAAAGCGAAATCTCTTTCGGAATCTCCAAAAACACCGAAACTTCTTGACAGAGGAGACGGCAGGGCGTATTATTTTGGAAGAAGGACCGCTGAGAAGCGGCTTTTTATAGAACGGAAAGTTAGCTTTATCTAACTTTCGCCACGATGAATTGCTGGCCTGTCACCCGGAGCAGTGGGTGTATCTGGTAAAAAGCATTGCATTGTGAACGGTAAACAGAAAGAGGGTGGCGTTATGTCCTTTTTTGAAAACACCCGAAAGCCCGTAGGCTTTGGCGGAAAGATCATGGTCGCAATGATGAACTTTGGACACAGCGCAATGGCAGAATGGGGGCTGCGCTTTTTACAGCCTGCCCCGGATGCCATGGTGCTGGACTGCGGCTGCGGCGGCGGAGCGAACATTAAGACGCTGTTGAAACTGTGCCCCAAGGGCGAGGTGCAGGGCATCGACTACTCAGCCGTCAGCGTGGAAAAAGCGCGAAAGGTCAATGCCAGAGCCATTGCGGCAGGACGGTGTACCGTGCAGCAGGCGAGTGTGGCAGAACTGCCGTTTGAAGCGGAGCAGTTTGAGGTAGTGACCGCCTTTGAAACGGTCTATTTCTGGCCGGAGCTTGCGCAGAATTTCAGAGAGGTCTATCGGGTGCTGAAGCCCGGCGGAATCTTTTTCATCTGTAACGAAGCGAACGGCGAAACGACAAAAGACGACAAATGGATGCAGATCATCAATGGCATGACCATCTATACGGATACTGCACTGAAAGAGTATCTGGGAAAAGCAGGATTCTGTCAGATCCAAAGCCACAAAAATAAAAAGGGCTGGCTTTGCGTTACGGCGCAAAAGCGGTGAAGTAGTGCAACCGTAACACTTGGAACAGTGAAGAGCATGGCATGGTTTGCCTGCCGGAAAGCAGAATAAGGAGAACAGGAAGGAACCTATGAAATACAAAATCGAGAAAAACACCGTGCAGGAGACGCTGATCCTCCCACTGTATTCCCGGAAGCTGTGTACCGAGCTGTATCCGAACCTTTACCAAGACGAAACAGCGGTGCATCTGATCGACCAGATCGACTACGACTTTTCAGAGGCAGAGAAAAATTCCCGCAGCCTGATGCAGCGCTTTGGTGCGCTGGAGGTCGCCATGCGGCAGAATGACCTTGCCTTTGAGGTGCGGGCATACCTGAAAAACCACCCCTGCGCGGCGGTGGTCAATCTGGGCTGCGGGCTGGATAACACCGGCAGAGCCTGCGACAACGGCAGATGCAAAATTTACAATCTGGACTTCCCGGATGTCATTGCCTTGCGGCAGCAACTGCTGCCTGCCGGGGAACGGGAGCAAAACATCCCCTGCGACCTGAAAGACCCCGCATGGTTTGACAAGATCGATGCCTCCGGCGGGGCGGTATTCTTTGCCTCCGGGGTGTTCTATTACTTCCTGACCCAGCAGGTCAAGGCGCTGGTGCAGGGGATGGCGGATGCTTTCCCCGGCGGCGTGCTGGTCTTTGATGCTGCCAACCGTACGGCGGTGAAGATGATCGCCAAAACATGGCTCAGGACGGCGAAAATCAAGGATGTGGGAGCATATTTCGCAGTTTCGGATGCGAAAAGCGAGCTTTCCCCATGGGACAGCCGCCTGCAGGTGTCCAGCCGGGGCTATATGCTGGGGTACAACGATTTGAAAGACCCTTCCGTCAGCGGCTTTTTCCGCTTTCTTGCAAAGATTGGAGACAACGGGATGAAAATGCAGATCGTGAAGATCGGATTTGGAGGCAGACAATGAAATACACAGGAATGCCCATGGGAAGGTGGATGCTGTTTGCCGGTTCCTTTCAAAAGCAGCTGACCGCTTACGATTTGAGCCTTGTAGTGGTTGTTTTGCAAAATTTTTATTCTTTACTTGATAACTGCATACGATAAAACCAAAGGGAGCTCTGCCCGGACATTCGTCCGTGACAGAGCCCCCCTTTTTTAGCTTTATAGAAAAACCATAAGTCATCTGCCACGGTCAACGGAGCAAGAACCACACGCCCAGCAGGATCGCAAGAAAGATCAGGTTGGACAGGGTGAACAGCCCAAAATACTGCTTCTTCCCCTGTGGCAGCTCCCGTGCGATCTGCCGGTAGGAAATAAGACTGGCCATGGATGCGATCAGAGTGCCAAGACCTCCCAGATTGGTGCCGATGATGAGGGCTTGTGTCTCTGCCGTGAACCCGGATAGCAGCAGGGCGGCGGGAACATTGCTGGTGACCTGCGAAGCCAGAACTGCCACCAGCACTTCCCGGCTGGTCAGAAACTCCTGCAGCCAGCCGGAAAAGGCCGGAATGCGGCCCAGATTGCCAATGAAGATGAAAAAAGCCACAAAGGTCAGAAGCAGGGAATAGTCCACTGCCCGTAAGGTGTGCGGGTCTGCAAAAAGAACGCAGACGAGCACAGCGGCAAAGGCAATGCCATAGGGCAGCACCCGGATCACGGACAGCAGGCAAACGGCAAACAGAACCAGATACAGCAGGATGATCTTCTGATCTCCCTGAGACGCAGAGGAAGAAACAAGCTCGTCCACGGAGAGGGCGGCAGAGGCTTTCCGACAGACCATTGCTGCCCAAGCCAGCAGCAGGAACAGAGAGACCAGTGTGTAGGGCAGCATAAGAAGCACAAATTCCCCGATGCTCATGCCGCTTTTTCCGTAAAGATAGAGGTTCTGCGGGTTGCCGATGGGGGTCAGCATGCTGCCAAGGTTTGCCGCGATGGTCTGCATACAGACCACCGGGATCAGAAGGGAGCGGCGGACATCCGCTCCCAAACGGCTCAGGACCACGAACGTAAAGGGAACGAAGGTCAGCAGGGAAACATCGTTGGTGATGAGCATGCTTCCGAAAAAGCACAGCCCGACCAGTACCAGCGTCAGCTGAAAGGTGCTGTGGGTGCGGGACAGCAATGCCCGGCCCAGTCCATCAAAAAAGCCCTGCCGCCGCAGCCCGGCCATGACCGTCATCAGGGAAAACAGGATCGCCAGCGTGCGCAGGTCGATGTAGCCGAGATACTGCGCATCCGGCGGAATAAAGAAGGCGGAGACAACAGCCAGCACAGCGGCTGCGGTGAGGACCGTTTCCTGCTGAATGAATTGTTTGAGTTTCATAGAGACACATCCTTGTAGTTGTAAAGGCTGCCCCGCTGCGATGCCGGGCGGCCTTTTTTCGTATTTCAGAGCAGCAGCTCAAACGCCCCGATCATCAGCGGCATGGTCAGGATGGAAAGCAGCGTGCTCAGGACATAAATCGCGCTGGAATGAGAAGCATCCCGGTCATAGAGCTGTGCCATGGAGGTGACTGTTGCACAGGCGGGGGTAATGGCAGAAAGGTAGACCGTCATCAGGATGGACTTGCCGTCCGGGATCCAGTGGGAGGCTTGAACTGCCCAAAGCAGCAGAACGATGACCAGCGGAACACCCAGCAGACGCAGGAACACCGGCAGATAGTTGCGCGGGGTGCAGAAAACCTTTTTCAGGGGGACTTCCGCAATGGCCATGCCTGCCAGCAGCATTCCCATGGGGCCGATCATATTGCCGACACTGCTCAGTGTGCTGGTGATCGGGGAAGGCAGCGAGATGTGCAGCAGGTACAGCAGCGCACCGGCTGCAATGGCGATCAGGTTGACATTGGTAAGGAGCTTGCGCCATTCCAGCCGGGCAGACCCCTGCAGGCAGGCGCTTGCATGGGTCCAGAGCAGCACCAGCTGTACAATGACAAAGGCGCAGGAGTAGACAACATATTCCTTCCCCAGCAGGGCCTGCACGATGGGGATGACCAGCGCGGCGGCATTGCTGTAAATGATATTGACCTGCTCCACGGCGTCCAGCTTGAGAGCCTTGCGGAACAGCGCATTCAGAAGCAGAAATACAATGTGCATTCCAACGGCGATGCCCATGGAATAAAGCAGGCCGGTGCGGATCTCCGGTGTATCCTTGATCTGAAAGGCGTTCAGAACGACACAGGGCATGACCAGATAGACAAAGACCACAGACAGCACCTTACTGTCCGATGCCTTCAACAAGCCGGTTTTTACAACGGCATATCCCATCAGCAGAACCAGAAATAGCTGCGCGATCTGCTGCATCAATAAAAGGCTGATTTGCATTTAGAACTCCTCTTTTGCAATTCATTTTTGCAGCACCATCCTACTCCATTGGCGGGGCATCGTCAAGAGAAAACAGAGAAAATGCGATTCGAATAAGAAAAAACGGATGGCTCCGCAGAACCATCCCCTATCGCAATTTTCAAAAATAGTGCCTATCAAAATGGCATATTTGCGATATGCAGTTTGCGGATGTTGCTTGTGCATT
>ENA-OWNQ01000222-OWNQ01000222.1-gut-metagenome-genome-assembly--contig:-NODE-222-length-37763-cov-5.752401_pt1 | contig 37763 bp, 49 predicted proteins | sample MGYA00248252_ERZ651782 | MGnify/ENA primary metagenome ERZ651782 (study PRJEB26908, sample SAMEA4031705) | gut metagenome | biome: gut; feature: normal infant; material: stool | place: China | collected 2015... | reverse complement strand
GATATCTCCTATGAAATTTCAAGAGCATACGCGACAAAAGTTTTAATGTATCCAGGAGCAGATGAGGTGGCTTTAACACTTATGTCGCGTATGCTCTTGAAATTTCATAGGAGATATCCATCAGTATATTTGAGGTACGCAGCTCATGCAGCACATGATATAATTCCTGCTTATGAAGATCGAACCTTAGGGGAAACGGTAAAATGTCAGATAATGGCGGCGGGATGCAGATTGATAGATACAGTTGCGGAAGCCGATTTTGTTTTGGCGATAGATTGTCCTGCCGGCGAAATGAAAGAAGCCTTTCAGCAGCCGGTGCGTAATGCGGATTACTGTACAGAACGAAATCTTACAGAATTTGTATTGTTTATTGCAGATTGCATCCGTGCCGGAAAACCAGTTACGATATGCGACAATGCATATGCAAATGGAGGAGATCTGGAACTGATTGACTTGCTGGAATATATGGGCTTACTGGATAAGCTTTCTGGCTATGCAGGGTGGAATACCTCATCTAACACAATGGGAACAGCTATCGCAGAAGGAGTATGCTGCTATTTGTTTGGCGAAACGACGAAATTGAAATCATTTTTGGCATTGCGGTATCTGGAAGATGTGGGGTATTGTTCAGTGGTGCGATGGCATATCAACGAAAACACGCTCAAAGCGATGGGAATGGATTACTTTGATGTTCATGAGGAGCAGGGCGTAATAAGCTATGAGGTGCATCGTCAGTTGGAGCAATTCGCTAAGCAAAAGTTGACCAGTATATGCGAACACATCAATCTGCAAGATGTAAGAATGCCATGGAGACGTATGTTTGAAACTGATTTGACCGTACATTGGATTCCCTAACAAAATAAGACTGAATCGAAATGAGTATGGTTCGCCAATTTTATTGTTTAGAATAGAGTTCTTTGCATATCAATTTAATCCAAAAGAGTTAAAAATCATTCTGCTTATTTAAGGCTTAATTCTAAAATGAAACATTGCTTTTTAAAAGAGCAGACGATTTTAAATTCGCTTTTCTATTTTGGAGAGAAAAGATCGGCAAAACAAGAAGGGAGTCTAGCTGTCAGTGAATCTGCAAGAGTTGTACAAAAAAATTGAATTACCAGAGGAGGTCTGTTTGGCGGTAGAACGGATGCGTACTGACATTCCTGAGCAAATGGTGTCTGCGCTTACTGAACCACAAAGTGCTGCTAAAGCGTATCATCAGTTAGCAGGAAAAGCTTTACCGATGAATTATGGACTGGATTTACTGGCATGGATGCTTCAGGCGGCACTATATTCACATGATGCTTACGTAAAACAAGGCATTTCCGATGTTATTTACTTTGATACGATGAAATGTTTTACCCGCTTTGTTAATGAGCATAAAATGAGCTACGGTTTTTATGGGTTTGACAGAGCATTTTGGGCATACCGCCAACTTTCTTTAGTGTTGTTTCGAGTAGGAGAATTGGAATATGAGTTTACAGATTGCCCACAGGGGGTTAGTCTGCACATACCATCAGATGCAGATATATCTATACCTCGATGTCGACAATCTCTGATGGACTTCGAGAACTTCTGTGAAACAATGTTTCCGAAAAGAATGTGTCGTCCGATTCAATTGAATTCTTGGCTGCTCTCCCCGGCGTTGAGAAATCTACTGGCCCCTTCGTCAAGAATTATTCAGTTTCAGAACTGCTTTTGCTGTACCACATGGAACAAAGAAGATAACGGATTTTTACAATGGATATACGGTAGAAAAGATATTGATTTGCAAGATCTTCCAGAGAAGACTCGATTACAGAAAAATGTAAAATGGCATCTTTTAAGCGGCAACAAAATTGGATCCGCTTGTGGTACACTAAAAAGTTTCGACGAGAATATATGATTTAGGCTGACAGAATATAATAAGAATTTTTGAGTAGGTGAATTGTGAAAAAGCATGAAGAATGAGAAAACCGCGAACGGCCTGGAGTGTTGAGTGAAAGAACCTGCAAAAAGCCGAAAAACGGCCGCACAAAGCGGTTTTTAGGTGACAGCGGGACGCAAAACGGCGGCAGAAAACGCCGAATGCTGAAACGGGACTTGCAGCTGAATTTCGGGCATTTCGGGGCGTTTTGCCGGGCGACGGGCCGAGGGCGAAGGGGATGAAAACAAGCGTTTACAAACCGTTTACGGGGCGTAAACAAGGATACTGAAAAACAGCAGAAAACCGCATGAAACAGCCTTTTTTACGGCTTGTAAACGCATAAAAAAGAACCGTTTACGGATTGAGCACCATAGGCTCTCTCCATGAACGGTTCTTTTTGTTTTAAGTGTGCAAATTTGCACACTTTAAAATTTCATGCACACATAAGGTATGATGCGGCTTTATCAAGATAATAAGAATAATTATTAGAATTGAAATGCACACTTGAAATATGAACTTTTGTTACATTTCCAATATCCACTCCGGCCGTAAAACACCTATCACACGACCATTAACAATGACGTTTTCATCATAGGGAATCGGCTTATATTTTTTGTTTTCGCTGACCAGGTACATGTCCCCCATCCGTTTGACATAACCGCAGCCATCCAGCGTGACGAGAGCAATATCATCCTGCAGAACAGATTCTTTTGAGACCATGACAATATCCCCGTCCGTGTAAATCGGCTCCATGCTATCCCCGCTTACGCGCACACAGAAGGCTGCGCGGAGGGTTTTGCTGTTCTTTACTACCTTTATAGAATGGAAAGCTTCTGGGCCTAGGTAGACACCTGTACCGGCGCTGGCAGGCTGTTCGGAAAGCGGTAAAAAGATGCAATTTTCGGGAATGGCTTGATCTTTTCTCGGTGTTTCCTCGGTGTCAGAGGACGGCGTACGATTCAATTCCATCTCAATAATAGAAAGGACTATTTTCTGAGAAAGCGGATCAAGCCGTCTGTATTTTTTTACAAGGATCGCCATCTCGTCCGGAGAGGCTGTTTCTTCCCGAATATCAGCCATTTCATCTTGGAAAAGGTAATTTGCATCGCACTGCAAAACCTCAAAAACTTTAAACAGAGTTTCTGCTTTAGGGGAGTTTAGTCCAGTTTCGTAATTGCCAATGGCACTCTTGGTAACACCCAGAGCTTCGGCAAGTGTGGCTTGTGTAAGCCCCATTTTCAAACGTTGTTCTTTTAATCTGGATGCAAAGCTCATTCGTGTAACGCCCCTTTCAATATATTTCTATTTTACCCGTTAAATAATCAAAGCACAATACAAAAGTACAGGAAAACTGAAAAAAGAGTATTGACTGAACAGTAAATCTGTATTATTATATAACAAAGAACAGTATTTCTGTACAAAAGAGGTAAATGCTCATGGATTGGGATAAAGTTATAAGAACGAATATTCGATACATCATCAAAGATAAAGGATTCGTTCAAAAAGCTGTTGCATGTCGTGCCGGGTATTCCAAACAGACATTTAATAACATGCTCACTGGCCGACGAATTATCCGTGCAGATGAGATTCCACGAATTGCAGGTGCATTGGGCTGTGACAGTAAAGATCTTTATGCTCCGCCAAAGGAGAGTGCCGTATGAACTTCCACTGGGAACTGCGCAAAGGTTCCATACGCTGGAAGCTGAGAACCTGGGCAGGCCAGCGGGTGCGGGTGGTGGAAGTGCAGCGGCACGAACTGCGGGTAGAGCGCCTGCCGGAACGCGGGCGTTGCCGGATACGGTACTACCCCGCCGTTGGCCGCATGTTCATCAGCGGCCCGGCGGGGCAGTATATCGGCTGGGCGAATACGCTGGCGGATGCACTCTATAAACTGTCCATCGCTGATACAAGCCAAGTATTGCCCGTAAACGGGCTTTTAAACGAAAGGAGACCAATAAAATGACACAGGAAATCAGACGCAGAAACGAGCCGCTCCTTGTGGGCGGCATGTACGGACAAGGCACCAGCCACTATCTTGTAACGGAACATCTTGAGGGCTTCACGCTCCCCACCGTCCATCTGCGGCGGCAGGACGGCTGGGAACTGGATGCGGTGGGCGCGGCTCTGTATGACACGCCGCGGGGGGTGGAAATCCAATGGGACTACAGCTTAAACGGGCACTTTGTGCCGCGGACATGAGGAGGACAACATGACAAGAGCAACAGGCAGGCTTGAGGACGCCTATGAGATTCTCCAGCGCTCAGAGCGCTACATCCTGTGCCGTAGTAAAGCGGCAAACCCGCGCCATACTTACGCCACTATGAAGCTGGATGCACAAGGCCACGTCTACGGTATCCGGGTACACAGCACATTTGAGGCAGCGGAGCACGAATACTGGGAACTGCGCTTTCCACAGCTTCGAGCATAACAGCCGAAACGGCCCAGTGGGCCGTCTGCCGGGAATGGCCGCCCGGCACTGATGATGGCAGGCCAATAAAAAGCCCGTACGAGGCGGGCGGAAAGGAAGTTTTAATGGATTTAAAGGAATTTATTGTGCGTTGTTCGCGTGACAAAGTGAAAGAAAAAAGCGCTGGATACCATGAAAAATGTAGCGAAGCAATCATTTCCTATTTGGTCGCTTCGGAAGCCTATCACGATATTGTTGAACCTCCCGTTCAGCCAACCTTTTAAAGTCGACTAAATTCTGTCTTTTGTAGCGATCCAAAAGAATTGCGGTTTGGTATGTAGATAGATGCGTCATTGAAATGAAACGATCTTGGTAGAAAAAAGCTAAGTGGTTAAAGGCAAAAAAGTCATTCGGAATAAATTGGAAGTCTTTTACAAATAGTTCCAAACTCTCTCCTTCATCAATAATTCCGCAAGGTGGAGGTGCGTCGCCGAAAACGTAGTCCGATGGTTCAAAAGCCTCTTGCCCATACGAGTACATCACTGACGTCGTGAGTTTAGTCACATCGAGCATTGCAAATAATGTTCGCAACCGACAGTCAAAAATATATGTACGGGTACAGTCTGGAAACTCAGTGGGACGATAAGAGGCAGTTTTCTTTGATAAAGTCCGGATTTGTTTGGTATAGCTTTTCAAATACTCAGGCGCGACAACTGGAAGAACTTCTTCTATGGTTTGACAATACAGCGCAATATCATACTTTAAACAAGAAAGTCGAGTTCCTGCTTTTAAAGGTACATCAAAAATTCTTTGCATTCAAACACCATCCTTTTATATTTCTTGATAATAGTTGCGGCGCTGCAACGCCGCCTCTTACCAATAGGATAACACAAACTGGCCGAGAAGGCCATAACAGCCGAAACAGCCCTGTGGGGCTGTCATGCGGGGGCTGACCTCCCCGCATCTGACGATGGCAGGTCAAGGTAGGTGATTTTTTTGGAGATACTGTTAAATCCCGGACAAGCTGCCTCACTTATGGGGTGTCACCGAACGACGGTGCTACGGCAAATCCAATGTGGATACATTAAGGCCACTTCAATATTCAATGAACGAAATCAGCTTGTGTATCAAATTCCATTAAGTGCTCTTCATCCCGAGGCCCAGCTTCGCTACTTCAAGGAGCACGGCCATCCGTTTCCCCTTGCAACGGAAAAGCCCGCTTCAGCAAAGGCGTACAAACCGCTGGATCACTTTTCAGCAGCCGAGCGGGAGGAAATACGGCAGGAGATGGAGACACTGGAGCGGTGGCAGGAGTACCGCAGGCAGCCGGGCCGCACGGCGGAGCTGGATGCTGAGTTTGTAGAGCTGCTGCGGCAGGAAGACCCGGGACGCGCGGTAAGCGTGAAAACGCTGTACCGGAAGAAGAAAGCGCTGGAGGAAAACGACCTTGCGGGGCTGGTGGATGGCCGGGGCAAGGCACGGAAAGGCCGGAGCAGCATCGACGAAACGGTGTGGCAGACGTTCCTCTCTTTCTACCTTGACCTGCGGGAACCGAAAGCAAAGGAGTGCTACGAGGCAACCATCCAATATGTGCGCAGGCATTATCCGGCGCTGGCGGATGGCATCCCGACATACAGCACCTTTGTAAGGCACATTGAAAAGGATGTGCCGTATGCGGTGCAGCAGCTGGGACGCGAAGGAAAGAAAGCCCTGCGCGACCGCTGTGCCCCGTATGTGCGGCGCATCTACGACAACATGGAAAGCAATGAAATATGGGTGGCGGACAACCACACCTTTGACGTCATAAGCCGGGACGGCAAGACAACGCACCGCCTGTACTTAACCGCATTCTTAGATGCACGCAGCGGTATCTTTACCGGGGTGTATGTGACGACGGCGCCCAGCAGCCAGAGCACGGTGATTGCGCTGCGGCGCGGTATCCAGCGGTACGGCATCCCGGACGTGATCTATGTGGACAACGGCCGCGAGTTTTTGACCTTCGACCTGGGTGGGCTGGGCCACCGGAAGAAAAAGAGCAAGGCGGCACAGGATCGGCACGATCCACCGACAATCCTGCAGAGGCTGGGCATTGAAATGATGAATGCGCAGGTGAAAAACGCCCGCGCAAAGATCATTGAACGACGCTTTCTGGACTTTAAAAACCGCATATCAAAGCTGTTTGAAACGTACACAGGCGGCAATGTACTGGAGAAGCCGGAAAACCTGGAGAAGCTGCTGCGGGCTGGTAAAGGCCCCACGGACCTGGAACTGACCGAAGCCGTGGAGCAGCTGCTGGAGGGGTACTTGAACGAGCAGCCCTACGGCGGCGCGGTGGCGGCGGACCGCGGCAAGCCGCGTATGCAGGTATACAATGAGAATTTGCACCGCAAACGGGTGCCGCGCAGCGAGGAGGACTTGAACCTGCTGCTGATGCGCAGCACACGGGCCATCAAGGTGGACCGGCCGGGTGTGTACCTCACTGTTGGAAAAACCAAAATCTATTACCGCACGGACGAATTTGTGCTGAACTATCAAGGCGCAAAAGTATATCTTCGGTATGACCCGCTGGATTTGAGCCATGTGCGAGCCTATGACGAAGACGACCGCTTCATCATGGAGCTGCCTGCGGACAGCCGGATGGTACTGGAATACCGGGCCAGCGCAGAGGAAGTAAAGGAAGCGCAGCAGACGATTCGCAGCTTTGAAAAGCAGACGGCGGAACGGATGGCGGCCATGACGCTGAAAGAAATCGGGCCGAACACGAGGCTTGACCTTGCACTTGAGACCGCGCGGGAAAACATGGCGCGGCGCGCAGAAGAACCGGCACCGGGCGCAAAGCTGATCGAACTTCAAAGCGCCTACGAGGAACCGATGCTGAAGGCCGTGGGCGATATCGACCTTGACCGCATGATAAACAATATCATCACAGAGAACGGAGGATACGACGATGAGTAAAACGTACAATGAAGCACTGCTGCAGCGCGTGGAGGAATACCTGGCGAGCAGCGGGCTGAGCCAGAACAAGATGGCGCAGGCTGTGGGGCTGTCACAGACGGCATTGAGCAACTGGCGGCGGAAGATATACAACGGCGACCCGGCATATGTAGAGGGCAAGCTGAAGGAATATTTTGAGACGCAGGCGGCACGGGAGGCCGTGGAGGAACAGGCCGCCCCCTACCTTTCCGACACGGGCTATGTGCCCACAACGGTGAGCGAGGACATCTACAAGGGCATTAAATTTGCCCAGTTGGAGCGAGGGATGGTGGTGCTGCACGGAGATGCGGGTATCGGCAAAACTGAGGGTGCCCGGAAATTCCTGCATGACTACCCGCACAACACAGTATTCATCACGGCGACGCCAACCACGGGCTCGCTGAACTGCATCATCAAACTGCTGGCCCGAGCGCTAGGCGTGCCGGAGATGCGCGGCCGGATGGACACAATGCTGGCAATCCGGGAGAAACTGGCGGGGACAAATAAGGTGGTCATTATCGACGAGGCCCAGCACCTGCGCCTTCCGGCGCTGGAAGAGCTGCGGACGCTGAGTGACCCGGATATCGTGACAGGCGTCCCCGGGAACGGGGTGTGCTTGATCGGCAACACAGAGGTGTACAGCCGGATGATGGGCCGCCAGCAGGCACAGTTCGCGCAGCTGTTCAGCCGCATCAAGATGAACCGCAACTACACCACACAGAAAGTGAAAAAGGAGGATATCCGGGCGCTGTTCCCCCGCTTGGCAGATGAAAAGCGGGACAAGGAGCTGGACTTCCTGTTCGGAATCGCAAAGGGGCGCTGGGGCGTGCGCGGCGCAAAGACCGTGTACAACAACAGCGTGCGGAATGAGAACGTGAGCTACGACGGGCTGTACAGCATGGCGGTACACCTGGGCGTGGGCTGGAATTAAACGGAGGACAGACGGATGAACAGGAAGAAATGGTGCGCGGTATTTGTTGCAGGCTGCGCGGCCGGGCTTATGGTGGCAATCTGCACCAGCGTGTGGATGGAACGGCCGGGGGCTGCAGGTGGTGAGGTGCTGATTTTGCCGTTGATCGGGCTGTTGTTGTATGTAGGGTATGAGTTCGGGCGGCTGGCCACGCTGGCTCAGGCAGAGCAGCGGCACAGGCGGCGCAGAAACGTGCCGCCGTACCGAGTAGAATAGAAAACCGAATAACGGGGCCTGCGGGCCCCGCCGTAATGCAGCCGCGCCAATGGCGCGCCGGTCACAAGCCCGGGAAAATGCAGAGTGCGGAATCGGAGGTGGACACAACGCTGAGTGAACAGGATAAATGCGAGATCCGGAAGTCGTATAGAAATGCGCTCGCCCCGCGCCAGCATGTGAAAATCCTGATGGAACTGTATCTTGCAAGCCGCGAGGAGATCGAGGAGGCGCTGGGCTTTACGCATAAGGAAGCACGGCGCCCAATACGGCGGCACACGGACGCTGGCAGGCCCAACACATACGCCAAGCATCCAATAGAGGTTAAGCGGCGTATCGTGGGACTTGTACTGAGTGGGATGACCTACGAGGAAGCCGGCGCCATGTATGACGTTTCGAAAAACACCGTGGCAAACTGGGTTATGAAGTACAGGCGCGGCGAACTGTCGCCCATCATGCTGAAGGAGGAAAAAGCCGATGCCAAACTGTAAGTTTTGCGGCAAGCCGTAATATCCGTGCGCGTGATGCACGCGCACTGCTGGGAACAGAAAGTCATGGAGCTGATGAAAACTGTCTGCGACAGCTATTGCCGCTGGCCGCTTGAGTGCCGGAGCTCTGAAGAACTGGAGGAAAATCACTGTAACGACTGCGTGCTGATTCAGGCGCTCAACCTCGGGCTCTAACGTTCAAGGTTCATGCGGAGCCGCGGCCCAGGAGAGCCGGCGTAGCCGGTCATAACGGCAGCTCCGCACAATTTTGTGTTTTAGGGGGTGACATTATGAGACAAGATGATTGGAAACGAGCGAAAGAAATTCTTTCACGACCATATGGACAGATCACACTACTCGTTGATGGATACGAAGTGACGCTGCAGTTGCAAATGCTTCGGGGGATGTTCAGGAACGGAATCGCGGTATATATCAATGGGCAGTTTAAAGGGAAATGGTTGACAACGGATTGTGAGGAAAGAAGACGTTTCATTGCTCAGCGGGAAGTTCCTCTTATGAACCGGCAGGAAATTGCACAATACAACCGTCTGCCAAAAGCGCAACAAAAAGCACTGAAGGATTATCGTGATCGCAAATACATCCGTTATGACACACACTGGACAGACTGGAATGCCATGGTGAAGCATTTTGAAGCAAACAACGAAGATATCCGTCTGAAGGAGGATGCCTGATGGAACAAATAGACATGACGAAATACCTGCCTTGTACCGCTCGTCTGGTGGGCGGCACACTGTACATACTGGACGGCGAGGGATGCGTGCAGCGCCGCCTGGACCCGCTGCAAACGGCCATCGAGTGGTTCCAGATGAGCAACGACGCCTTCTATGCGCGGTACGGTGTGAACTGGGTCCCGAAGGAGCCGTACTATTCGCAGGCGCGCCGGATGGTGCATTCAGGAGATGGCCGCCATGCGTGAAGTTATCCGGGGCAATGCCCCGGCCGTAATGCAGCCGCGCCGTTGCGCGCGCCGGTCACAAGCCCGGAGAAATGCAGAGTGAGGATTTTCTGATGGAAGGATGTGTACATAGTGGCAAGAAAAAAAGTGGCCAGTGAGCCGGTGCTGCGGGACTGGGCGGCGGTGGATGCAGCCCTGCGCGATCTGAAAGAGTGCCAGTACGCGCTTACAGAACTGGGCGTGGAGTTGGACCGCCGGATCGACGGCCTGAAGGACGACTACAATAAGAATGCACAGCCATTACAGAACCGCATCAAGCGGCTGGAAGGTGACGTCAAGGAATATGTCGACGCGCATCGTGCAGAGCTGGAAGGAAAAAGCCGGACGCTGGTATTCGGCAAGGTAGGATACCGCGCCTCCAGCAAGCTGATGCTGGCGCCTGCAAAAGTTACGGAAGCTATCGCCGCGCTCAAGGCCCTGGGCCGTAAGGAGCTGGTGAAAACCACGGAGACGCTGGACCGGGAGGCGCTGAAAAAGGAGCCGCCCGCGCTGCTGGAAAGCATCGGGGCATATATCCGCACGCGGGACGAATTTTACTATGACATCAGCGGCGAACAGTCAGAAGTGCAGTAAGGAAGGAGGAGCGGCCATGGGCGCTCTGGATATTGGCAAAGGGCAAGTCAAAAATATATATGCCATCGCGGCAAAGCTGGGCATGGTGGACCGGAGCAGCCATGAGGACGCGCTGCACGAGCTGGTGCAGGGGCTGACAGGCAAAACGTCCGTCAAGGATCTGACACATTCCGAGGCGCTGGAGGTCATCACGGAACTGCGCCGACGCAGCGCGCCGGCCGCTCCAAAGAAAAAACAGGCGCGGAAATATGATGAAACACCGGGCGGCGTCAGCGCGGCGCAGCAGAAAAAAGTGTGGCACCTCATGTTTCAACTTGAAAAGTTCGACCCGGCACCGGAGGGCGTGCAGCTGCGTGACCGTCTGTGCGGCCTGATTAGCAAGCAGTTCAAGGTAACGAGTTTTCCTGCTCAACCGTTCCGATTCCTCACTTTTGAGCAAGGCGGCGTACTGATTGAGGGACTCAAAAGCCTGACACAGCGCAAGGAACTGGAGTATCTGCACAGCGCTCGGTACCACCGTGAACAGGAGGCGGCTTCAAATGCGGAATGAGCTGCTGAACCACCTGCAACTGGATGACCTGAAGGGCGAGGCGCATGAACTTGCTGAGACCATCGGTATGGACGCCTTCCGTCGGCTGGTGGATGTGTATGGCGGCACTGGCCGGGTGTACATTCCCCAAGCGGACACGCTGCTCATTCCCATCCGGGACAGGCTAATCCGGGAGGAATACAACGGGTATAACGTGTACGAGCTTTGTAAAAAATGGGACCTGGGCGAAAGTATGGTCCGCACGATCATCCGGGACAAAATCCGGGAGCTGCGGCAAGCCCCCATAGACGGCCAGGTCTCCCTGTTCGACGCTCCTGAAATTGAATGACCATTACAATTTTTTGCTGCATTTTTGTGGTGGATGGTTGTTGTAAAGATAAGGTATGATTTACTCGTAGCAACGAGGGGATCATACCTTTTTCTTTTCCCCTCAAGAGGAGGAGAAGGTATGGAGGGCATGCTGTTTGATGCCGGGACATGGTGGCTGGTGACGATCATCGTGACGGTCGTGGTGGGGTTGATCGGGTATCTGTTTGGACGGTCCGTATTTAAGGCGCTGGATGAAAACCGAGCGGACATCAAGGAAGTCCGGGAGAGCTACACCACGCAGAAAGACCATAAGGACGATCTGGACGATATCCGGCGCGAAATCAAGGAGGTACGCTCTGAGATGAAAACCGAGATACAGGCGCTTTCTGAGGATATCAAAGAGGTAAAGGAAAAATGCCTGCGCAAAAGCGACTTTGAGCGCAGTGTTCTGCAGCTGGAAAGCAAGGTAGACGCGCTGACGCGGTATCTGATGGAGAGGAGAGTATAAAATGCTGGACAAAAACTTGGAAGCCCGCACGGAGCTGACAAGCATGAGCTATGCAGCGGAGGTTTTTCTGCGGATGTTAAATCTGTATCGCGGCAGTTACTACAAGCTGCGCAACGCGGGGCCCATCCTTTCAGACGAAGAGCAGATTCCGCGGGCGGAACTTCGGGCAGCGCTGGACTACCTGCAGGAGAGCGGCTATATCGCAGCGCGGACGGTAAAGGACCACACACCGGCGCATGTATCCGACCTGCCGCTGGAAGACATGGAGTGTAAGCTGCTGCCCGCCGGGGTGCAGCTGCTGGGCGGGCATATCAAGGACCCGCTGGTGCGGCCGTAAAGAAGGAGGAAGACGGGATGCAGACTTTACCCTTGAAAGGAAAACGGAGCTATGGGAAGATCGCATCCCTGCCGCCGGAAGTGCGAAACGCTGTTGACAACATGATACTAAGCTGTACAGTGCGTATCCCGGAAATACAGGCATACATCCAGGAGAAGGCGGACGTGTCGGTGTCGGAATCGACGGTGAGCCGGTACGGCAAGCGGCTGGCGGACAGCTACAGGGACTTGATGATCGCGCAGGAGAGCTTTGAATCGCTGCGCAAGGAAGTGGAGAAATACCCGGAGCAGGACGCAGCGGAGGTTTTGCTGCGGATTGCAATCCACAAGATGATGGTGGCGCTGACCAGCAAGACGGACGAAGACTGGAACGAGATGCGCGTGGACAAGCTGATGCGTGAGATCAGCGGTGTGACGCGGGCGGTGGCGTATAAGCAGCGGGTGGATATGCAGAACAAGGACGTTGTGACCGCCGCGCTGGATGAGGTACAGGCGTCGGTGTTCTCGGCGCTGGCACAGGAACAGCCGGAGTTGTACAGGCAGGTTGCGAAGTTCATCGAGCGCAAAAAGAAAGAGGGCTTGTAAATGAACTGGTATGTGCTGCAAGTCTTAACAGGCCGGGAGCGGGACGTGTGTGAGGCGCTGCGGCGCAAGGGGGTGCGTGCCAGAGCTCCAGCGCAGCGGATGGATATCCGGCGGCGGGGACAGTGGCAGACTGAGGAGCGGCTGCTACTGCCGGGGTATGTGTTTGTGGGTGCGGAATACACGGCGGCGCTCTTCCATGTTGTTTCCCCTGTCTCCGGCGTCATCCGCTGGCTTGGGCTTCACTGTGGAGAGCCGCAGGCGCTGGACACACGGGAGACACTGCGGTGGCGGCTAGACATCGAGGAAACGCTGGAGCCCAGCCGGGTGCTGTTTCATGCGGACGGCACATGGCATGTACTGGACGGGCCGTTGGCGGCGTTTGCAGGCTGCCCGGTGCGGATGGAGCGGCGGCAGCGCCGGGCGTATGTGACGGCGGAGCTGGGCGGCGTAGCCCGGCGGGTGCGGTTCGGCGTTATCCCCGTGATGGAGGGCAGCGGACCATGAAGCGGAGGCGGGACCCGCGGCGGGAGCTGGCGCGGAAGATTTCCAGCGCGAAGCTGAAGGAGCCGCCAGAGCTGTGCACGCGGTGCGTGTGGGCGATGAAAGAGAGCGGGCGGCTCGCCTGTCCTTTCCCCCGCTGCGTGAAGTGGAAAACAGTTTTTTCAAAAGGCGTTTACGGCGCATAAAAACGGACACGGAAACCGGGAGCAAGGCGGGGTCGATTCGTCCCCCGCGGCGTGACCGGCGGGCATAGAAGAGCGGGAAGCCAGGCTGAAAGGCCCGGATGGCGAAGCATACCCAGCAGAAAACAGAACGCATCCTCCGTCTCGCCCTGCAATGCCGTTTAGCGCCGTTTCTGTGCCGTTTACGACCGTTTAAAAGCCCGTGGCGGGAAAACTGCCCGCCCGGGGACTTTTTTCGTTACAGGGGCAAATTCAAGGGCTTGTGGAGAAAGGAGGAGCAAAGGCCGGATGAGAAGGACACAGCAGTCAAGCATCGAGGCGCTGGAAAAGGCCATCGAGGAGCAAAAAAACACGCGCGATTTCAACTATATAAACGACCTTAAAATGCTCCGTAAACAGTATACCTGCACCAGTAAGCGAGACTATCTGAAGCTGCTGGACCTGCTGGTGGACAAATACAGTGCAGAAGAAACCGCCGCGGTCCATGCAGCACTGATGAAGAAGGTGCAGGCCGGGGACCTGGAGGCCATCCGGCTGTGGAATGAGATGTCGAAGGAAAACCGGGACGTCGGCGAGGGGGTGCAGATCATTGTCGAAGCTCCTCGTAAATGAAAGAATATCCCCTGCATTCAGAGATTTGTTGTGGCAGATCCTGCACGAGCACCCGCATACGGTAGTGTGCAAGGGCGGGCGCGGTTCTACCAAATCTTCTTTTATCGGCATCGCTGTCGTCATTCTCCTGCTGCAGCATCCGCAGTGCCACGCGGTGGTGCTGCGCAAGATCGCCAATACACTGCGAAATAGTGTGTACGCGCAGATCCAGTGGGCCATCGGCGCGCTGGGGCTGCAGGACATGTTCCGATGCACAGTATCCCCCATGGAAATCACATATCTTCCCACAGGCCAGAAAATCCTTTTCTTCGGCCTGGACAAGCCGGAAAAGCTCAAATCCATCAAGCTGCCGTTTGGATACATCGGCATCGACTGGTTTGAGGAGGCCGACCAGTTTTCCGGTGAGGCAGAGATCCGCAACGTCAAGCAGTCCACGCTGCGCGGCGGCGAGTTCGCCATGACGTTCCTGTCGTTCAACCCACCTGCGGCGGCCCGCAACTGGGCAAACCAGTATGCGCGGGAAACGGAGCCGGGAAAGATCGTACACCACAGTACATACCTTACCACACCGCGGGACTGGCTGGGCCAACGATTTTTTGACGATGCTGAATTTTTGAAGGAAACGAAGCCCACCTCTTACCGCCACGAATATCTCGGCGAGGCCGTGGGCAACGGTACGCAGGTTTTCGACAACATCCGGCTGGAGCCCATCACGAAGGCGCAGATCAACTCTTTCGGAGAAATTACCTCGGGCGTGGACTGGGGCTGGTACCCGGACCCGTGGGCATTCAACCGCATGTCCTACGACGCCGCCCGGCGCACGCTGTACATCTTCGACGAACTCACCCGGCGCAAGCTCAACAACTTTGAGACCGCGCGCCTGGTCCTGTCCCGCATCCCCGAAGGGGAGGACGTTATCGCTGATTCTGCGGAGAAAAAGAGCTGCGGCGATTACCGGGATATGGGCATCAACTGCTTTGACGCAGTCAAAAAGCCAGGCAGCGTGCGCACCAGTATCATGTGGCTGCAGGGCCTTGCCGCCATCGTGATCGACCCGGTGCGCTGCCCGGATACGGCGAAGGAATTCACGGAGTATGAATATGAGACCACAAAGGACGGCGAGGTCACGTCCGCCTACCCGGACGCGGACAACCACCATATCGACGGCGTGCGGTATGGTACAAACCGTATCTGGCTGCGGGTGGGAACATGATGCGCCGTCTGCATGGATGGCTCGTCACGCGCTTTTTGCCGGTCTGGGCCAAGGAAACGATCCTTGAAGAAAACAAAAGGCTGCGCGCAGAGCTGGAACAGCAGCGTGCGGAAAACCGGGAGCTGCGCGCATATGCACGGGGCCTGGAGGAGGGCCTTTCCGCGCTGCACGGCATGAGGCTCAACATCACACTGGAAGGAGGCGGACCGGATGAGCATAGTGAAAGCACTGTTTGACCAGAGCGTCATCAGCACGGACGAATGTTTCGGACAGCCGGACGTCACCTCCCAGGAGATGCGCGACGCCATCAATGCATGGCGGGATACATACCTGAAGCGCGAGGGCGATAAGGCGTCCGATCCGTGCATGCGCATGGCTTACGTTATCGTGCACAAGCTGCAGAAAGGCGTTTTTGCAGAATACAGCTCGGATATTTTAGACAGGGAAAAAACGGCCAAAGGAAAATGGATGGACCGGAACCTGTCGCAGCTCGACCTCATCCGGGACAGCATCCTGCAGTGGATGCTGATCGGCGGGGAATGTTGGGTAAAGCCTGTACCACGGCCCGGCCCCGATGGCAGCACGATTTTTGCGCCGCTGCTCGTGCACAGGACGGACGCCGTGATCCTGGCGCGCGAACCGGACGGCCGCGTCACAAGCATCGTTACAGCGGAGCACACTGCCCGCGGCAGCCAGTACTATACACTGCTGGAACGCCGCACAGTGGATGCAAACGGATACCTGACCATTGAGAACAAGCTGTACGTGAGCTTTGACCGCGGTGCGCTCGGCATACGCACTGCACTTTCAAAGCTGGACCGGTACGCCCAACTGCCTGACCTCTATACGTACCCCGTTCCCGTTGGCGGCGTTGGAATGACGCCGCTGCGCGTGCCTCTGGCGAACTGTGTGGACGGCAGCATGGACGCCATCAGCATCTACGAGCCAGCCATGGGGCTGATCCGGAACATCGACCAGAACGAAAAGCAGCTGAACGATGAGTTCGAGCTGGCCCGGCACCGGTTAATTGCTCCGGCTGAGATGCTCAAAACAGGACGCGACGGCCGACGTACTCTGGATGACAGTGTATTTGTCGCTCTGAAGGATATCCACAGCGACCTGGCGCCCACAGCATTTACGCCGCAGCTGCGGGATGAACCCTACGAACGGCGTGAGCAGAAATATCTGCGCGCCATCGAGAACCAGATCGGGCTCAAGCGCGGGATGCTGTCCGACGCCCAGGAAGTTGAAAAAACCGCGTTTGAAGTCGCCAGTACGGCCGGCGACTACAACCTCAGCCTGCTCGACCTGCAGCAGGTCTGGTTCGACGGCGTGCGGGAATATCTCACCTTGTGCGATACGCTGGGCAAAATGTACCGGTACTGCGACCAGAGCGCGTGGGACGTAACGGAGCAGCTGGCCATCACCTGGGGCAACGGCGTGCTGTACGACCCTGATAGGGAGCTGGAAACGGATCTCCGTCTGGTGGCGGCGCAACTGCTCAAGCCTGAGATCGCGGTGGCCCGGCACTTCGACCAGCCCTGGGCGGATGAAGAGGACCTCAAAAATGTACGCGAAAAATATATGCCGGCCATGGAAGAGCTGGAACCGGAGGCATAACGTATGGAGCCGCTTGACCTGACGGGCGTAAAAGAGTACGCCTCCGAGATCGCGCAGCCGCTGCGTGACCGTCTGGTGGAGGACATCTGCCGGCGGGTAAAAGAGGCCGGGGCCATCACCACCACGGCGGAATATGAGATATACCGGGCTGAGCAGCTCGGTCTCGCTGAAAAGGAGATCAAGGCAGCCATCGCTGAGCAGTCCGGCATCAATGCCGGAGCCGTAGACATGCTGTTTGGGGATATTCTGGACAAGACTGTGCGATTTGAGGATAACGGCCAGCTGCAGCAGCTGGCCGCAGCCTACAAGAGGATCACGACACAGGGCGCGAACCGGCTGCTGAAAAATCTGTGGGCGCCCGGTCCGGACGGCAAGCTCTATTCCATCGGCGAAGCCTACGACAAAATCATGGACTTTACTTTTGCACAGACCTTCTCCGGCACAACGGACGTCAACACAGCGCTGCGCCGGGCCACCAAGGAACTGGTGAAGCGCGGCGTCCGCACGATCCCGCGCAAAAACGGCAGCAATGTCAGCATTGAGTACGCCACGCGCAGCTATGTGATGAATCGGATGGGCGCCATGACCAATGCCGTGCAGCAGATGAACCACGACAAGCTGGGCTGCGACGGCTGGGAGATCAGCGCCCATTCAGGGCCCGCTCCGGACCATGCACCAATTCAGGGCCTGCAATATCCAGACGTAGAATATACCAAATTAAACAGCGGCCTTGCCCGTGCCATCGGCACGCTGCAGTGCAAGCACATCGCGTGGCCCATCCGCATGGGGAGGGACAAGCCTGTGTACACAAAACAGCAGCTGCAGCGGATGCTGGAGGAAAACGAGGCCGGCGTCCTGTATGAGGGCCGCCACTATACCCTGTACGAAGCCGGGCAGAAGCAGGCGGAGCTGGAGGCTCACATCCGGAATATTAAGAACAAGACACTGGCGGACGACGCGCTGGGCGACAAGGAAAACCTGCAGAAGCATCAGCTTATGCTGGCGCGGTACCGCCAGGAGTATTCCCGGTACTGTAAGGCCACCGGCCTGCAGCCACGCAGCGCACGCCTGCAGGCGGCCGGCTTCGGCCGGTCCGAGGCTGCGCGGGCAGCGGCTGCGGCAAAACGTTCCCTCAAGCCTGATCCCGCCGTCTCGAAGAATCTTTTGCAGAAGCTCAACTACAAAGGCGATGTTTCCGTTGCGCAGCGGCAGTCCATTGAGAAAGAGCTTTCCCAGCTACCGGAACGCATCCGCGTTGCTGCTGAGACAAAGATCACGGCGCTGCGGGTCGTAGATGGTGAGAACAGCGGCTACAGGGTGAGTACGGGCGAGTTGTTTTTGAGCAAAGACTGGAGAGCCGGCGATGTGCTCCATGAATATGCCCACGCGCTGGAGGAAGCGCTGGGCCTCTACAGCGACCCGCAATTCCTGGCAATTCGGGACAAAGGGCTTGAAAATCTTTCTGCAGCCGATATACTGGAAGATGAAAAGAACTATTCCGAACGCGTCTTTTTTCTTAAATCTGACAAATTCGTCAGCGATTATCAAGGCCGGCTGTACGAGAATTTCGGCGACCACGGCATCTACGACGGCAAAAAGGTCTATCTGGACGGCATGCGGGAATACTTCAGCGAAGGCGTGCGGGTGTTCTATGCAAACCCTCAGCAGCTGCTGAAGAAAGACCCCGACCTCTACGAATATATCAAGGAGCTGATGAAATGACCCGGGAAGAAATCCTTCAGGAAACGAATCCGGCCAAAATCTGGCGATGGATTCGGACGCATCCGGATGAGGCTGATGCAGAAGTTGCCACGCACTTCAATAAGCTGGCACGTGCGGATTATCTTTCCCGCCATCCGGATGGCGGAATCTGGGAAGCTTCGCCGCGCGACCCTCAAAAATAGCTCCAATATATATGGTATATAGGGACCCACTCGTGGGTCCCTTTTACAATGCCCTTTAAAGCACCTGTAACCGGTGTTTTAAGGGCATTTTTAAATTGCTTTTACCGCCGGCCCGGCGGACAAGAAAAGGGGCGCCGCAGTACCGGGACTGGCCGGATAAAAAGGACAGCGGCTGACGAACATCCACCCACCCATCCGAAAGGAGCAAAAAAATGACGTTTGACTGGCTGAAATCCATTCTCGGGGACGCATACACCGAGGACGCCGACAAGGCCGTCGCCGCAGAGATCGGCAAACGCTTTACGGCGAAGGCTGATTTCGAGGCGCGGAACACGGAACTGAAAAACATCAAGGCCCAGCTGGCGGAGGCCAACAAGACCATCGAAGGCCTGCAGGCCGCAGACAAGGATATCGAGGCCGTGCGCAAAGAGGCAGCGGAGTATAAGGCCAAGGCCGAGCAGGCGGAAAAAGACGCTGCCGAGCAGCTGGAGGCGTATAAGTTCAACGCCTGGTTTGACGGCCTGGTGGCACAGAACCACGGCCGTGACGGCGAGGTGATCCGCACGCTGGCGGGTACAGAGCGTATGGACGCTTTGCGCAAGAGCCAGAACCGGGACGAAGACGGCAAGGCCCTGTTTGACGATCTGCTGAAGAACAGCGCCTACGCTTTCGAGGACCAGACGCCGCCTCCGCCTCCCTATGCCGGCGGCACAGGCATCACGTCCTTTGCCGGCGACAACGCCGCCATGCGCGCGGCCATGGGCCTGCCCGCAGAGAAGAAATAACCCTGAGAAAGAGAGGAAAAAACAATGGCCAATCTCATTGAACTCGCAAAATCCTACGTCCCCATGCTGGACGAGGTGTACAAACTGGCGTCCTGTACGTCCGACCTGGACGGCGCGCCGGAGCTCGCGCGCCAGGGCGCCAACGCCAACGAGCTCATCATCCCCATGCTGGAGATGGACGGCCTGGCCGATTACGACCGCAACGGCGGATACGTGGACGGCGACGTCAAGATGGAGAACCGGACCGTGCAGTGCAATTTCGACCGCGGCCGTATGTTCACCGTGGATACGATGGACAATGCCGAGACCGCGGGCCTCGCTTTTGGCCGCCTGGCCGCGGAGTTCATCCGCACCAAGGTCGTGCCGGAGCTGGACGCCTTCCGCTTCGCCTGTTATGCGGGCAAGCCTGGTACCAGTTCCGCAGAGGGCACGCTGGCAAGCGGCGCGGACGTGATCGCAGCCATCAGCGCCGCCGTGACCGAGATGGACGAAAATGAGGTGCCGTCCGACCAGCGCCATCTGCGCATCACCTCCACGCTGCTGCGCGCCATCAAGGATATGGACAGCTATAAGTCGCGGGAAGTCCTGGAGAGCTTTGCGTCCGTCAAGCCTGTGCCCCAGCGTCGATTCTATACCGCCATCGAGCAGCTGTCCGGCCGGGATGGCGAGAAAGCCGGCGGTTTCCGAAAATACGGCAAGCACTACGTCAAGTGCGCGCAGGGCGATACCGGCGCACTGGAGGTCATCGCGGACAGCGGCACTGTGTCCGGCGCTCAGATCAAGGCAGCCGACGTCACGCCCGTTGCCGATCCTGCATACAAGCCCGCCGCCGGCGACTATGTCAAGGCTGTGGCCGGCGCGGAGATCAACTTCATGATCCTCCATACTCCGGCGCTTATCCAGTTCCAGAAGCATGTGGCTCCGAAGATCATTTCCCCGGAGCAGAACCAGACTGGGGACGCCTGGAAATACGGCTACCGAAATGTCGGCATCGCGGACGTCTACGCAAATAAACTCGCCGGTGTGTTCTGCCATCATAAGGCCGCCGGCGTCTGAGAAAGGAGACCATCATGGGCAAATTGATCGGCAAAACATACGCAGCCACGGCCCCCTCGGCCGTGGCGCCCGCTGCGGCCATGCAGCCGTCCGCTGTGTTCGCCTGCCCGCACTGCGGCAAGGAGTACAAAACGGAAAAGGGCCTGGCGGACCATATCGCCAAAGAACACGCCGACGCACCGGCACCGGACGGGGAATAACGGAGGGAGGCGACCGGTATGGCCTATGCGGACTACGCATTTTATTCCGGCACATGGCACGGGATCATGCCGGAGGATGATTTCGACAAATGGGCAGATCGGGCAAGCCTTGAGATCGACCGCGTGACGTTCGACCGCGCGGCCGATGCTCCCGACAATATGTCCAAACGCCTGCAGCTGTGCTGCTGTGCGCTGGCGGACCAGCTGGAGGCTTGGGCGGCCCTGGACGCAAAGACCCAGGCTGGAGCTGTTGCCAGCGAGAACGTGGACGGCTACAGCGTGAGCTGGAGAGACGGCGGCACGCCCGCGGCAATGCGGGCGGACCGCCAGTCCGTTCTCTCCGGCATCTGTTCGGACTACCTCACCTATCCTGAGAACCTCATGTATACGGGAGTGTGGCGGCCATGACGACGCCGAATGCGGATATTACCCTGTACCACAAGGAGTACGACGCCGAAAAGCGCGACTACACCTACACGCCCAATCAGTTCCCCGGCGTGTTCTGGTACGGCGGCCGGGGCGTGACGCTATCCTCCGGAGGCTTGAAGGCGTCGGACGGATACATCGTGCGCATCCTCACGGATGCCGAGATCAGCGCCGGTGCGGATGACATCGTTGTGCGCGGGCTTGTGTCCGACGCAGTAACAAAGGCCGGAGACCTTACGCAGAAATACAAGGGCCGGTGCTTTGTGGTGACTGCCGTGCGGGATAACCGCCGCGGCAGCCCCTCCATGCACCACTGGAGGCTGGAGGGAAAATAGCCGTGGCAGATAAACGGAAGATCTCGACGCCGCGCGGCTGCGTTGTTTCATCCAACGGCCAGACCGCGCAGCTTATCTGGAACTCGGACTTTACACCGCGCCGCACAAAGCAGTTCTCAAACTGCCAGAAGTACGTGGATGAGGCCGTATTGAAATACAGCAGCCCCTTCGTACCTATGGAAACAGGCGTGCTGGAAAAATCCGGCATCCTCGGCACAGACGTCGGCTCCGGCGAGGTGCAGTACATCACGCCCTATGCGGCGAAGCTGTACCGCCATCCGGAATACAGCTTCAGCACGCGGTATCATCAGCTCGCGCAGGCTGAGTGGTTCGAAGCTATGAAAAAGCAGCACCGCGACGAGATACTCGCGGCGGCAGCAACGTATTTTGACTAAACAGGAGGAGCGTATGGCAAAGCCTGACACCATCATTCGCGGCCTGTGGGAGTTCCTTCAGACCTGCCCGTACATCGAGGCCGGCAGCCCTGTCACTGTGGACTGCATGCCCATGGACAACAACGCATTTACACTCGCCAAGCGCAGCGGCAATCCTATCGTGAAGATGTACACAGACGGCAGTTCCGTCCGCCAGTATCCTTTTGCGGTCTGGTACCGCGGCAGCCGGGGCACCATCCAGGAAGGCATCGTCGCGAGCGGAAAATGTGAGCTCATCTCCCGCTGGCTGGAGCGGCAGAGCCGGGACGGCATGCTGCCGGATCTGCCCGAAGGCATGGCAGCGCAGCTCATCCAGGCAAGCGACACCGGGAAACTTTACACCCTTGAGCCGGACGTGTATATCTACGAGGTACCCTGCCGGCTCCAATATATACAGGAGGCATGACAAATGGCAGTTACAGCTGATGTAAAAGGCACCGCGATCCTGCGCAACAAGGTCGCGGATTATCTCAACACTGAACCGGGCGGGGAATCTCCCGCATACCACCTTATGAATGTGTTCGAGACCATCGACGAAAATCCGAACGCGCAGGTGGTTGAAAAACACTATACATCGGACAAAGCAGCCACGAAGCTGACGTCCGGCTATGCGCCGCAGTTCCCCATCACAGGCGACCAGTATCTCGATAACGATGTCAGCGAGTTTATCCGTGATATTGCGGAGGAACAGCAGATCGGCGTAGAGACGGATTTCATCCGTGTCCGCCTGTACCAGCCCATCGCCAGCAAGGAGAACACCTTTTATGCGCGCAAGTTCCGCGTGTCCGTGGAAGTTTCCAGCATCACCGGTGCCGGCGGCGAGATCATCTCCCAGGAGGGGAACCTGAACCAGATCGGTGACGTCGTGATCGGCGAGTTTAACACACAGACAAAGACGTTCACAGAGGCGGCCGCCGCGCCAGCCAGCGCTGAACCGTCCGGGACCTGACAGGAGGATGCAAAATGGCGACAATCAAAGTATTGGACACGGAACTGGAACTGGACCTGCTGGATGCGGATGAACTGGAAAAGGTGGACGCCGCGCTCCAAGCCGTAGAAGGAGACGCGCAGCAGGACCCGGCACTTTCCCAAGCAGATAATATGCGCAAACAGGTGGGGGCGGTGCGCAAAGCGTTTGATACGATTTTCGGCGAAGGAACGGGCCTGCGCGTGATGGGCGAAAAAAACCATCTCGGTGTCGCCCTGACGGCATTCGCTCAGCTCACGGATGCGGTGCATACGCAGCGTGCCGAGTTTGAACGCTCCATTTCCTCCATCAAGGCAAAGTACAGCCCGAACCGGGCGCAGCGTAGGGCGGCAGCGAAGAAATGAACCTCCTTATAGACCCGGCGCCCACCGTGTACACGCTTGGAGATAAAGAATACCCCCTCAATACGTCGTTCCGGTTCGGCATCCTGTTTGAGCAGATGATGCTGGACGACGCCCTCTCCAACCGGGAAAAGGGACTGGCGGCCCTGGAGCTTTTCTTTCCCGGCATACTCCCGACCGGGGAAAATGAGGCGGGCTCCGCCATCCTCTGGTTTTACAACTGCGGCAAACCCTGGAAGCGCGGCTCGACCGCGCGCATGCGCCGCGCCGGAAAGGTGTTCGACTATGACCAGGACGACGGATATATCTTCGCCGCATTCCTGGAGCAGTACGGCGTGGATCTGGAGCAGGTGCAGGACCTGCACTGGTGGAAATTCAAGGCCATGTTCGACGCACTGCGGCCGGACTGCCTGTTTTCCAAAATCGTCGAGTGGCGCAGCACGGACCTTACACAGGTGAAAGATCCGAAGGAAAAGAAATTCATTCAGGAAATGAAACAGGTCTACCGTCTGCGGAAATCCGTGGATGAACAGGAAAAACTGGACCTCATCGCTGACGCCCTTATGAGCGGCGGCGATCTCAGCAAACTCTGAGGAGGGCGGTAATGGAAGAAAAAGAGATCCGCTGCCCAAATTGTCAAACGAACAGCCGCCCGGGGCAGCTTCTGCTCCGGGCTCAATTCGTCAAAGGCGAGATCAAATGTCCCCGCTGCGGGGCATTGCTGCGATTGGAATATCCCAAGGACAGAGCCGATGGCCGCATCCAGGTTATAGGGTAGCGAGCAAGCGCCTGCTTTGCATCACGCAAGGCAGGTGTTTTTTGTATGGCGTATGACGGCCACCTGAAATTTGATACAAGTGTAGACGGCAAGGGGTTCCAGCAGGGGATCTCCACGCTGGCCAAAGGCGCCGCCGCGGCACTCACGGCAGTATCCGCCGCTTTGGGAGCTATGGCGGGCTATGCCGTCAAGGTCGGCTCCGACTTTGAGGCGGGGATGTCCGAGGTAGCGGCGATCTCCGGCGCTACAGGTGACGAACTGGATGCCCTGACCGCAAAGGCCAAGGAGATGGGCGCGAGCACCAAATTCAGCGCCACCGAATCAGCCGAAGCACTCAAATACATGGCCATGGCCGGCTGGGATACGCAGTCCATGCTGGACGGCCTGCCCGGCATCATGAATCTTGCGGCGGCCAGCGGCGAAGAACTCGGCGCCGTGTCCGATATTGTGACGGATGCGCTCACGGCTTTCGGTTTGTCTGCGTCCGATGCCGGACACTTTGCCGATGTTCTCGCAAAGGCATCCAGCTCCTCGAACACCAACGTCTCTATGATGGGCGCTACATTCAAGTATGCGGCGCCGCTTGCCGGAGCGCTGGGCTACAGCATCGAGGACTGCGCCCAGGCCATCGGCCTGATGGCGAATGCGGGCATCAAAGGCGAGCAGGCCGGCACTTCTTTCCGCGCCATGCTTACACGCCTTGCAAGCCCAACGGATGACGTTGCTGCGGCGATGTCTCAACTGGGGATCTCTCTCACGGATGCGCAGGGCAATATGCTGCCGCTGTCCGACGTGCTGGGCCAGCTGCGGGAAGGGTTTGCGGGTCTCGATGAGCAGCAGAAGGCCGCTATGGCCAGTACCATCGCGGGGCAGGAGGCGATGTCCGGCCTGCTGGCCATCGTCAACGCTGCACCTGAAGACTACGAGGCCCTTGCCGCCTCCATCGCGGATGCGGATGGCGCTGCACAGAGCATGGCCGACACCATGCAGGACAATCTGCAGGGACAGATCACCATCCTCAAATCCGCCGTTGAGGGACTTGGCATTGAGTTCTACGAGAGCATCCAGGAGCCGCTCAAGGATGTCGTAAAGACTGGCATTGGATACATCGAGGAACTGTCCTCCGCATTTAAAGAAGGCGGTTTGGACGGTCTCGTCGAGAGCCTGGGCAGCGTATTTGCGGACGCCGCTGCACGGATCGTAAAGAGCGCGCCCAAGCTCGTGAGCGCCGCCGTCAGCGCCATCAGATCCTTTGTATCCGGGCTGCGCGGCAACACCGGGCAGATCCTCGATGCAGCCATCGAGATGGGAGCCTCCCTGCTGCAGGGCGTCGCGGAGATCGTGCCGGAGCTGGGCGCTTTTGCGCTGGACCTCATCGGCCAGTTTGCTCAGCGCCTTATCGACGGCCTGCCGCAGATGACGCAGGCGGGCGTGGACATGCTCAACTCCATGGCAGAGGGCCTGGCCACCGGCCTGCCGGAATTCCTCGCGAACGCGCTGCCCATGATCGGCCAGCTTGCCGCGGGTATCCGCGAGAGCGCGGGCCAGCTCGTTGACGCCGGGATAAACCTCATCATGAACCTGGCCGACGGCCTCATCGCCGCCATACCCGACCTTCTGGCTAATATCCCGCAGATCATCATAGACCTGTGCGGGGTCATCAACGACAACGCGCCCAAGCTCCTGATGGCGGGCGTTCAGCTCATCGGCAAGCTCGTGATGGGATTGATCCGGGCCATCCCGCAGATCCTCGCGGCCATGCCGAAGATCGTCGAGGCCATCTGGTCCGTGATCTCGGCTTTCAACTGGCTTGATCTCGGCACGAACATCATGACGTTCTTCCGCGACGGGCTCAAGTCCATGGTCTCAAAAATCGGCGAGGCCGGACGGAGCGTCTTCGAGACCGTCAAAAATGCCATCGTAAATTTGCCGAACACGCTGAAAAATCTGGGCAGCAATGCGGTCTCCGGCATGGCGAACGCCATCCGCGGCCTGCTCTCCACAGTCGGCAGCGCGGCAAAGGCGGTATTTACGAACATCGTGAACGCGGTACTCAACCTGCCGTCCCGGCTGCTGGAGCTGGCGAAGAGCGCGGTCACGAACGTGGTCAACGCCTTCAAAAATGTCGAGTGGGGCTCTATCGGCTCCAACATTATCACAGGTATCATCTCCGGCATCGGCTCCGCCGTGTCCGGCCTCGTTTCCAGTGCGATCGACGCGGCGATGTCCGCATTCAATGCCGCCAAAAGAGCGCTGGGCATCCGCTCGCCGTCCAGGCTGTTTGCCGATGAGATCGGCAAGTTCATCCCGCCCGGTATCACGGTCGGCATCGAGGCCGCCATGCCGAAGGCGAAGCGTGACGTAGCGGATGACATGGAACAGTTTGCATCCACTGCACAGGACGCCGTGCTGTCCTCCCAGAACAAGACGGCCGCGCGTGCAGCTGCGTCCGGCAAGCTCCGCACCGCGGCGCCGCAGGCGCCGGGCGGCTCCAACGTCACGGTACAGGGTGAAACGCACGTCCATGTGGAAGTCGAGGGCCGCGAGATCGCGCGCGCAGCCGCTCCCTTCATGGGTGAGCAGATGGAATTCGAGGAGGATTAAAAGGGTGTTTTTAAATCATTTAAACGCCGTTGAATACGGCGTGCGGCTCCTGAAGGGCTGGTCCGTCAAGCGCGGCAGCACCGGTGCATCGGCTGTGAAGTCCCGCATGAGCGCTGCTTTCAACGTGATGGGATCGGAGGTGAGCCTGAAGACCATCACCTTGCCCGTGACCATCAAAGGGCGGGATCAGCACGAAGCTACCGCGCGCCTCTCTGCATGGGAGGCCGCGCTGGCGGGCGGAAAGGTCGAGCTGCAGCTCCCGGATGGGTTTTACTATGACGCATACCTCAAGAGCTGCGGCGAGCCGTCTTATGACCTGCCCTGGCTCATCTCGAACACATACGTGTTGGAGGGCGTGCAGCGCGGCCCGCTGCTTTCTCTCAAAGCGCAGCCAGATGTGCCGTTTACAGTTAAGGGAACGGCCCCGCGTATCGGGTGCCGGATCGCGGCGACTGTACCCGATGGGGCAGCTTCCTTCAGTATGGCCGGCGTTACATTCACCGGCGTGGCGGCGGGCGACATGCTGTGCATCGACGGCCTGACCATCCGTGTACTTGTCAACGGCGCGCCGGGGCTGCAGAAGTGCGACATCATCGAATGGCCGTATCTGAAGCCGGGCCTTAACACGGTCCCCGGCGACGGCGCCATGACCGTGGACTATTACCCCATCTATTACTAGGAGGGCTTATCATGCTGAAGATCCTGCAGGCGGACGGCGGACAGCTCCCGCTTGATTTTGACAAATACTTTATCCAGGAAGAAACGAACGGCGAGGACCAGATCGGGTTCACGCTGCCGCTTGACCATGCGGACTACAAGCTGCTGGCGGAAGAAGTGCAGCTGCTCGACGCCGAAGACGGGCAGGTCTACCGCATTACGGCCATCGACGAAGGCGCTGCCACTGCGAACATTAAGGGAAAGCTGGAGCTTTCGCCTCTGCGCGCAGATATGCGTATTCCTTACACCAACGGGAGCGATACGCTTGCCGGCACAGTGGAGGGCGTGCTGCCTGCGGGCTGGACCGTGGTGGACCACTCCCTCAGCACCATCCGGCGCACCATCGACCTGGACAGTGCGACGCCGGAGGACGTCATTCTCGGGGCTGCGTCTGCTTTTGGAGGGCTGGCCATCCGTTACAAGATTGCAGACAAGACAGTGCATTTCTATGCTCCGGGAGATTTTAAAGCCGGCGGCGTCTACCTCACGGAGGAGCGCAACCTCACCAGCACAAACTTCAAAGGTTCATCCTCCGGTCTTTGCACGCGCCTGTACGCCCGAGGCAAGGACGGGCTGACTTTTGCCGGCATCAACGGCGGCAAGGAGTATGTAGAAAACTTCACCTATACAGACAAAGTCATCTGCACATACTGGGAGGACGAACGGTACACCGTGGCGGAAAACCTGCTGGAGGCTGCACAGAAAAAGGTGGACGCATCTGCGGTGCCTGTGCGCAGCTACAGCTGCGGCGTCGTGGATCTTGCAAAGGCATGGCGCTATGAGGAGGGGGCCGGCTCCAACATTTACGCACACCTCAACATCCAGCTGCTTACGGTCGCCACGCTCCTTGATACACGCCGCGGCACACGCATCGACCATCAGGTCGTGCAGTACAAGCGGTATCCTCATTATCCGGACCTCAATGTTGTGACGCTGTCCACGAAAGCGCCCACGATCACGACGACCGTCAAGCAGCTCCAGGACGCCATCGAGAACCCCTCCAGCTCGTTCCGCAAACAGATGCAGAGCCTGATCAACCAGATGGCTGCAGGCATCTCCGGGCATGACGGCGGGACCATGGAGATCACCTTCAACAGCGATGGCAAGCCAAACGGCATCCGGTGGGGCGACGGCGATGATCTTGCCACGTCCCAAAAGGTCCTGTGGCTCAACCTGGAGGGCATCGCCTACGGCCAGAACGGCGTGAACGGCGATTACAGTACCGTGTGGAGCTTTGCGCAAAACGGGTTTGTCGCTGACTGGATCGTCGTGGGCACGCTTACAGCAAATCTCATCAAAACCGGCCTGCTGCAGAGCAAAAACGGGAAATCGTGGATCAACCTGGACACTGGAGCCGCGCAGCTTGCAGGCACATTTCTTTCCGGCACAGATGCTTTTCTTGCAGAACTTTCGGGAGGTATGCTCCGCTTCTCTCAAAATGGGACTTATGTGGGCGGCCTGTATTCGAATACTTGGGGCGACCAGAAAACGCTGGGCTTCTCCGGATCCGATGTACACGTCAGTTCAAGGATAGACGATGCAGGGATCACGCTTAGTGCCATGGTTCAGGACGGGGTGACCGGTGAGATCAAAAGCTGGCCGAGCCTTATGGTGTTTGACGGCAAAGGGCAAGTCATCTCGCTGCAAATTGCAGACGGAGAGTCGAAAATCATTTTTAACGGATACGAGTGTACACTCAAGGAACGGACTGTTGACGGGCAAACGATCCGATACCTGGGGGCGCTTTAATAGGAGGGCGGCTTTATGGCTTTATCAGTAAACACTACGATCACGAGAATGATGGACGAACCGGATTATCCTGTTATTGTCCATGCGAAGCAGAATGATAAGCGCACGCGCTTCGTTACGCTCCGGTGCTCCGACACGGAAAACGGGTTTTCCATTCCGTCTGGCACTGTGGGGATCGTGCGGGTGCGCAAAAATGACGGCACAGCGTGCTTCTATGACAAGAACGACCTGGGTGATGCCGCGGTCGTCATCGACGGCAACTCCGTCACCATCGAGCTGGTGGAGCAGGCTCTCACTGCCGCCGGGATGCAGAAAGCCGAAGTAAATCTGTACACACCGGACGGGGCTAAGATAACCACCTTCAGCTTCGCGCTGGAGGTTGAGGCGTCCGTCCTTACAGACGCGCAGATCGTTTCCTCGGACTACTATAACGTGCTGACCTCGGATATATCCTCCGCGCTGGCGGCTGCCGTTGCTGCGGACGCTTCGGCCGAAGAAGCAGCTGCGCAGGCGGCCGAGGCAGCAGCGTCCGAGGTAGCTGCAGCTCAAAGCAAAGCCGCAGCTGTGGCCAGTGCTGCGGCTGCGGACGCCAGTAAGTCCGCAGCCGCAAACAGCGCCGCCGCTGCGGCCACATCCGAGGCGAATGCGGCCTCCAGTAAGTCCGCTGCCGCTTCCAGCGCGTCTGCTGCTGCGACGTCCCAAACCAATGCCGCAGATAGCCAGGCCGCCGCTGCTGCCAGTGCATCCGCTGCCGCTGCATCTGAGACGGCCGCATCTGCCAGCGCTTCCGCCGCTGCGCAGTCCGCACAGGCCGCGCAACAGGCGGCGGACTCCATTGACTCGGATAATCTTTTAGAGAAAAACGGCGATGGTGCGGCGGTAACTGTCCCCTTTACCGCTCCGGTGGCACTCCCTGCATTACCCTCCTCTCCGGCAACGCTGGAGGCTCTGATGACCATGCTGGCAAGCATGAGGAACAGGCTCGCTGCGTTGGAAGAAAGCATGCCGGGCATCGGTGAGTGGTGGTACTCGCCCAATGTTATTACTTACACCGAAGGCGTCAACAGCAAAGCCTTCGCCCGCGTCAATTTCAATGACGATCTCAGTAAAACCGTATACGCGGCGCTCTATGCTAAAATCGGTGATTCACTCAGTTCTGGCGCGGCAGACGGCTTTTTCAACTGTAAAAAATTGGCTGAACGCTTCCCGTTAGCTTATGGTGCTAATTTTGCGCTGCGAGCTACTGGCGGAGAAACAAATCACACCCTAACGCTTGCAGAACTTCCAGAACATCAGTTTGGCACCCAAAACGGAGATCGTTTTATTATTCTCAGTGATTCTGGCAGTGAAGTTTTGCAAGGTGGTGTAAGTGGATATCACATCACCTTTGAATGGGCCACACGTACTCTAGGCGGGGGCGAACCGCATAATAACATGCCGCCCTACCTCGCGCAAAACATCGTGGTGCGAGCCTTGTAAGGCCCACATGCTTATGGTGCTAATTTTGCATTGCGCGATTTGGGAGGTACACGAAAACAAAAAATCACTGAAAAAAATCTACCAGGATTCAGCGCAGTGCTCGCAAACACGAATGAATTATTTGTCGGAGACGCCGATTGGTTTGGAAGCACAACGACTAAGGTGTCTAGTGGATATGCATATTTCACCACTGCACGTAAGCTCGGTAACAACGCTGAGGCAGCATTAGATATCATTCCGCCATATCTTGCGCAAAACATCATCGTGCGGGCCTTGTAAGGCCCACATGCTTATGGTGCTAATTTTGCATTGCGCGATTTGGGAGGCGGTGTAACACACAATCATGGCGGCAATACTGGCGGAACAGGACTTACCAGCTCACAAAATGGTCCGCATGTGCACTACTATGCAACAAACCCGAACAGCCAAGGCAATTCTTATTTTGGGCCTGGCATTGCAGGCTCAAGTGAACATGGGCCTAATGCGAGTACAGATTCATCCGGCGAGGGAGAACCTCATCACCATACTATAAGCGCTGCCAATCATATGCCGCCATATCTTGCGCAAAACATCATCGTGCGGGCCTTGTAAGGCCCACATGCTTATGGTGCTAATTTTCAGCGCGGGGCTGTGGGAGGCGAAAAAGATCATAAACTCAGTATTGGTGAGCTTCCAGTAATCTCTGGAACAATCACGCCACATTGGTCTGAAGAGGGGACGACTATTGCTTCGGTTGGCGGCGTGTTTTCTGCTACAGGGAACAATGCAGCATATCGCGACGGTGGCTCGAAGGTCTCTGGCACAAGTTCGGTAAAAGTGATCAAACTTGCTTTCGGAGAAGGTAAAAGTCACAACACCTTGCCGCCCTACCTCGCGCAAAACATCATCGTGCGAGCCTTGTAAGGCCCCACATGCTTATGGTGCTAATTTTGCGCTGCGAGCTACTGGCGGTAGCACCACGCATACACAGGCAGAAAATGAGGTGGCAGCGCACGGGCATGAATGGGTAGGATGGGCTGGTTCCGGCAGTTCGGGAGGTACATATACGGGGCTTGGAGGGTTTAAAGGCGACGTCTGGGATACAGTCAGCGGGAGTTGGCCGACTTATGATGGAGGAACCGGGATCAAGCGTACTTCTGCGGCCAAACCTATGGACATTATGAATCCGTACATAGGTCAAAACATCATAGTGCGCGCACTATGATATTCTGTGCGAGATACGGAGGCAGTATTGATATTGCCTGTCCATATAGACCACCGCCCTGCTGATCCAACGATACTCCACCCCAGCCCTCACCGTGGGCCCCCCAAACTCCAATAGACCATTGCTCAACGGTGCGGTGTACAAACGTAATTGCGCTTGCTGGCAGATTACGAGCTTCTATTGTTGCTTGCGCAGCACCGCCCAAACTGCCCAGCGCAAAATTAGCACCATAAGCAAGCTAAATTCCAAAATCCAGACGTGCAAAAAAACGTTCTCTATAATTATGAAAAAATGTTATGGAGGACGAAGCTATGAGTGCCAAAAAGCTAAAAAAGATTACTGTAACCATCGGGTTTAAAGCCGATAATACCCCTATTAAAAAGGCATTTTATGGCCGTTCAACGGCCCAGGCAAAAAGCCGCGCAGAGCGGTGGCTGGAAAGCCATGGCACACCGGAGAAGCAGGCCGACATACTCACCCTGGGCGGTTGGGCCGCCCGCTGGCTGAACGTGTATAAGAAGCCGGACGTCACGCCCACCGCTTATACAACCACTTATGAGATAACAGTGCGGCGGCATATTCTCCCGGCGCTGGGCAGTTGCGTCATGATGGACCTGACCCCCATGGACATCAAGGCGTTTTATAACAGTGTATCCCACTTGTCAAAGTCCGTCTGCAGCAAGATTAAAATGTGCCTCAACGGGATATTAGAGACAGCGGTCGAGAATGGCCTGTGCGAGCATAATCCGGCCCACAAGGTAAAAATCGAGAGCACAGCTACACCGCGCGTCAAGGAGGTGTTTTCAAATGCAGAAATCGAGATCGCCTCCGCCTGGTTCCTTCAGACCATGCCGGAGGTGGTCCTGGCTTTGGAAACCGGCGTGCGCCGGGGCGAATTACTGGGATTTTACAAGTCGGATTTCGATACCCGGCGGCATGTTTACAGCGTCGCACGAACCGTGCGAAAACCTCGCGGACAAGCCCCGGAGACAGCCGCACCGAAGTCGTTGAGCTATCGCACAAATCCTTTGTCGGACCGCGCTCTGCAAGCTGTGGAACTGCTGCGGCAGAGATATCCAGACAGCCCATATCTGATTCCGGGTCCGGATGGCGGACTGATGCGCCCAGACACCTGGAGCCGCAGGCTCAAGACGGAAATGGGCCGAATGGCACAAATGCATGAAGATATGCCGCGCCTTACAGCTCATGAGCTGCGGCACACACATGGGACTTATCTGCGCCGCCACGGTGTGGATATTTACAGCATTGCAAAAGTTCTCGGACACAAAGATGTGGAGGTCACGGCGCGCATCTATGTACACAACGAACTCCACGAATTACGTAAGGCGCTGCGCTGGATGCAGCGCCGAAAACCCTTGCAGGCCGTCCCGGCTGCTTAAACTTTTGTTTTGGAGGTTTATTGAAAGATGGATGCTGAAAAAGTATTAATCGACGAAGAGGGCGCATCCGAAGAGATGGGCGCGCTGCTAAAAGAAGAACTGGAGGGGCTGGAGAATGAGTAAACTTGTCGTTGTGCTCGATCCAGGGCATACCCAAAACTACAACAAAGGCGCCGCTGCAGACTATTACGAGGGCAACATGACCCTCGACCTTGCACAGCGTCTCAAGGCGGAATTGAAGAAGTATGGTGCAGAGGTGTATCTGACGCGCACCAGCGGCGCACAGAACCCTTCGCTGGATGCTCGCGGCAAACTGGCTATCACCGAAGGTGCAACGCTTTTCCTGAGCCTGCATAGCGATGCTTCCAGCTCGGCAAGTACCTCGTGGGTGACGGTGATTCGTAGCCTTAAACGCCCCAATTCCGTTGCCCTGGGCCGGAAGCTGGCATCTACAGTGGCCGGGCTTATGAGCACGAAGCTGTCCGGCTATTCCGGCGCGTCCGGCGGCGTTTGGACCCGCAAATATCCGGGCTACAGCACATTGGACTACTACGGCGTTATCCGTGCCGCCGTGGCCTCTGGAAACGTACAGGATGCATTCTTGATTGAGCACGGCTTCCACACCAATCCCAATGACTGCGCTTTTCTCGACAGCTCGGCACGCAGAGCTGAACTTGCTGCTGCCGAGGCGAAGGTCATTGCAGAGCATTATGGCCTTACGGCCTCCGACCCTACGGCCGGACTTCCGAGTTATAAGCTCGGTTCGGTCTCCCGCGGCGATGCTGAGCGCGTGGTTGCCCTGGCAAAAGATATGGGCGTCCCCTGTATGGGTTCTTTCACGGTTGGACCCATTTCTGGCGGCGACGCCGCACGCCTGCAGGCTCTGGCCCAGGAGATCGGCGTGGCCTGTTCTAAAGTGTGAATATTTTTATTTCGGAGGTAGTTTATGCAGACAATCGTACTTATTCTTATACTGGCGATCACTGTTGAGGCGCTCATCCAGTATGTGAAGACTATTATTAAAATGCTGGAGGACAAGCAGTACAAGACCTTCGCTACACAGCTGGCTGCGATCCTGCTCGCAGTCTTTATCTGCTTTGCAGCTGGGGTCGATCTATACGCTCTGGTAGGGGTTTGTTTTGCGATTCCATGGCTGGGTGTATTACTCACCGGCATCGTTATTTCCCGCGGCTCCAACTATACCAGCGACTTTATTAAGCGCTTACAGAACCCCGACATCGGTGAAATCGTTCTTGAGGACGTAATCGGTGTCGCGGATGCGGGCGGCAAAGCTGAGATACACACCAGCGGCGTGCCTCCTAATGCGTGACAGAGGATACAAGTAATAATGTAGTGATTCATCTGATCGCCTACAACTATATAAGGTGGATTGCTATATGAATAGTCCAATCGGTTGGATTGGCGGCAAGCGCGCCCTGCGGAAAGAAATCATTGAACTCTTTCCACAGGAGGGCGTTGGCCGCTATATCGAAGTATTTTTCGGCGCTGGATGGGTGTTTTTCGGTAGAGAGAAACAGCCCGGACAGCTTGAAGTAATCAATGACAGAGACGGGCAGATCGTCAATTTATTCCGTTGCATCAAGTATCACAGAGCTGCCCTCCAGGAAGAGCTGGAGTGGCTTGTTTCGGCGCGTGAGATATTCTTCGCTGCCATGGCTCAGCTACATACCGATGGCCTTACAGATATTCAGCGTGCGGCACGCTTTTTCTACGTGCTCAAAAATTCTTTCGGAAGCAATCAAAAAACCTTTGCTACATCTGGCAATGGAATCGGATGTTCTATTGACTATCTGGAGCAGGTTCAGCTCCGGCTGAAAGGTGTCAAAATTGAAAACCGTGATTTTGAACCCATTTTGAAGACCTATGATCGGCCGGACGCCTTATTTTATCTGGACCCTCCATATCTTGGAACGGAGAAACTCTATGAAGGTATATTCGGGTGGGAAGACCACTTACGGCTGGCCGCAAATCTTAAAGAGCTCAAGGGCCGATTTGTGCTTTCGTACAACGATGATCTGCGTATTCGGGAGTTATATGACTGGTGTGATATAAAAGCCACTGCACGCCGGGAAACGCTATCCGGTGCTGGGAAAAATCAAAGTTCATTCAAGGAAATAATCATCCGTAATTATTAACATCATCATCTGATCGCCCCAAGAAAGGGTGATGATGTGTGATACATGTTGGTGATATTACAAAACTTCACGGCGAAGATATAGAACCAGTCGATGTAATTACGTTCGGCAGCCCATGCCAGGATTTATCTGCCGCCGGCCAGAGGGCGGGCTTATACGGTGAAAAGAGCAGCCTGTTTTTAGACGCAGTTCGCGTCATTTCAGAGATGAGGAGGGCCACAAATGGAAGATATCCACGCTACGCAATTTGGGAAAATGTACCGGGAGCCTTCAGCTCCAACGCAGGCTCCGACTTCCGTGATGTTCTGGAGAAACTCGCGCAAATTAAAGCCCCCGACGCCTCTGTTCCTCGACCTCCGAGAAATAAATGGCCAACTGCCGGATGCATTCTGGGAACAGGGTGGTCTCTTGCTTGGCGAGTATGTGATGCACAGTTTTGGGGAGTCCCCCAAAGACGCCGTCGAATCGCACTTATCGCAGATTTTGCAGGACGATCCGCCTCAGAAATATTGTTTGAGCCAAAAGGCATGTGCGAGAGTGCTGCGACAAACGGAACAGCAGGGCAAGAAATTGCCTGCACCAGTCGAGGAGACACTACGCAGGATGTTGGCCCATTGACAATGAAAATGCGGTGTGGTCATGGAAAAGGTGGCCACGGTCCACTTTTCCAGATAAACAAAAGTGCAACTCTTACAACCCGTCAAGAGCAAATACTGATTCAGCCAGTAGCAGGCACACTTTGTGCTGGAGATAGCGCGGGTGTGAGCAATCAGTATGTAAAACAGGGCAAATGCATTATAACACCGAACTTGCAGTTGCGGCGGCTCACTCCCTTAGAATACGAACGCTTGCAAGGGTTCCCTGATTACTGGACTCTCATCGAGCCATCCAAAATCGGAAACCGCCGTGTGGCAGGGAGTGATTGTGCCAGATATAAAGCATTAGGCAACAGCATCGCGCTGCCTCCTTGGCGGTGGATTCTCAAGCGTGTCTCAGCTTTTCTACCAACCGACGCTACGCTGGGCAGCCTATTTGATGGTATTGGCGGTTTCCCTCTTCTATGGGAAGAAAATCATCCTGCTGGCTCCGCTCGGTGGGCCAGCGAAATAGAGGCTTTCTCAATTGCTGTGACAGAACAGCAAATTAATAAAAAATTACCTATTTCGTAATAATCCTACATAATAGGTAAGATTGCTCCGTATTTGGTTAAAATATTACTGGGGCGATCAGATGATCAGGATTCACCTTTCGCGGTTGCTCGGGGAAAGACGTTGGACACAAATACAGCTTTCACGGGCCACGGGGATCCGGGCGGCGACCATCAATGAGATATATAATGAGCTCGTAGATCGAGTGAATCTGGAGCACCTCGACCGTATATGCGAGGCTCTGGATTGTGACTTATCAGACTTGATGGAATATGTGCCTAATATACAGAAAAAAACTGGGCATGACCTTATCGTCGAAGAGCACGGAAACCGTCGTAAACAACCATGACAACAGGTGAAAAAAGAGCGTTTACAGGGGATTTAATACCCTTGTAAACGCTCTTTTCTTTTATAGAACGATGTTGCAATTTTGCAACATGCTTTTCTCATTCTTCGTGCAAACTTTTCTCATTTTTTTCGCAAAGCAACATCCTACCAGCTTACTGACAGTCACCAGCAGCAAACTGAGCACCAATATACCGATAGCGCATGCACTGCCGTAACCGTATCGCTGCCGCACAAACGACATCTTATAAGCATACAACGCCACGACCATAGAACTTGTGCCGGGGCCACCGCCCGTCATTGCATAAATTTGATCGAATGTTTTCATATTTCCGGAAATGCATAGGATAATTGTTACCACAACGGTACTTTTGATCATTGGCAGCACGATGAAACAGGAACGCCTCCAACCGTTTGCACCGTCCAATTCTGCGCATTCCAGTACACTAGCGTCGATGCTTTGGATTGCCCCCAACAGGATGACCATGTAATATCCAATCCACTGCCAAATTTTAGGCGCTGCCAAGGATTGGATGATAATATTGGGGTCATCCAACCAAGGTTGTATCCAACTTTCCAAGCCAAACATATCAAGGAATTTGTTCAAAAGGCCATAATCCTTGTTGTAGATGATCTGCCACAGATACGCAACTACGATGCTGGACAAAATGACCGGAAAAAAGATGACCGTACGATGGAAATTTTTGAAACGCACCACACGCGAAGTGAGCAGCATGGAAAGCACAAACGCGATACCGATCTGGCCTATCACAGAATAAATTACGAACAGAATAT
>ENA-OWNQ01000218-OWNQ01000218.1-gut-metagenome-genome-assembly--contig:-NODE-218-length-38927-cov-5.255084_pt1 | contig 38927 bp, 61 predicted proteins | sample MGYA00248252_ERZ651782 | MGnify/ENA primary metagenome ERZ651782 (study PRJEB26908, sample SAMEA4031705) | gut metagenome | biome: gut; feature: normal infant; material: stool | place: China | collected 2015... | reverse complement strand
TGTTATCTCTGCACAAAAAAGGGCTGTGATATGATAGCTAACAAAATGACCGGGAAAAAAGGGATTATTTTTACAGCTAAGTACATAGAAGCTTTTGAAAAAATGAAAGAATTTATTGAGAAGGGCGAGCAGTACAATCACCAGATTTCCTTCAAGGAGCAGGTGGAGTGTATTGAGGTAGTGGCAGATATGCTGAAAGTAAACGATGCCAGCAAAATCCTGATGTTGGAGGGATTGTATAAAAGCTATTCGCTTCCAACAGAGTTCCTTCCTAAGTACGAGCACAACGGTAGCAGGGAACTGAAATCTGCAACAGAGCTCTTGAAACAATATGACTTAGGAATGTCGGCGACAAAATTTAATACATACATGGTAGCTGGTGGTTATCTGGAAATAAAAGCAAGAAAGTCAGCAAAGGATAAAACCAAGGAGAAGAAATTTAAAGCTCTAACGGCCAAGGGCTTACAATATGGAGAAAACGCAGTAAGTCCACATAATCAAAAAGAAGTACAGCCGTTATACTATGTGGATTCATTTAAAGAATTATTTCAGCTTGCTGTATACGGGGAGGTGGCCTAAATGACAGACGAAGAATTTTATGAGAAACTAACCCCCTATTTAGAGAAGCTAAAGGACATGAGTGTCAATGAGTTAGCAAGCTACAAGGAAAAATTAATTCAAAAGTCGGCTGAGAATAAGATAGTACAAAACTTCTTGTATAGTCTATTTTGCATTTTGTAGGCTTCAATGGTTGGGAAGAAGCTCTAAAGACCTTGTAAAATGGCTGTTTTAGAGGTAAACTAGATTTAGGAAATGGCGTAATTGCGTTGGATAAACAGTAACATGAGATGTATAAAAAAAGGCTGGGAGAGATCCCGGTCTTTTTATGTATTTACACTGTAATTTTTCAGCTTTAATAATTAGAAACTTGCCCAAAAAGCCCGTACAAGTGTTTGCATAATAAAGAAAAAGAGTGCAATAATAAAAACAATTACAAATATTAAATGTATTTTAAAAAGTAAATATTTTATTGAGATTTATAAATAATCTAGTATAATGAGAGTAGGAATTGTATCACAATATGTTGTGATGACAGTTGATAGAGGAGGAATTTTTATGAAAGCCATGTATGATGTTTATCAGGTCGCAAACTGGTTTTTGAAGCAAGAGTCTTTGTCGCCTAAGAAGCTTCAGAAACTAGTCTATTATGCCTATTCATGGACGCTTGTGTTACTGAATGAATCAGAAAACTCACTTACTAATAAATTATTTGATGAGAGAATTGAGGCATGGGCCCATGGTCCAGTAATTCCTGAATTATATGATAAGTATAAATGTTATGGATGGGAAGATATTCCTCAAGAAGAAATCAATGAAAACGTTCATTTTTGTGATGATGTGCAAGAAATTTTAGATCAAATATTGACTGTTTATGGGGGATTTTCAGCTAATCAGTTAGAAAGTATCACACATCAGGAATCACCATGGATTAAGGCTAGAATTGGTCTGTTGCCTGGTGAATCTGGAAATGTCCAAATTGATGATGAAGAGATCTTTAATTGTTATAGTAAAAGATTGTCATAGAGGAAACGATGCGTAAGATTCAAAATACAACAAGGCCTAAAAATATTGTAAAATCTCAAGAAATAATTAATATTAATGAAGCAAAAGCGGTGTTTTCATTTAGTGATTTTCATTTTGAATCTATAACAATTGACGGATTTAATAATCACTATAAAAATAATGAACATTATCTTAAAGTGGTAACTCGATTATTGTCTACAGGACTACGGTTATTGTCCTCTGAAGTTATTAAGGATCTAGTAGAAGGTACTGATGGAAAAGCAAGTGCAATGCACTTTCATAAGATTAAAGGAAATAAAAGGTTAGAACTAGTCAAAAATATCCTTGATAAGTATGGTTTTAATGAAAGTAGAATAAATTCTATCGTAGAGGGTAATAATCTATACCAATTCGAGATACCGGGAAGTGGATATGCCGTAAGAGTTATTATTGAAATAATAGGTAATATATTATCGTTTTTATTTTTTGATACTAATCACCATATATATTTTAATAAAGAGAAGGTGAAAGAGGCAAATTCATTGTTTTTTGAAGAGTGCCCGGTGAATAATGGAAACAAATGTGCTCGTTTAAATTATTTGGATACATGTTTTGCAATGGATTTTTTGGATGAAGAAAAGGTATATGAGGCATATGGATTTACATATTCAATAGAAGAATAAGTTAAAAGGCATCTACAAAGTAGGTGCTTTTTTAATAGGGTGATTGTAAATGTGTAGAAATAGAGTGAAAATTGATTTTATAAAATAATTTTATAGTAATATTGACATACTTGTGTAAGTATGATATTATATAATCAGAAAGGAGGTAAAGTAATTGAAGTTTAACGACATAATAAATGCAGTCGCCACCATTATCTCATCCATATGCACTGTAGTCACTACCTACATAGCATACAAGATTTATAAAAAAGATAACGATGACGACCATGAAAACTCTGAATGATAGCTGGGAGCATAAGCTCCCCTATCTACTTCAATTATAAATGGACTATGAGAAAAAAGCAAATAGTATTGATCCTCTTGGCTTTGGAAATTATATTAGGGACTATGTTTATAGTAACCAAGAATCTTGTATCAGTAATAGGTCAAGTGTGTGTGTTGGCAGTTATGATTGTATTATATAAAAAGGGAGAGAGGCATGAGTAAAACAAGTGCAGAGGTAAAGAATAGATATAATGCAAAAGCTTATGATAGGATTTCATATAGTGTGAAGAAAGGGGATAAGGAACGTTATTCCCAAGAGGCAAAGAAAAGAGGGATGTCTCTGAATGCATTTATTTCAATGTGTGTTGAACAATATATAAAACACGATGGAGAATAAAAAGAACTGTATTGCCCGGCAATTAGCCGGGCTTATTTTTATCCTACTTTTCCTACTAAAATACTATGCCGTAAAGTAAATCCGTAAAGTAAAACGTGTGAAGAAATTAACGAAAAGAAAAAACGGCTTAAATAAGCCGTTTAAAAGAGAGCGATAGACGGGACTCGAACCCGCGACCTCAACCTTGGCAAGGCGATTAAATACAGAATACAGCACAATACATTTTGTAAAATCGCCGAAATAAGCCATTTTTATGATATTTAAAGTAACACAGCACAACACATTTTACCCCCGCCGTAAAGTAATCCGTAAAGTAATTTTACTCTGCGGCGAAGATAATGTCAGCAAAATCACTGATTGCTTTTTCTGCTTTGGCACGTCTAATCTGAGCATAATTCTGTAAAAATACCTTAACGCTGTTTCCCATCAATTCAGATAAAAGTTTGTCGCTCTCTCCACGCTCGTAGTTATTAGTAGCAAAAGAATGACGACATCCATAGACTGAGATTTCTGGTAATTTGTCTATATGATTTCTGTTATATTGTCGCACAGCACCACGGAACTTTTTACCATAATAATCTGGATTCACAGGTAAGCCTTCTGTTGTCACAAATAGAAAATCATTATCAAAGAAATCTGGGTACTGCATCTGCATCTGTTTTTTCCACAGAAGTTTCCGGCGGATCATATCTGCAAGAATCTCTGGGACATACACAGTTCTGATGGATGTGCCGGTTTTTAAATCAGATAGTTCTCCAAATTTATCATAACCACGGTTAAATTCAAGACGGTTCCCCAGAAAGTCAGATTCAGCCAGACCACAGACTTCGCCCGGCCGTGGACCCAGAAGGAGAGAGACACAATACATAACATAGTAATGATCGTTTTTTGCTTCTTCTGAGTGGATGAACTGTGTGATCTGTTCATCGGTCCATGTCTTTTTCTTCTTGTAGACGACCTTATTACGCTTTATACCAATCATAGGGTTCTGATTAGCGTCAATTAATTTTAAAGGGCTTACAGCGAACTGAAAGACGTTTGAGAGGATATTCAAACACTTGTTGATAGTTTCTGCGGAATAGCCATTGGGCAGTCTCTCCGTAGGTTCTTCCATAAGCTCTTTATATTTTAATATGTGAGAGGATTCCACTCTGGTAATTGGAATGTCACCAAACACTTCTTGGATGTAATCGTGATAGTATTGCTGATAGATTTTATATGTGGAGTTTGCGTATGTACGTTTATTTGCGGCAAACCATTGTTTGGCCACTGTATCAAAACGTAATTTATTTTCGATTGCCTTTTTTTCTGCACGGCGTTTCTCGGCCTTGGTCTTTTCTAGATTTCTAATGATATCACTTTCATCCTGAACAGCGAGGTTTCTGCTCTTTCTGGCAGGACCAGTGAAACGTTGGCCAGATTCAGAGTCATAAACATTTGCGTAATATGTAATCTTGATCTGGCCAGTTTTCTTTCTTACATATTTTTGCTTTTGAATGCTCATTAATATCACCTTCCTTAAAAAAGAGTATAGAAATAACACCTATTGCCAGAACAGATGCCAGAATGATATAATATGAGTGCGAATCGGTATTATATCATGACATTTGTCTGGTAATAGTATCATCAAACAGTCTCAGAAATGAGGCTGTTTTTATTTAAATATTGAACTAAAATCAGTACATAAATTGACACATTTTGAATAAACTATTATAATTAAAGAAACAACAAGTTAACTGGCTTTTGAATTTATGACAGAAGTAGTTGACTTATTTTTTTATAAGGGGGGAGAAAGAAATGAAAAATATTAGTTTTTTAATAAGTAAATATAGTATATATATATTTCTATTCTCTTCTTTATTTTTGATAGAACGTTTTCTCTTGTTACAGTTTTTTGATTTAAAGACAATTACGATCTTTGGAAAGGTGTATTTTTATGAAATCGTTTTATCAATAGTTAATATTATAATATTATTCAAATTTGTTAAAATTTCTGGTATAAAATAAGTTTATTTTATTTCAAGCTCTTTTTTTGAATCATTAATTTTATTCTCAATCTCCTTCATTCTTTCCTCGTGTTCATTGTCTTTTCCTTTTTTATCAAACAACTTTTTCAATAACCCATCTGACTGAATGTCAGTCTTGAAATGGAATTTGTTGAACACGTTAATATCCAAATTTACGTTAGCCCCATTTAGGAATAAAGTTATTGCAGACAGTACAATGAAGAAAGATGCTGAATATGTAATGAACTCAACTGGACCAGGTGAATTAAATGATGCTTTAAATTTTAAATCTTCCTTGTTAATACTCTCTCCAGTGATTTCAGAGAGTATATCAGATAATTCAAAATAGCAGTTAAGAAATTTGTTAAATTCGTAGGCAGAAACATTATCTTTTTTTTCGATTCTTAAAATAGAATGGAAAGCCCCACCTCTATAATAATTTGGAAACAATGTCCTGTTAATAAAACTTGAATAATTATTTGCACTTACAACCGCACCATGTGAATATATAATAGGTATGATTAATGGATCAATTTTAGATCTTTTTAATGGTTCATTAGTAATCCATTCTACATTGCGTCGCTTTAAAAAATCAATCTCTGCGTCTTCAAACATCATATCCATTGTGTCTTCATCTGTTAATTCGTACAAATATGCGTCACTAGTGATTTTTCCAAAAGCAATTCTATCACAATTGCTGCTTGGAATTAAAATAATATCGTTTATTTTTATTTCATTAACAAAATTCTTAAGTTGTGCGGCAATTGATCCAGGACGAGATTCTTCTTCTTTTGTATAAGTGCGCTCTATTTCTAACTTTAAATCTTCTTGTTTTGTTACTTTTATATGCTCAATGTCATTGCACTTATCCCAACCAATTGCTACATATTTTCCAAAATAAAAATCTTCAAATTTTTCTCCACCATTAGTTCGGATAAACCAGTAATTCACATCATCGTCGATTATAGGAGTCTCGATCTCGTGGAGAATTTTTATAATATCTTGCTGTTCTGTAGTCATACTTCCTCTCCTTTGTGTATCGCCCGGTTGCCGCCGGGCGGTTTTTTTGAATTAATTATGAAGAAATATTAATCTAAGTGTTTGATTGCATAGTCAGCCTCTTGTTTAGTAAACTTTTCTCCGGCATCAGATGTTAATTGATCGAGAATCGCTTCTTTTGACATACTCATAGTTTCTTGATAGTCTTTCGCTTTTGCTAAAGCATTTTTCTTCCAATTTGCTTTTACATGCTTAACTGCATATCTTGCTGCTTTTTTATCAAACTGTTCTCCGTATTCAGACGTCAATTGTTCATATAACCCTTTTTTAGACATGTGCATTTCATCTACATAGATCTGTGCTTTTTTTAATGCAGATATATATTCTGTAGGAACAGGCTTTTCTGTTGTTGCCTTAGCTGTTGCAGATTTTTTTGTTGTAGTATTGTCGGTGGTTTTTTCAGTGACTGATTTAGATGAGTTGTTAGAAGATTCATCATCACCTGGCATCAATGCGTAAATAACTCCCAAAACAACAAAAATTAATATGATTTTTGTTAGGCATCCCATTCCTTGCTTCTTTCTGCATTGCGGGCATACCTTTGCATTATAGGGTATCTCTGTTTTACAATGCTTGCACATCTTTGTTGAAGGTTTTTCTTTTTTCATACGTTTCTCCTTATCAGTAAAGTCTTTTGCTACATCCCTCTTAAGTGTATTGTTAGTTTTTAGAATTTTGATAATATATTATAAGTCTTACTTTGCCGTTAGATTATAAAGTTTACAACTCAATAGGCCCTTTATCTTCAACAACAGGCGGTTTATTTTCTGCGGCAATCTCATTGAGACGTTTTTTTAATCTGTTTGCACCTTGAAAATTATCATCTAATAAAATCGTCTTTGGATCATCTGTATTGCCAGTATAACTAATTGCAAAATATCTTTTTGATGTAATTTTTTGTCCTTGACCAGACATCCCTCCAATAATGGCACCAATACCGCCGAAGAGTATACCACCTACAACAGCACGGCCAATCACACTTGCATCTTTTAATTCATTTTGCGTTATAAACTCTGCACCTATAATTTTATTAAATGATAGATTTATTTCGGGATATCTGTTCTTCTTGAAGGGCATAGTATCTTTAAAAGTTAAAGATTTGTTTTTTTCATCTACAGTAATACATACCCCATCTTTATATTCATAATTTGGTAAACCTGCGTAGTGCATAGTAAAAGGAGCAAAATTACCCTCATTATCTATTTTGTTAAAAAAGCCCATAGAAACCATCCTTTCTTTTTTGCTCAACTTCTATAATTCCGACAACATTTTAATAAGTTCCATTTTATCTTTGGTAGACATTTCTTTTCCGTTTCTAGCTATCAATGTTTTAAGATCTTCTTGTGTAGGGCCAACAGAAATAGAAGTAGTCTTTTTTGAAGTTCCTAATAAATAATTCATATCAACATTAAAGAAATCAGCAATTAGTTCTAAAGTTTCAAAGTCTGGTTCTCTATTTCCATTTTCGTACATGCTTATTGCACTACGAGAAATGCCTAATGCATCGGCGAGCCCGCCCTGTGTATAATGATTTTCTAATCTCAATTGTTTGAATACATTTCTAAAATTACCCATGGTATTCCCTCCTCATTACACATAAAAACAAAGGGAAAAGCTATAACTCTGATAACATCTTGATAAGTTCGAGTTTATCTTCTGTGGACATTTCCTTTCCATTTCTTGCTATAAGTGTTTTTAAATCTTCCTGAGTTTGAGCAGTTGATTTCTGATTGGTTCCCTCAGCCAAGTCATTTAACTCTTCAACTGTTATTCCTAAATTTTTGCAAATCAATATGATGTTATCAACACTTGCCTTACCGGCTCCGTTTTTAATGATTCCATATAATGTGGTATATGGCATATTACATTTGTAGGCGAAAGATCGTAAATTATAGCCTTGTTCTCTAATTAGTCTATTCAAGATTTTTGCTTTTTCCATGCTTTTCACCTCTCTCTTTTTCTATTATTATATGCGATATTTGATAAAAAGTAAATAAAAATATACGGAAAAACGAATAAATACGGAAATCAGAATATTTAGGGTTGACATAATTCTCAAATGAGCATATAATTGAGATATGAAATACGGAATAACGAATATTTGGAGGTGTTTAAATGTACAAAAATTTAATTAAGGCAATGAATGATGAAAATATTACATATTCTCAGATTGCAGAATTATTGGGAAAGAGATATCAAACAATTAGTGATACAACGAATGGTGTAACTAAAAAGGGATTTTATTTTGAAGATGCTTGTAAAATTCAAAAAGTATTTTTCCCTAAATACGATATTCAGTATTTGTTTGATAGAAATGATAATGAATTAATAGAATTATAGAACTTATGTTCTAAAAAATCAATCGTCAATATCACCAAACATTACATATTAATTTCTACGAGACAATGTAATTACAGTTTTACAGCTGGAGAGGAGATGATAATACAAATGTGGATCTCAAAGAAAAAATGTAAAGACTTAGAAAAAAAAGTTTCAGACCTTGAAAAAGAAGTTCAAGATCTGAAAAATGGGTTGCTAGTTAAAATTTGTACTAATTCTGTAATGAAGGAGCAATATAATTTTGAGTTATTGAAGTTTTTGTTTGAAGAACTAAATATTGAGAAGCCAGAATTAGAATATAAGTTCTTCGGAACGGATACTTCTTCCGATAGTAACAGGTAAAGGAATTAATAATTCTAATAAAGGTGAATTAGATAATTGACCTGACCAATATTTATGAAGAGATTCTATTTGAGAATTAGGGTTACAAGTAATTCCACCTTTTAAGTAAGTTGCATCCAATTCTATACATTGAGAAGCGTCACATTCTATTTCAAAGATATGAGGACATTGATTGATAGAAAAATATTTTGTCCATGGTATAAAATCGGATATTTGCTTTACAGCAAAGATTGATTTAAAGCGAGAAGGCATATTTGAGTAAAATTGTTTTCTGATTATTTCTGCCTGCAAATCAATTTGAAAGGAGTTCATAGAATTAATATCAGTCAAAGTAAATGGATTTAATAAATATTCATAGCAAAGTTTGCCCCAATGTGAGACTTTATTAAAACCGTAAAGTTCTACTATTTGATCATCTAGATTAGCACTAGTGTCTAGCAAGTGAAGTTCATAACCTTCCTTTAATTTTTCAGAACGATCAAGGTGATATGCAAGCATAATATTATCCTTCCTCTATATAAGTGTCTGTGTGCCACTTTTATATGCATCTTCAAAACTACGACTAGATGAAACATTAGTATTATATCAAAACGATGATCTAAGGGAAAGAGGTGATTCAATGGCCTACTTAGAAGAAATAGAAAGAGCAGTTAATGAAATCCAGAGAAAAAAGTAATTTTGAAAGGAGGTATTTATAGTTGTTAGATAATGCAATGAAATTTAGGATAGATAAAGAAAAAAATTTATATCTTGATGAGAAAAAATTATCTTATGTCGAGTTTTATAGTATGACAAAAAACTCTAAAGTCCAGAAGGGGTATGCTGAACTTGTAATAAAAATCTTAGTTAAGGTTGACTAGCAAAAAGTGTTTTAATGCAATATCTTTGACAATCTCTAAAATGATAGGAATTTACAATGGTTTAAAAAACAAAGTGAGGTGACAAATATGCCCTATCTAGAAGAAAGAGTGGAACAACTAGAAAAAGAAGTACAGAAGATAAAAAAGCTAAAGAAGACAGAAGAATACAAGTCTCCACAGCAGTTTGCAGAGTTTATGGGGATTACGATTAATCATGTTAGAAACCTAATTGCCAGGGGTGAGATTAAGGTCATACGTTTAGGCGAATGTATTAGGATTCCAATGAGTCAATTCAATGATGAACAAGAAGAAAAGAGACCTTCGAGTATGAAGGAAGCAATTTTCGGATAGGAGGATTATGGAAAGAAAAATGGGACAGATACTGATCGTAGTATCGATATGTTTGACAAGCATACATACAATTCCATTGTGGCTGGCGTTATTTATGGCGATAGGAGGTATGGCATGGATAGACAAATAAAAAAGCCCTTATGGAGCGGCAACTCCGATAAAGGGCAAAGAAAAACTTACAGGTGCATTATAGCACAACCGGAGGTTTTTGAAAATGGGTTTTTATGAAAAGAACGGGAAAAGAGTGCCGGAAGACGATGCATTTACCTTTGCTTTAGAAGCCGTAGAAAACGGCGATATCCTGATGCAGGACGCGTTTACTGACTGGTTCTATCGCTGGGAAATGGGATGGCACTACTATGATGAAGACGAAGAAATGGAAACTATTGATGACATGACGCAGGAGTACATAAACAGCGAAACCAAATATCTCAGGAGGATGTGACTATGACGTATGAAGATTTACAGATGGCAAATGAACTAATTCAAACGACAGATATTAAGGGAAAGGACTATGCGGAGGTAAGCCAGAGGATCAAGGCGTTTCGATCTGTGTGTCCAAACGGAAAGATAAAGACAGAGATCTTAAAGCTTGAAAATGGGTTTTGTCTGATTAAGGCAACCATTCTTGATGAAAATGGAATGGTACTAGGTACGGGGCATGCTTATGAGAAGGAAGGATCGAGCTTTATCAATAAGCTGTCTTATATAGAGAACTGTGAGACTTCCGCCGTAGGAAGGGCCTTGGGCATGTCAGGGTTTGGTATTGATACTGCTGTGCGGAGCTTTGAAGAGACTGCCAATGCAGAGCTGAATCGCCTGGCGGAACAAAAGATCGATGCAATAAAGATTAAATCGCTAGAGAATGTATTTGATCGGCATACTGGATTCAAACAAGAAGTTTTGGACAAATTCAAGATTGACAAAATAGAGGATATGACAGAGAAGCAGTATAAGGAGTTAATCAAAATCATTAATAAGAAGAAGGAATAGCCTATGGAATTTTCAGGTCAATTAAGAAGTATTTCAAGGGATATTACAACTGGAGAGTTTCTTATAACTGTATCAACTAGAAGGGATGTTATAAATGAATATGAGGCGCTCAAGGACAAAGAGCTAGATATAAAAATGGCGAAGCATAGGAAAAAGCGGAGCAGAGATGCAAATGCATATTTTCATGTCTTAGTTGGGAAAATGGCAGAGGTCCTAGGGACTAGCATAGCGTACATGAAAAATCTATTACTGCGGAGATACGGACAATACCAAATCATTAATGGACATTTATGGGAAATGACAATGAGAGATGATATTGAGGTTGAAGAATTAGAGCATATCCATTTAGCACCAACATCTAAGACGACAGTGAATAGTAATGGTATTGTATTTCGCTCTTATCTTGTTATTGCAGGATCCCATACATACGATACAGCCCAGATGTCCCATTTGATTGAAAATACAGTAGAAGAAGCAAAGGAATTAGGAATTGAAACAGCAACACCAGAGGAAATACGAAGGATGGAAGAAAAGTGGGGAATGAAATTTGAAAAGTGTTCTGCAAGCTGAGAAAGCCTGTTTAATGTGTGGAACTGAATTGGACTTGCATTGTCATCATGTATTCTTTGGAACAGCCAATAGAAAGAAATCTGAAAAGTATGGATTTAAAGTTTGGCTATGCGGCCGGCATCACAATATGTCAAATTACGGCATCCATTTCGATACTTGTTTTGATAATGCAGTTAAGATGATGGCTCAAAGATATTTTGAAAAGAATCTTGGAACCAGAGATGACTTTAGGAAGGAGTTTGGAAAGTCGTGGCTATAACTTATCATTTGACGATTTACGGACGTTTATCTGGCTTAAACGAATATACGGCCTCAAACCGTACAAATCAGTTTAAAGGGGCCAAAATGAAAGCAGATAACGAGCATATATGTAAGACATACATCGCCCATCAACTCCGAGGGGTACATATTAAAAATCCGGTTTATATTAGTTTTTGCTGGTATGAGAAGAATCGGCGGAGGGACTGTGATAATATCGCATTCGCGAAAAAGTTTATTTTGGACGCCCTTGTGGAGTATGGAGTCTTGGTTGATGACAGCCAGAAATATGTAACTGGATTTGAGGACCTATTTTATGTGGATAATGGGAATCCAAGAATTGAAATATTGATTCAAGAAATAAGAGGTGATAACGATTGAGACATTCGTTAAAGTATATCGGAAGTTCACTGAATGGGAGTGGTATGATGACATAAACGTGAGCCGGGTGTTTCTTCATCTTCTAATTACTGTAAATTGGACGGATAAGAAATGGAAGGGACAGGAGATTAAACGTGGTTCAATCGTATCCTCCTATGAGAAACTGGCAACCGAAACAGGGTTATCTGTGATGCAGGTTAGGACAGCAATAAAAAAGCTAAAATCAACAGGTGAGATAACAAGCAAAAGTAGTAACAAAAACACCGTATTTATCGTGAATAATTACGATTTGTACCAAGGTGATAACAAGCAAAATAACAAGCCAGTAACAACCAAACAACAAACAGATAACATTCAAATAACAACAACTAAAGAAAGTAAAGAAGGAAAGAAAGAAAAGAATAATAAATATACATGTGCGTTTGACGACTTCTGGAAAAGTTACCCCCGCAAAGTGGATAAGGGTAATGCATATAAAAAGTTCCAAGCCAGGCTGAACGAAGGTTATGCAGAAAGAGAGTTAATCACGGCATGTGAAAATTATGCGGCAGAGTGCAGGAAGAATAAAACGGAGACAAGATTCATAAAACATGCGTCTACCTTCCTGAGTTCGACCAGACCGTTTTTAGATTATCTGCCAAAGAAGGGAGAAGGAAAGAATGACGCTGATGGACAAAATACAGCAGATGACCTTGTCAAGAAAGGCATCGACCTTGGAATCGGTGACGACTTCGACGGGTTCTAAATGTCCGCACTGTGGCGGAACCGGATGGATTAGACACTGGGAAGACGGAAAAGAGTATTTTTCAGAGTGTGTCTGCCGGAAGAAGCAGATTGCAGAAAGTCGCCTGAGATTTGCAAATATCCCAGAGACCTTTAAGCATATGCGGCTAAAGAATTTTAGTGTGACTGCCTATAAGGACGAGAAAAGCAAAGCTGTGATCCGGGCCGCATGTAAGTACATAAAGCAGTACATGGATGGGTTTGAGAATGAACACCGGGACGGGATGGGGCTGTATCTTTACTCTCAGACAAAAGGGAGCGGGAAGACCCGCATGGCCGCCAGCATTGCAAATGAACTTGTGGACATGGGATATCAGGTCAAGTTTTCTCTTTCCACGGAGATCATCCAAGAGATCAAAAGGACCTGGGACCGGGATAATGACCTTTCCGAAAGCAAGCTGTTAGACCAGCTCCAGGAAACAGATATCCTTGTAATCGACGATTTTGGAACAGAGCAGGTGGCAGGATGGATCAATGATAAGTTTTACCAGATTATAAACAACCGCTATGTGGACCAGAGGGTAACGATATTTACCAGTAATTATCCATTGGATCAGCTTGAGTACGACGACCGTATTACAAACCGGATGAAGGAGGTCTCTTATCTGATCGCCTTCCCGGAAGAAAGTGTAAGAGAGACGATATCGGCGGAGAAAAATGAAGCAATGTTTTGTAGAGTATCAGGGAGGTGACAGACTTGGAACAGTTAAATATATTTGGTTGTGAGACAGCGTATCGGAGCAGTCGGATCACGAAACAGACCCGAAGGGCATCTAATCAGGAAGTACGACGGGATAAGAAGAACCGTATGATTTTGGACCAGCTTTCCTATGGTCCTGCGACCGCCAGAGAAATCGCTGTAGTGTTACATAAGCATGGATTGACTCTTACAGCGGACCGCAATGAAACAGCACCACGTTTAACGGAAATGATGCAACGAGGGGTTGTAGAAGTCTGCGGGAAAAAGAAAGACAGCTTAACCGGAAGAAAGGCGGCTGTATATCAGATAGTGGAGGATGAGGACGATGTGGAGTAATCGATATTCTGAGAAAGTGAAAGAAAAGGTAGTTGCAACGTATTTGCAGGAAAAGGCTGATGTGCAACAAGTCAGCAAAGAATATGGAATACCGGCATCTACCATCAAGGGATGGATTTCTAGCTACTGGGAGAAAGAAGAGTGCGAACTGCAAAAAGAGCTGGAGAAAAAACGAGAGGACCGAGCCACAGCGGCACGAAATCGAAAGCGTCGGTTCGTGAATGGGAGGGAGCTAAAAGTCGTTCGACCAACTTCCAGCAGTGCGTATATAGACTGGAGGATTAAATGAACCGAGCAGAGAGAAGAAAAGCCGGAGTAAAGAACCGGGTCCCGACTTACAACATGAATACACAGCAGATCCAGACTCTAAAGGAGGATGTAGCACAGGAGGCAACAGAACGTGCATTTATCCTAATGCTGGGTATTCCTGCAATGGTACTAAGGGATCACTTTGGATTTGGACGAAAACGAATGGAGAAGTTCACGGATGAAGTATTTGAACTGTATGACAGTTATGAAAAGGATTACATTACACTTGAGGATCTCATTCGGACAATCTACGAGGAGACTGGAGTAAAGATTGAAAAGAGGTAGGTATTTACTCAGTAGAGTTTATATATCACACGTAACAAGAAAACATTTAGGCATCCTGTTTTACAGCCCGCTCCGGCGGGCAGGAAGGAGGAGACTCGTTGTCGGAAAAAGAGTTGAATGATGCTAAGAAAGAATATCTAAATAGATATAAAAAGGCCTATTTGAAGTGGTTGTCATTATGTGAACAAGAAAATTCAATAAGGTTAGAGATAGAAAGCGTAGGCAGTCCTGGTATTACTGATATGCCCAAGGATGCAAAAAAACAAGACCTGTCTGATTATATGATACGGCTTGAAAAGATTTTGGATAAAATCAAGTTGGCCAAAAAAGAAAAGTATAGCGTTAGGGCAGAAATAGAAGAAAAGATTATTGACATGGAAGATGGAGTTCAAAGCAGAATACTGTGGCTGAGATACATTGAATTTAAAGAATGGGTTGAGATTTGTACGACGATCGGTTATAGCTGGAATAGGACACATGAACTGCACAGTGAAGCATTAAAAAATTTCCCTATATAATGAACAGTACAAAATAGTATAGAATAGTACACGACTATAATGATATAGTTATAATAGAGTGAATAGGTAATAAACTTAATCGTATCTATATAGTTTATATAACATGGTTACATAAATCATCTACATTTTTCGAACACCTGGATAGCTGGGTGTTCTTTTCAGGTAGAGAATTTCTTTTACTTGTGTTAATATAATAAAACATAGGAGGAAGTATGAAAGGAATTATTGGAATTTTATCTACGATATGTATTTTAGAATTTATTTGTATTTGTTGGTTATTTAAAAAGGTGAATCTTAATAATAAATCAGACCTACAAGGGAAGATAAATTTTTTTAGAGATTTATGGGGTAAATTTGTCTTCTATGTTATTGCAACTAGTATAATTGAACTATTTTTTGGAAGCCTATTTTTTGAAAAAGTAATAGGGCTAAATGAGATTAATAGTTGGGTGAGCATTGTGCTTGGTTTAGTTGCTTTAATTATTGGAATTATTTCGCTCTTTCTAAGCTTTTATAATGTTGACCAATCAATCAGTTCGCAAGAAAAATCAATTAATATAATGAATGATGTTAAAGATGATATAAAACAAGAAATAACAAATATGAAAGAAACTATGAAGGTTGGTTTTAATAAATTGCATGACGACATAAGATTTCATTATATAGATACTGGAAAGAAAGAGTCAGTTGTTAATGATAATATCGAGTGGGAGAAAGAATATGAATGATGTAAGAAAATTTATGAACTTAAATATGGTTTTATGTCAAGAATATGATTCCAAAACTAAAAGTATATATAATATTTTTAATAGGATTGAACTTGATGATAATAATAGAGCTTCATTCTCACTAGTGTCGTTTTTGAATATCTTTACAGATAATAAAGAGCAAGTTTGTGTTTCTAGGAATTTTAGTTTACACTATTTTTTAGTTAAAATGGATAAACAGATGAAAGAACGAAAGCAGTTATATTTAGGTTGCTCATATCTGGAGTTAGGCGATAAGGATGATGTAGATGCTTTAGGTGAAAAAATGACTAACTTAAAGTTTAATAATATACCATTCATAGGGGCTGGAGTTTACTATATAGAAGCATTTTATTATGATAAATATGTATCAGTTAAGGACAGGAACAAAAGAAGGGAAGCTAGTAAAAAAATTAGAAGTGATGGTAGCCTTGTATCTATTGCTTCATTTTCGGTTGATGAAAGTGCATAATGTATATAGCATCCGTAAGGGTGCTTTTTTCATGTAAGGACAAAAAGGTAAAGATTAGATATATTATCTACCTAATCCCTACATAGCTCATCCAAAGTCACACCAAGAGCATCAGCTAATTTAATAGCAGTATCCACCTTACAATTATTATTTTTTTCAATATCTTGGATAGTGCGCCGTGGGACACCAGATATTTCTACCAGTTGTGGAACGGATAAGTTTTTGTTTTGTCTTAATTCTTTTAATTTCATGGGCGTTTCCTCCTGTGAGATATAATTAGATAGCATATAAGTAAGAGAACGTAAGCAGTCCATTTTATCCAATCAAAGAATGTAGGACATGCAAATTCACCAGAGAAACCATCATAAAGCAATTTTATTAATAAAACGAAAAGAATTATTTGATAAATTTTCATATTTGTTTTGATATATGGTTATGATACAATAAGGATGAAGAAGGAAAGGGCCGAAGCCCTGACCTTACTTCTTTTTCTTCTTAGACCTTTTGGATTTTTTCTTATCTCGTTTCGTTTTTACTATCAGGCAGATGGCAGTAACGATTGCGAGGAAGGCTTCCGAAAGGTCTTTGATTATTTCACTTATCGTATCATCCATATAGTTTCCTCCTTTCTTGATTATGTATATATTATAGCACGTTTAAACGTGCTAGTCAAGAGAAATGAGGAAAATTATAGATTTAGCATCTGATATTAATCAGGTGCTTTTATTATACAACAATTTAAATAATTACTATTTATAAACACAAGGAGGAAGTTATTATGGAGCAGATTTTAGATTATATCAAACCGGAGTTATTGATTTTGATCCCTGTACTATATTTCCTAGGGCAATCCATCAAGAAAAGTGAAACAGTCAATAACAAGTATATTCCGATGATTGTGGATCTTGTTGGGGCGCTTTTGGCCTGTATTTATGTTTTGGCCACAACGGGTATTAATGGAGTTTCAGTGTTTACCGCATTAACTCAGGGAATTTTATGTGCTGGAGTTTCCGTCAATATTAACGAATTGATCAAACAAAAAAATAAGTGAGGAATTAAGGAAAAGTATGAATGAAGCAGAAATGATAGGGATTATTGTGCTAGCATCTGTTACGATCTTAGGATTTTTAACTGCGATTATTAAACCGATCATTGATCTAAATAAATCTATTACTCAACTAATCGCATCAGTAGACCGGCTGGTAGAAGAACAGAGGACTCAGGATAATAGGATTGAGACTCATGGGAAGGAAATCGATGGGATGAAGCTTATCATTGAAAACCATGAGACAAGAATCGATCACATAGAGAAGACGGAGAATAAATAAAAGAGGAGACGATAGACCGTGGGATTAAAATTTAAAAAGAAGTTTGCACATAAGAGTAATTACGGCGGCAAACGGAGCACTGCAAGCATTGAATACATAGTGATCCACTATACCGGAAATAAAAGAGATACTGCATTCAATAATGCAAAGTATTTCCAGGGTGCTGGCCGAAACGCATCCGCCCATTATTTCGTAGATGGAGGCGCCTATATCTATAAATCCGTTGCGGTGAATCGCATTGCATGGTCCGTAGGAGGGAAATATGACCTATCCAGTAAGGCAGGAGATTATTATGGAGTATGCACCAATACGAATAGTCTTTCCATCGAAATGTGTAACAGTGTTGGCTCTGTCCCGGAAAAGGTAGAGAAGCAGACAGAAGAGCTTGTAAAGTTCCTGATGAAGAAATACCATGTGTCTTCAAACCATGTACTAAGGCACTGGGATGTAAATGGAAAACAATGTCCAGAACCATGGGTTGGGGCGGATAATAAGCGGTGGAAATCTTTTAAGAAGGCGATCGGGACAAGTTCCGAGAGATATACGTCTGTAAAGAAAACATCGGGAAAAGAAGCCATCCGATGGCTCCAAAAAGAATTAAACAAATATACAGCTGGATCAGACATTGCAGTTGATGGAATATGGGGGCCAAAGACACAAAGTAAATTAGAGAGATATTGGAAACAGCTCGGATGGAGAAAAGGTTCTTATGCAGGTAAGAAGACATGTAGAGCACTTTACGCAAAGCGAAAAGAATAGGCAGGTGAATAAAGAATGTCATGAAATTAAGTGAGAGACAAAAGCTGTTCTGTCAGTACTATGCTGGCGAATGTATAGGCAATGCCGAGAGATCAGCTGTAAAAGCTGGGTATAGTCCAAGGTATGCCAGGGGATGTGCATATAGGATACTGGCGAACGATGGCGTTCAGGCATATCTTGAGGAGCTGACAGAAAAGACTAAGAGTGAGAGGATCGCAACTATCGAGGAGATCAAGGCGTTTTGGACAGAGATGATGAATGACAAGGAAGCAAGACCAAGTGATCGTCTGAGAGCGGCTGAACTTTTGGCCAAAGCAGAAGGAGAGTTTACAAAGAACAATTGGTAAAGGAGAGACGATGTTTACCTTAGCTACATTTTATAAATCAAAGCAATGGGAAAAGTGTATTCGTCTAATACGGATGCAGAGAGTAGATGCAGAAGGAAGGAATATCTGTGAGCACTGCGGTAAGCCAATCATTAGAGAGTATGACTGCATTGGGCATCATAAGCAGGTATTGACTGAGGAGAATGTCAATGATACTAATATCAGTTTAAATCCTGAGAATATTGCTTTGGTGCATCATCGGTGTCATAACAAGATACATGAGAAGTTGTCTTTTAACAATCATCTAAAGTATGTTTATCTTGTTTATGGACCTCCATTAAGTGGTAAAAGTACCTATGTGAAGGAAGTTATGAATGAAGGAGACTTGATTGTTGATGTAGACAGCATATGGGAATGTGTCAGTGGATTAGATCGATATATAAAACCAAAACGGCTGATTGGCACGGTACTTGGAGTACGTGATAAATTGATTGAGGATATCAAATTCAGAAGAGGCAGATGGAATAACGCATATGTTATTGGAGGGTATCCGATGATAAGCGAAAGAGAGCGGCTGACTCGTTCATTAGGAGCCAGAGAGATATTTATTGATACACCAGTTCATGAGTGTCTTGAGAGAGCAGAACAAATAAAAGATGAAAGAAGAAATTTAGATTATCAGAGATTTATTATGAATTGGAAAGAAAAATACCATCCCCCCGCCTGATCAAGAAAATAATTGAGAGGGGACTGTTAAGGGTGATTAGTTCTCTCATCAAACCAGAAAAAATGAGATTTTTGGAAATGAAATTAGCTAAAAGGGAGGGAAATATTTGAATAGAAAAGAAGAATTGATGAAAATCATAGAAAAAACAGGGGAAGACAATAAAAAGGTGTTGAAAAACCTAGTTGATGAGGTGATTTACTTAGAAGATCAAATGCTGGAACTAAAAAAACTCCCATTTCTAAGAATTGATAAGAAAAATCCTATGAGACAGCAGGCAACACCAGCCAGTAAACAATATAAAGAGCTGTTACAGCAATACACGAATATAATCAAGATTCTGATGAGCACTTGCGGAGAAAAAATGGACACAGAGACTTCTCCTTTAAGGGAATGGGCAAATCAAATGACTGAAATGATAACGAGGTGATAGAAAATGGTGATAAATATTAAATTTCATGCGGCAGATAACAGTTTATTGCTCCTGTCAAATAATAATGAGCCGGGAAAAACGACCTGTTTGATTACATTTGAAAATATAACGGCTAATACAGCACAGATTGTGTTTGGAAGTTATACAGGTCCTGTCACGGAAGTTGTAAATGGAAGCATTAGCCTTGATGTATCGGGACAGATTTTTTCATGGCCATCAGCTAAAACTTGTTATCTGATCGATACTCAAACACATGGCCCTATTACCTTTCAAGGAGGCGGAACCTACAACGCCAGCGATAATTTGATGGTCCAGGAAAAGGATGGAGTCTATTACTTTGAGAGAGTGCTGGAGGACCTTAGAGTCAGTAATATCATAAATCTGATCTATCCGGTCGGTTCTGTTTACACCAGTGTAAATAACCGTAATCCAAGTATTTGGCTTGGAGGGACATGGGTCCCATTTGGAGCAGGGAGAACTTTAGTCGGCGTGGACACTGGACAGTCAGAGTTTAACAGTGTAGAGAAACCAGGAGGGCATAAGGAATTGCAAAGTCATGCACATGGGCTGAATAATCATGTGCATAGCCTAAATAACCATACACATAATGTTCCAAACCATGTTCATACGATGCAGGGGTCTGGAAATCATTTTCACTATTTAGGTATTAATAAGAGTGCCGTTCAGAAAGGTACAAGTTACAATAAGCCAAATAATTATGAGTCTGGGAGTACATCTTATAAATCAAATACAACAGGTAACCATACACATACCATGAACTCCTCTGGAAATTGTACAACAGGAGCAAACAACGGGAATACAGGTGGGAACAGTGGAAATACGACATCTTCCGGCGGAGGGAACGCTGGAAATTTACAGCCATATATCACAGTGTTTTTCTGGAAAAGGACGAAATGATGCTGATAAAAGAGAAAAAATCATGGACACCAGATAATTCCTCCCTGCTTTTCTACCGGGAGAAGGTCAACTGCGGTGATATTTTAGTAGGCCAGGAATTACATATGGAATTGGAGAACCTGTATGAGGATCTTTACGATGACCGCTACGATTATGATACAAAAGATGCCAGGCTCCGAATGAATTTCATGGAAAACTGTGTGCGTCTTACCAAATCACCTTATTATAACAAGCCAATGGTTCTGATGAGTTGGCAGAAAGCATTTATTGAGACTTGTTATAGTTTTAAAATGGCGGATACTGGACTGGATCGATTTAAAAAGATCATTTTATTGATTGCCAGAAAGAATACAAAATCTGAGATGTGTTCAGCATTGGGCCTAAGTGAGCTGATCGTTGGAAATGATGGTGCGGATATCGTATGTAGTTCTAATAATGATACAGATGCAAGTATTACATACGATGCAATTAATAAGATGAGGCAGTTGATTGATCCTCATGACTTAGATACCAAGAAAAATCAGCGATTTATTGAGAATAAGCAGAATGGTTCCAAAGTATTTAAACTTTCAGACCGCACAACATCAAAAGAAGGGCGAAATATTGACTTTGCAATCATCGATGAAACGCATGAGATGAAAGAAAACACCATAGGGAAGTCCATAGAGCAGTCCCAATCATTAAAAGAGAACCCCAAATTCATTAATATTACTACGGAGGGGTTTGTTCTGGATGGATATTTAGACCAAGAGTTAGACAAGGCCAGAAAAGTTATTCGGGGAGAAGACGATACCATAGCAGGAGAACGTCTTCTCCCCTGGTTATATACGCAAGACTCTGAGGAAGAGGTTTGGCAGAACAGGAACAGCTGGGTAAAAAGCAATCCAACGTTAGGTACGATCAAGAAATGGGAGTACCTCGACGAGCAGGTAGATATTGCAAGGATATCTAAGTCAGACAGGATTTTTGTTCTGTCTAAGGATTTTAATATTAAACAGAATAGTGTAGAGAGCTGGCTGAATCTTGAGGACTATGATTACGAAAATAACTTTGGCATTTCAGAGTTTGAGGGAGCTATTTGCTTGGGAGCCGTGGATTTATCTGAGACTACAGATTTAACCTGTGCAAAAGTTCTTCTTATGCGTCCAGAGGATCAGACAAAGTATATTTACACGAAATATTTTATACCAGAGCGAAAGCTGACAGAATCAGATGATAAAAATGCCGGAGCAAAGTATGCGGAATGGGCCAAACAAGGGCTTATTACCATCTGTGAAGGCAATGATATAGATTTGGCCAAAGTAGCGGACTGGTTTTACGAATTATATAAAAAGTATGACCTGAAATTATGGAAATGCGGCTTTGACCAGAGGTTTTCCAAGGCATGGATCCATCAAATGAATAATTATGGATGGACCAAAGAAAATGATGATTTGGTATTGATCTTGCAGAATGCAGAAACCTTGGATAATGCAATGAAATTGTTAGAAGCTGACTTTAAAGCAAGATTAGTAAATTACAACAATAATGCGGTAGACCGATGGTGTCTTTCAAATGCCGCTGTCAAAGTAAATGACAGAGGACAGGGGCTTTGTGTAAAAAAGGAGCCAACGAAACGAATCGATGGAGCAGTCACCGACATCATCTTATATGAGATGTACCGCAGATATCGAACAGACTTTAAGCAAATGCTTAGAAAGGGGTAGGAATGAACTGGATCGATAAGATACTTTCACATAAACCGAAGAAATCCACTTATGCAGGGATGCTGAGTGGGAATACCCCGATCTTTACGAATTTTGGGACAGATATTTTTGCTTCTGATGTAGTGAATCAAGCCATTCAATGCATCGTATCAGAGATGCAGAAATTAAATCCAGTCCATGTGCGTAAAAACGGGAACGATCTTCTCCCAGTGGGGGATGACCGACAAAGGATTCTTGACCAGCCCAATGGATTCATGACAAAGAGTGAATTGATCGAGCGGATGGTGTGGAATCTGTTCTATGACTATAATTCTTTCGCAGTCCCCGTGTATGAGGTATGGAAGGACAAGGATGGAAGTGAGAAACGGAGATATCAAGCTATCTATCCGATTCGTCCAACCAATACGACATTTATTGAGGACAGTACCGGGAGGCTGTTTGTGAAATTTTTATTTCCAAACCGCTTTGAAACGACTCTGCCTTATGATGATGTAATCCATGTCCGCTACCGGTATTCCAGTAATGACTATATGGGAGGCAATATTTTTGGCCAGCCGGATCACGAGGCATTGTTAAAGACATTACAGTTAAATAATTCTTTGCTAGATGGAGTCCTGCATGCGATGAAATCATCATTCGCGGTCAATGGAATCGTGAAATACAATACGATGATGGATGACGGGACCATCGAACAAAATATGAAGAAGTTTGAGAATCAGCTAAAAAACTCAGAGAATGGATTCCTAGGATTGGATATCAAAAATGAGTTCACCCCATTGAAGAAAGAAGTTAAATTGGTGGACAATGATACCTTGAAATTCATCGATGAGAAGATTTTAAGGACATTTGGGGTACCACTTTCCATTCTTAGCGGGGATTATACACCATCTCAGCTGTCTGCTTTCTACCAGAAGACGCTGGAGCCTCTAATCGTGAAGTTTTCGGAAGCTTTTACCAGAGTATTGTTTACCGGGAAAGAGCGTGGACACGGAAATGAGATTCAGTTCTATCCAAAAGACCTGATTTTTATGAGTGTGGACCAGACATTGGAGATGGTAAGGCTCTTGGGAGACAGTGGCTCCCTATATGAGAATGAGAAACGTGTGGCGTTTGGTCTCCAGCCACTAAAGGAGCTTGACGGAGTGCGTATGCAGTCCCTAAATTATGTTAGCGTGGAGATCGCAGACCAATATCAGATGAAGCAGGAAGGAACAGGAGGGGGAGAAGATGAAGAACAGCCAGTATGAGCAGAGAAGTTATACATTTGAGATGCGGGCAGAGGAGAATGAAGAAAGAATGGGTGTCATTACCGGACGGCCCATTATCTATAACTCCATGACCGACCTGGGATGTTTCCAGGAAATCATCGAACCGGATGCCCTAAAGGAGACAAACTTAGAGGATGTCCGGTTTTTAGTAAATCATGACACTAATATGGTGCCGCTTGCCAGGAGCCGGAGAAATAACCGGAACTCGACGATGCAGTTAATGCCGGATAAGGAGGGACTCTTTATCCGAGTGAATTTAGATATCGAAGAGAACACCGAGGCAAGGAATTTATATTCAGCGATCAAACGTGGAGACATTTCCGGGATGTCCTTCATGTTTTCGATACAATCGGAGGAATGGGAAGGCTTAGAGTCTGACTATCCAACGAGACATATCACGGGAATTGATCGGGTGGCAGAAGTATCTGCTGTCACTTTTCCCGCATATGAGACGACAACGATCAGTGCACGCTGTAAGGGTGCGTTGGAGAACGCACGGTCAGCATTGGATAATGCAAGGAGCGGCGGTCAAACATTGGATAATGTGAGCAGGGATCTTGAGGTCGAACAATTGAAGGCAAAGTATTTATATGGAATTTAGGAGGAAAACAGAATGGATTTTCGCAGTTATTTAAACAACTTAATCAGAAGCAAGGAAGAACAGAAAGAAGATTTAAAGAGACAGATCAAGCAGGCAGAGACAGCAGATGAGGTAAGAGCTCTTGGAGAGACACTGGATGCTGTTTTAAAGGAACTTACAGAGGCCAAAGAACAGCTTGCTAAGACAGAGGATGAAAAGAAACCAGAAGAGCCAGGAGACGGAGCAAAGGAGCCGGCACCGGAAGAAGAACCACAGCGTTCTTATCATGGTGTGAATACTCAGGTCCGCGGAGGAGAGATCCTAGGAGCTTACTCTATGAGAGGACAGGAAAAGAAGAGCGCAGGACGCTATGACACAGAGGAATATCGTAAAGCCTTTATGGAGTTTGCATGCCGCAACGTTCCAATGCCGGAAGAGTACCGGGCAGATGCCGTGACCACCACAGGAGATGCTGGTGCAGTAATTCCGACAACAATCTTAAATGAGATCATCAGCGAGCTGAAATCTTACGGAAATCTGTACGCAAAAGTAAGAAAGTTAAATATTCAGGGAGGAGTTAAGATCCCGATCCTTTCTTTAAAACCAGAAGCTAAGTGGATTGGCGAGACCGCACCAAGTGAGGATCAGAAGATCGCGGCAAATGATTCCATCTCCTTTAGCTATTTTGGACTGGAATGTAAGATTGCCCAGACTCTTCTGGCCAACGTGGTGACATTGTCCATGTTCCAGGAATTGTTTGTATCCTTGGCTGTGGAAGCAATGGCCAAAGCTCTTGATGTGGCAATCATGAACGGAAATGGAACCAGCCAGCCGTTAGGTATCTTACAGGATAGCCGTATCCCGGCAGAGAATGTCATTGAGCTTACAGATGCTGAGATCGCCAAATGGGATGTTTGGAAGAAGAAGGTATTCGGAAAGATGAAAAAGTCATATCGTGATGGGGAGTTCATTATGGCCCAGTCTACGTTTGACGGATACATTGATGGAATGGTGGACAGTGTTGGCCAGCCGATCGGAAGGGTGAACTATGGCATCGATGGGGCAGAGACTTACCGTTTTGCAGGAAAGAACATTGAGACGGTTGAGGATGATATCTTAAAGCCATATGACACTGCAGTGGCAGGAGACGTTATCGCAGTCTTCATTAAACTTTCCAACTATGCAGTCAACTCCAATATGGAGATGCAGACAGTGAAATGGGTTGACCATGATACAAATGAGATCAAGAATAAATGCATCCTGATCGCAGATGGAAAACTGGTAGATCCAAACGGCGTGCTGGTCATTAAGAAGAAAGGGTGAGGCTGATGGTAATCGACGCATTAAAAGAACTGATTGTAAAGATGGGAGGAGCGGCTTCCGTGGATGAGATCAGAGCAGATAGCATAGAAGAATGTATCGAGCTGGTCACGGAGGCCTACCAGCCTCCGGCCTCCGGCGGGAATCAGTCGGCATCCTAGAAAGGAGGGAGGCTATGGCAGTGATAGAACAAGAGCCAATGCTTACAAAGGTGAAAGCAAGTCTTGGAATCACCGGGAGCTTCCATGATGAAACTTTAAAGATCTACCTCTATGAGGTTTTGTGTTTTCTGGATGATGCAGGTGTCTCTGAGGCCATCTTAAAGGGCGATGAGATTATTGGTCTGGTGAGCCGAGGTGTGGCAGATCTTTGGAACTATGGGAATGGCGGGACCCGCCTCAGTGATTATTTCATGATGCGGGCCAGCCAGCTTGCATTAAAGAGCCAGGGAGGTGAATAGTTGTGGCAACCTATGGATTTGACGAAAATAAAAATAAAATTGAAGTGCCTCCTAAAACGGAAACAGGGACATTATCAAGTTTGAGGACAACAGATAAATCAAGTCTTGTAGCCGCGGTGAACGAGTGTTTTCAAAATGCCAGTGACGGGAAAAGCAAGCTTGCGGCCGCCATTGGCAACGGAGCCACAGCAAGCATGACGTGGGATCAACTGATTTCCAAGGTCTACAAACCAATTATATATACAAAAAACACTAACTTTACAGTAACGCAAACATGGAATAGTCAGTATGAATACTGGCGCTGTGTAACAAGCGCAATTACATTTCCATATACACCAAGATTTATTATTGCTTATACAACATGGGCAAATGAGCCATTTGTAACATTTTGGGCATATGATATGTCATCAACAGAGAAAACTGACTCACCTATTAAGATTTCCGGAAACAGATTTAACTATGATGATAATGGGACTCGAAGCTATGACAAAACAGATGTTTTAAGGTATTTGGTAATAGGATGGTAATTTATGTATGAATTAAACAGACAATTTAATACTCCCTTATATTATTTTCCTGTTATAGGGACAGAACGAATTAACGGAGTCACCACAAAAAAGTATGGCGATAAGTGTTTATTCTACGGGAGTTTTAAAACCTATGGCGGAACTGACGTACAAAAGAATGGAGTCTATGCCGTAGAAGATACGGCGAGCATAGAGACATGGTATGATCCAATGTTTGACTCCGGCGGGCGAGTTGCTTTGGCATATGCAGAAAACAAGGTCTATGAGATCCTTGGAGAGCCGGAAGATATCGAACAGCGGCATCAGTATTCAGTCTTTAAAGTCCGAAGGATCAAGGGAGGTCCATAGAAAGAAGGTGTGCTCATGGCGAAAATGGGATTAGAGTTTGACGGATTTGACGATGTGATAAACAGGCTAAAGAAAATGGAAGGAGACACGAAAAAGGTCTCTGAGAAAGCATTGGCCAAAACATTTGAGCTGGTGACTCCAAAGATCCAAAGCGCCATGGCGCCGCATAATGATCGGGGGATCACCGCAGAGAGTATTGTAACATCCCCGCATATAGAGTGGGCAGGTTCCGTAGGAAGTGTCGATATTGGTTTCGATATTCCGAATGGAGGCCTGCCTTCTGTATTTCTGATGTATGGAACACCAAAAATGACTCCAGACAGAAAACTATACAATGCGGTGTATGGAAACAAGACGAAGCAACTTGTCCACGATACAGTGGAAGAAATTTTTTATAGCGAGATAAGGAGGTTGGGGATTTGAGAGAGAAGCTAATAGAGACATTAGAAAGCCTTGGATATGATGTTTATCTGCAAGGATCTCTGACAGAAGGAGAGGATTACCCAGCCTCGTTCTTTACCTTCTGGCAGTTCCAAGGGGATGAGAACCATTATGACAATGATGCGGTTTCGTGCGATCTTGGATATTGGGTCTATTTTTATTCTACGGACCCAGCTTTGACAGAAACAGTACCAAGGCAGGCAAGAAAGAAATTAAAGGAACAGGGATTTATCCCAGGTCATGCCCCGTTTGACCTAAGCTGTGATGAACCATCACATACGGGGAAAGTAATGACGATATATTTTATTGAAAATTATAAGGAGGAACAAAAATGAGTGAAGTTTTTAAATTTCGTGGTGTAGAAGGACTGGTTTATGCAAAAGTCACGACAGATAACAATGAGGCAGAGGGCGGAGGATATGTGACTGGCCCTGTGAAACCGTTATCTCCCGTCGGAGAAATCGGAAAATCTACAGAATCAGACAGTGCAACAGATTATTATGACAACCAGCCGATGATCGTAACCAATTCCACAGGAAGCGACGAAGTAACACTGAGAGTAGCACCGCCATCTTTGGATGTTTATGCGGAAATCACTGGTCAGTATTATGACGAGACCACAGGGGCCATGGTCGAAGGCGAGAGAGACAATGACTATTTTGCTATTGGATACATCACAAAGGGTACAGATGGAAAGAGACGTTATGTATGGCGCTATAAAGGAACCTTTGCGATCCCAGAAGAAACCTCGGCAACAGAAGATGATTCCACAGATTCTAATGATGTGGAATTAACCTTTACTGGAATCAATACAACTCACAAATTTACGAAGACAGGAAGGACTGCAAAGGCCCTGGTGGTAGATGAGAGAATGGATAAAGTAGATTTCTCTACATTCTTTGACCAGGTAACTACGATTGATACACTGACAAAAAAAGCCTAGCTCCTGTAGCAACACCGACGGCATCCCCGGATGAGAGGAACTTTAACGGGGACAGCGTCGATGTTACGTTAAACTGTCAGACGGCAGGAGCGCAGATTTATTACACGACAGATGGAAGCAACCCAACTACCGCCAGCACAGAGTATACGGCGCCGATCGCGATTACAGCAACGACGACCATTAAAGCTTTTGCCGTGAAAGACAAAATGGCAGACAGTGCTGTGTTGGAAGTGACCTATACAAAGACTACATAGAAAGGATCAGAGGATGAAGTTAAATATCAGAGATGAAAAAGGAACCGTTATCAAAGCCTATGAGACAGAAGAGGTAAGAATCCCGTATAAGATTATCCGCCGGTTTGTAAAGATCATCGACCTGGACAAGATCCAGGGAGGAGATGAGATTGGGATTGCAGGAATGGTGCTCCAGTGCATTGAACCGTTTGAGGATCTGGTAAAGAGCATCTTTCCAGATCTTACAGATGACGAACTGGACCAGGTGGATATCATGGACTTTGTCCCACTGTTCAAAGAACTCCTCCAGTTTGTGGTGGATAAGGTGAACAGCCTTCCGAAAGAAAAAAACTAGAGGAGGGCGGCGGGGAACCGCCGTCCTTAAACATGCTGTTTTTTAATATCAACTACTATCTATGTAAGCAGTATCCGGCCTTTACGCCTTTCATGGTCGACGATGCGCCGGCGGAAGATGTGTTCACGCTGTATATCGACACGAAGAAGGTGGACGATGAGATGAACGAGTACGAAGAAGAACCAGAGAAGGTAAAGAGAGTCTATGCATCGGACAATGAAGGCTGGTGGTAAAGAAAGGATGAGGATATGGCACAGAATGAACCAATCACAACAAAATTTAAAGTAGATATCTCTGATCTGAAAAAAGGGATCAGTGAAGCAAATCAGTCCATCAAGCTGGCCAATGCCCAATTTAAAGCGGCATCGGCTGGGATGGAAGACTGGCAGAAGACTACGGAAGGAGTAGAAGCAAAGCTTTCACAGTTAAACAGTGTTCTGGGAGCCCAAAAGAGCAAGCTTGCTAACTATGAAAAACAGTTGCAACAGCTTGAGCAGGCTCAGCAGGAGAACGGAAAACGGGCAGAGGAGTTAAAGGCCAAATACCAGGAGGAAGTCCGGCAGTTTGGAGAGAACAGCAAGAAGGCCCAGGAATTAAAAACGGCTCTGAATGGGGTAGAGAAGGAGCAGTTGGCCAATGAAAAAGCGGCAGACCGGATGCGGGTGACAATGTTAAATCAGCAGGCCACTGTCAGCAAAACACAAAGAGAAATTGGAAACTATGATAACGTTCTTGCCAAATTAAAATCAGGGCTAGGTGGTGTTGATAAAGCTAATAAGAAAGCGAAAAAGTCTACGAGTGACTTGGGAGCAGGGCTGACGGTTGTATTAGGAGCATTTTCTAAAGTTTTAAGTGAAGGGATTTCGGCCGTCATTGACGGACTAAAAGAATTTGCTTTAGAAGGAGAGGATGCACTGGATAAATTCCAAGCCTCTACCGGAGCGTCTGCACAGGCAATGGGGCAATTCCGAAAAGAAATCTTAGATTTGTATAAAGGAAATTATGGGGATTCTATTGCGGATGTTGCCGATGCTATGGCAGAAGTAAAACAGCAGACAAACGAAACTGATCCAAGCAAGATAAAAGATCTTACACAAAATGCGATTGCCCTTAGAGATACTTTTGGCTTCGATATCCAGGAATCTATGCGTGCGGTTAACATGCTTACTCAGCAGTTCGGAATCACAGGAGAGCAAGCTTTTAATTTGATTGCACAGGGGGCACAAAAAGGCCTTAATAAGAATGGCGATCTATTAGACAGTATCAATGAGTACGGCGTGCATTACAAACAAATGGGAGTAAATGCAGAAGGATTTTTTAACAGCTTGGAAAATGGTACAAAGGCAGGAACTTTTTCTGTGGACAAATTGGGAGACGCATACAAAGAGTTTGGAATCCGTGTAAAGGACACGGCAAATACAACTACAGAGGCTTACCAGCTATTGGGATTGGACGCCGACGAGATGCGTAAGAAATTTGCCAAAGGAGGGAAGTCTGCCGCAGATGCAACGAAGCAAGTTCTTAAAAAGCTGATGTCTATGGATGACAAGGTGAAACAGAACCAGGCAGGCGTGGATCTATTCGGAACTATGTGGGAGGATCTTGGAATAAAAGGGGTAAAAGCCCTTACGAATGTGAATGGTACAGCGAATAAATCCGCAACGACTTTAAAAGACTTAGACAAAGTCCGCTATGACAACGCCAAGTCACAGCTAGCTATGATTGGGCGGAGTTTAAAAGTAGATGTATTAGAGCCAATTGTTTCGGCAGTCGTTCCGGCCTTGGTGAAATTTGGGCAGTGGTTTCAGGCTAATACTCCTGCTATTATTGCTAGTTTGGCCGGCATAGGAACAGCATTTGCGATTATTCAAAAAGAAGCAATAATGGCAAAGGTAATAAAGAGTTTTGAAGGGTTAATGACAGTAATACAAAGCACATGGAAACTTATGTTAGCCAACCCGATGGTTGCGGTGGGAGCATTACTAGCTGGGTTGGTCGTAGGAATTACGTCTTATGTAATCGCTAATAGGAAGGCAGAGAGAGCACAAGATCAAAACTATGTAGCGACTGAAAAACTAATGGAAAGTCAGAAAGCCCTGAATGATACTCTTAAAGATTCAAAAAAAGTTAGAGAAGAGAATACTAACAGTGCGAAGACAGAAGGTAAAGAAGCTGATTTTTTATTCAGAAAACTGCAAGAACTGATGGGAGTTGAAGAAAAATCTGTCTCCCAAAAAGAACAGATTAAAAATATTGTAGACCAGCTGAATGAAGCGATCCCTGACCTTGGACTTGCCTATGATGCAGAAAAAGATAAGTTAAATAAAAGTACCGAGGCCATTCGAGAAAATATTAAGGCTCAGAAAGATTTACTCCTGGCAAAAGCGGCGCAGAAAAATCAGGCGAAGATCGCCGAAGATATTGCGAACATTGAGATGCAACAGGGAGAACTGATTAAGCAGAACACAAAGAATCAGGATGCCTATACATCTGCCCATGAAAAAACCGAAGCCGCAAAAGAAAAATGGATGAAGACCGGCGGGCAGATGTATACAAAAGAATGGTCTAATTACCAGCGTCTTCTTACGAAAGAGGGAGAAAAAAAGGTTGCTTATGACAAGACCAATGAGCAGGTGAAAAAGAATCAGAAAGAGCTTAAAAAATTAAACGATGAGTATGATAAAACTGGAGACTACGCACAGCAAAAGATAAATACCGCCGAAATTGAGCAGGGGTTAGCAGATATTACAGAGAAATGTAAGAAAAAAGGCATAGAAATACCCAAAGCGGTAAGCGAAGGTATTAAATCTGGCATGTATGCTGTCCCAAAGAGTGTCAAAGAAATGCAGAGATTGATTGCATTTAATAACAGCAGTGTAGTACAAAAGGCACTTAAGATGGGAATTGATATTCCAAAAAATGTATCTGACGGTATTATGAGTGGAAAAATGAAGCCGGCGGAAGCTGTGAGGATTATGAATACACTGATTGCATTCAATAGTTCAGAAGTAATGCAAAAAGCGAAAGACATGGGAATCCAGATTCCGAAATCTGTGGCCGAAGGCATTAACAGCGGAAAAATGAGTGCCAAAGAAGCTACAGATGCTATGCAGAAGGCCATTGACTTTAAAAATGCCGCTCAGAAAGCTGGAATTGAGGGAAAGAATATTCCTCAAAAATACTATGAAGGCATCATAAGCGGAAAAATGAAGCCAAAGCAGGCGATCGATCAAATTCAAAAAAGCGCAACCGAAAAAATGCCGGAGTTTACAAAACAATTTGGATTATTCGGGTCAAAACAAGGCGAAGAGTTCAGCATAAAACTTGGAAATACGAAAGGAAAAGCTGAGAAACAATCTAAAGGTGTTGGAAACAGTAGTGTAAAGGGATTAAAGACAGGCTCTAAAGGCTCTGGAAAAGCAGGCGCCAAAGCAGGATCTGATTTCTCTATTTCTTTGTTAAATCAAAATGGGACTGTAAACAGGAATGCTATTTTGCTAGGTAATGCTGGTGTTAACGGTGCTAAGGATGGAAGCAAAGGAATGAATAAAGCCGGTAGTAGCGCAGGAACACAATATGGAAAAGGAATATCAGGGAAAAACCGAGATGCCAACAAAAAAGCAAAAGGAATGGCAAACGAAGGTAAAAGGGGTGCAGAGAGTGTAAAAACCACGAAATCTGGTGAATTATTTGGTGCTGGATATGTCGGAGGAATCGGAAACAAATTTAAAGATGCTTTTGATAAAGCATTTCAATTGGCCAAAAAAGCTTTATCCGGCCTCAAAGAGGGACAAAAGGAAGGATCTCCTTCTAAACTTACTAGACAGTCTGGAGAGTTTTTTACTCAAGGGTTTGTAAATGGAATAAATTACTTAGCAAAAGAAGCCGTTAAGGCGGCAAAAAATGTTGCCGTCGAATCTTTAGAGAGTCTCAACACGGAACTGGATGAACATTCCGCATCTAAGAAGACAAAGAAGAGCGGAAAATATTTTACCCAGGGCTTTGTCAAAGGTATTTTAAGTACCAAGGAACAAAAAGCTTTAAAGAAAGCTCCTTCTACTGTGGCTAATTCTGTCTTATCCGGCCTTACAAAAAGTATGACGGGCGCAGAGATATCACTAGCCGATCTTATGAAGCGTGTGATTGGAAATGTTGCGTCTACGGCCAAGCAGGTAGCCAATGGGAAATTCACTGATGCAGGAAATGCGGCGGCAGAGTCCTTTTCCAATGCAATCCAGGAGAAATTAAAGTTTTGCCAGGATAAGGTTTCTTACCAGTATGAGCAGGAACTAAATAAATTCGATTCCAAGATCACCAAGCTGGAAAAAGATAAAAAGAATGATGTGAACGCGGCCAAAAAGAAGCGAGACAAAGCAATCAAAAGTTTAAAAAACAAAGACAAATATAAAAATGCATCTAAGAGCAAGAAGAAAAAGATGGTCAAGTCGCTTAAAAAGAAGTATGAACCAGGGATCGAAGATATTGAAGGGTATTACAATGACGCGATCAAAGCAGTAGAGAAGAAGCAGGATGCCTATAAGAAAGCAACAGAAAAATCTTTATCTGAGTTCAACGATGCAATGAGTAAGTTCGGCAGTGAAGCGGAAAAGATGGTGTCCGACACGATCAACGGCATTACAGAGACTTATCAAGCACGCTGGGATAACCTGACCAATTTGCAAAATACCATGGTGTCGAAGCTCCAGGGCTTCGGAGAGCTGTTTACTGTTTCAGGGGCAGGGGTTATGTCTGTGAATGATATTAAACAGCAGACAGAGGATATCAAAGCATATATGGACCGATTAAACACAATCAAAGGCAAGGTGTCCGAAGATCTGTTCAATCAGATAGCGACCTATGACGTAGATCAGGGGAAAGCCTTTATGGACCAGCTCCTTTCCATGAGCGACGCAGAACTTAAAGCCTACAACGATGCCTATACAGAAAAGATGAACGTCTCCGAACAGATGTCAAAGAATTTATACCAGAGTGACTTTGATAAAGTGTCCAAAGAGTATGGAGCGGCCATCAACAATGCATTTAAAGGCCTTGGAAGCCAATTAGAAGCGTTAGGCAAACAATGTATGAGCGGCTTTGTGGACGGTCTGAAATCAGACACCAGCTATTTAAGTAAAGCGGTAAAAGACGTGGCCAACAGCATCATCAGTTCTTTTAAAAGCAGTCTAAAAATCCATAGCCCATCCAAAGTCTTTGCCGAACTTGGAGGTTTTAGTGCCGAAGGATATGGAGAAGGATTCAAAGAACAGATGGATTCTCTCAGGCGGTCTCTTGCGGCCAGCGTTCCTATGGATGCAATAGCAAAGGCCAGCGGAAGGATCAGTTATGGAGGGAATAAAACTACGAATCAAAATGTAAATCAGGTGTTCAACCAGTACAATACGAGTCCGAAAGCACTAAGTCGTTTGGAAATCTATCGTCAGACTAAAAATGCCTTGTCTTTCAGTAAGGGGGTGTAGAAGATGCTCCAATTAATTGCAGAAAACCAGAACGGTGACCGTCTGGACCTGACCGGGAATCATGTCTATCGGACGACTGTCACTGGTCTAAATCCACCAAATGCGACCATCAACACGTCCACGGTGGGATTGTCTGATGGGAGTATCTTTAACAGCTCTCGTGTAGAGAATCGAAACATTGTCTTAACCATCAAGATTGTGAATGACGTAGAGGCCTCAAGGATTAGTCTGTATCGAATATTTACTGTCAAGCAACCAATACGCCTGTATGTAAAGAATGATGCCAGGGATGTATTTATCGACGGCCGGGTAGAGAATTTTGAGCTGAATCACCATGAGAATCCGCAGTCGGCCCAGATCAGCATCCTATGTCCAACCCCATACTTTCAAGGTATGGGGGAGGATGTGATTGAATCCAGTGTCACAGAGTCTCTCTTTGAGTTTCCTTTTTCTATCGAAGAAGAAGGAATCCCTTTAGGAGAGATCAAAGCTTTAGATTTTATTACGATGCTCAATGAAGGAGATGTGGCCAATGGTATGACTGTGGAGTTTGTGGCCAGAGGAGAAGTCGTCAATCCTAGGATTTATTCGGTTAAGACCCATGGAAAGATTGGACTTCAAAAGACCATGAATGAAGGGGAGAGCATCGTGGTCACAACGGTGAACATGAAGAAATCTGTCTACTTGATGAGTAATGCAGAAAAAATCAATTTTATCAAGTATCTGGATCGGAACCCGGAATGGTTTCAGTTGTCCCAGGGAGAGAACTACTTTACATTGGATGCAGACCAGGGAATAGAGAACCTTAACATCCGGTTTAAACACCGGAATGAATACGAGGGGGTGTAACATGGATCTGTATGTGATGAACCAGTCATTTGAAACTATCGGGATCATCGACAGTGCCAGCTCTGTCATTTGGAACCAGAGGTTTTTTGACTGTGGGGATTTTGAAATCTATCTCCGGGCAGACAAAGAAATGGTAGGTCTCTTAAAAGAGAATCATTATATCTACCGTTTGGACCATGAGATGGTGGGGATTATCGAAAATAAGACCATTACCACCAGCGCCGAGGAAGGGAACTATTATACGATCACTGGGAGATTCTTAGAATCCATTCTGTCCCGGAGGATTGCCTGGAACCAGACAACTATCAGTGGAAATGCAGAGGAATGTATACGCCAGCTGATTACGGATAATGTTATTTCCCCGGCGGACCCAAAGAGAAAGATTGAGAACTTTCTTTTAGATGAAAAGGTAGGCTTTACAGAAACCATAAAAGATTTTGACCTTCAATCTAATGGAGAGAATCTTTTAGAGACGATTACAGCCATCTGTAAGACTTACAAGATCGGTTATAAAGTCACGTTGACGCCAGAAAATCAGTTTCTGTTTTCTTTATACCGTGGGGAGGATCGGAGTTATGGGCAGAACGTGAACAACTATGTAGTCTTTAGCCCGGAATTTGATAATTTGATTTCCAGCGAATATACCTATAATCGAGATGAGTATCGGAACGCGGCCATTGTAGTAGGAGAAGGTGAAGGAACGAGCCAGAAGAGAGTTAGCATCGGAGAAACCTCTGGCCTTCTTAGATATGAGGCAAGGATTGACGGAAGTGGAGTCAGCAGTAACGGGGAGATCATTACGGCTCAGACTTATGAGAAGATGCTCATAGAATATGGGAAAGAACAGCTGGGGACGTATAAGATCATGGAAGGTATCAGTGGAGAGGTGGAGAACAATTCCACCTATCAGGCGGACAAAGACTATTTCCTTGGGGATATCGTCAGTGTAGAAAATGAATACGGCATTGGGGCAGATACCAGGGTGATTGAGATATTAGAAAATGAGGACGAGAGCGGTTACAAGATCGTTCCGACCTTTGATACATGGGAGGTTAGGGAATGAGTTTAGAATATGGATTCTTCAACAGTGTCGGCGGTGATCGGAAATATAACGCCGATGACATGAGCAGTTATTATCAGGGATTAATCAGTGATGGGGTAGTAAACCATTACCAAGACAGTATGCAGGTCATTTCAGGGGAAGGCATGAACGTGATCGTGAGCAAGGGCCGGGCTTACATAGGAGGCAAATACGCAGAGGTGACAGCACCAGAGACTTTGACCATCGAACAGTCCAGTACGACCTTAAACCGAATAGATGCGGTTGTGCTAAGGAAGGACATGGAGGCACGAGAGATTACTGTGTCAATTAAAAAGGGAGTCGAAGCACAGACACCATCAGCGCCAGTCATGGAGAGGACCAGTACCATGACAGAGTTTTGTCTGGCATATGTGGCAGTAAACAGGCTGATGGAGGCTGTTACTCAAGCAGAGATTACGGATACAAGGGCAGATAGCAGGCTATGTGGTTGGGTGACAGGACTCATCGACTTCTTAGACACCAGCCAGCTGTATGACCAATGGAGCACTGCTTATAACAAGTTTTATGCAGACAGTACCAAGGAATACACTGACTGGAGCACCCAAAAGAAGGAAGCATTTGATGAATGGTTCAACTCTTTAGTAACAGAACTTGGGGTAACGACAGTAAATGAAGATCACCAGGCGGAAGTATCAGTTACATCAGAGACCACCAATCTGGATATACCAGCAGAAGCATCCTATTCTGATGGAGATATCCTTCAAGTATTTAAGAATGGGATGCTCCTTACCAAGGGACGGGACTATACGATCAGCGGAAATACAGTGACTTTTCAAAGTGCGGTGCCAGTAGGAAACACGATTATGTTTTATGTCATAAAATCTGTGATAAAAAGGGTTTAAGCTATTGCTTTCTTATCCTTCTTGCTATATATTGTAAATATAAAAAGGTCGGGAGGATTTGTTATGAAAAAAATAAAAAAGCTTTTGGTGTTGGTGTTTGCAATGTGTATGGTTGTTGGGTTGGCGGGGTGTTCGTCATCTGAAAAAGGAAAACCAGATGGAATTTCAGAAGATCAATATATAGGGGCTCAAACAATAGTTGAGCATATTGATGCATATTTTGATGATGTTTATGAACCAATAGAGATTGTAACGAAACTAAATAAATTAAAGAGGCTGTATAGTGAGTTAGCAGGAGAAGACACAGAACTAAATCAAAAAATAAAAAAAGACATCGATGAAATAATGGAATCATTTAAAGGCAAAGGCGATGAAGGACTTCTAAAAGCACGAAACAAACTGGCTAAAGATATCAATATGGATGAGAGAGAGAAATAGTAGAAATATAGTGGAATGTGAAGATTATGGCTAACTGGGACTTTGCGTTATCATATCGGGTATTAATAGAAGCATAGTGGAATGTAAAGAATAGATCCACGCTTGCCTGATTCTGTTTCACTTTAGTATTAATAGAAACATAGTGGAAGAGCACCTGGATAACCTAGGTGCTCTTTTTATGTGTATTATTAATAAATTCTAGATATTCAGATACTTTATAAAGTTGACTGTTGGTTAATTCTCCAAGTTGTAAAACAACCTTTAAAAAAAGTTCATAATTAGCATTATTAGATAATCTATTTTTTGTAGAAACACGTTCATTATCATCAATACCAATCAAATAATCAATAGATACATTAAATTCATTGGCCATTTTAACTATAACTTCTAATTTAGGCTCTTGTGTTCCTTTTAAATATCGTGAAAGAGAAGTTGGAGTTAAATTTATCCTTTTAGCTAATTCAAATTGTGTCATATGTTCCTTTTCTAATAATTCTTTTATTCTATAGTTGTATGACACTGTATCACCTCGCTCTTTTACAAAAAATTATAGTTTAATATATTATATTGTACTTTACTTTGAAATTCAAGAGTAAACACAAAAGTGTACAAAAACACAATAGAGTATAATATGTTCTTTTAAAATAAAAATTATTTCCAAAAAGTGCTATAAATCTTTCACAGAGTACAATACAAAAAACATAGTGAAGTTAAAGTAATTATATTGTACTATAATATAATGATATTAAAAAATATTTACATATAATTTGATAAAAACGTTGACATGTAACTATGGCAAAAGTATAATAATAAACAAGGAGGTGAAGAAAGTGGGAAAATGGATTACTGTAGAAGTACCGGAAGAGGTGCATACCAAAGTTAGAATAAAGACCTTTCAAGAGAATAAAACAGTAAAAAACTACGTTTTGCAATTAATTTTAAAAGATTTACACACAAAAAAAGAGTAAACACCTCAACCACCACAGAAGCGTGTTTACTCTAAAACGAGAAATAAACCAAAAATGATTTATTTTTGTAAACTATTTTGTTTACATATTATACATTTTAGTTTATTTCCATCAAAAAATCAATGTAAATTGTTGGAGGTAAGTGAAGTGCAAAAAGAATTAACAGTATTTGAACAGAATGGACAGTTATTAACGGATAGTAGAGAAGTAGCAGTGATGGTTGAGAAAAACCACAAAGAATTACTGAGAAATATTCGCTCTTATGAAAAGCACCTTGCTGAGCGCAATTTTGCGCTCAGTGATTTTTTCATTAAATCTGAGTATCAGGATAGAACAGGAAGAACACTTCCGTGTTATCTCTGCACA
>ENA-OWNQ01000215-OWNQ01000215.1-gut-metagenome-genome-assembly--contig:-NODE-215-length-39202-cov-31.500345_pt1 | contig 39202 bp, 34 predicted proteins | sample MGYA00248252_ERZ651782 | MGnify/ENA primary metagenome ERZ651782 (study PRJEB26908, sample SAMEA4031705) | gut metagenome | biome: gut; feature: normal infant; material: stool | place: China | collected... | reverse complement strand
TGCCGTGCCGCACACCGAGCCGCAGCGAGGCGCTTCGGAGCGCAACCGCCGCTTGCGGCGGCTCTTGGCGCGGAGATTCGCCGGAGCGGTGCTTAAGCCGCTAGGCGGGAATTGTGCGGTGTTGCCTATAGTCAAATCTACCACAGGGCAGCCATCGGCATCAATCAGAATCGTCACTTTATTATTTTCCTTCCATAACCCAAGCAAATGCCCTTGCGGTCCGTAGGTCGGCATCTTTGAAGTGACCGCCCGCGTTCCATTCCAGCGTGCAGGCTTTGCCGCGCTGGATTAAGGCGCTGTGCAGGGTACGGATGTTGTCGCCTACTGCCGCCAGCGTCTGATTTTTGGTATGTTCCTCGCGGTCACCAAGGCTGAGGTAAACACGCTGCGCCTGGATAGGGTGCGCCGCTTCGTATTCTGACCAGCCGGGAAACCATACGGACGGCGAAGCCGCCGCCACGCCATACAGCGCATCTGTCTGTGTTTCCGCCCACAGTGCAAACAACCCGGCCAGTGAGTAGCCGCCCAAAATAGCCTTGCCATCTTCCTTTATAGAATACTGTTGGCGGATGCGCGGCACAGCCTGTTCCAGCCATGCAAGCGTGTCCCCCGCCCTGCCGCCGAAGCCCTGCTTGCCCCACACAGGCGGCGCAGGCCAGGGCGACAAATCATCGTTCCAGTTTTCGACTTGGACAGCGGCCAGCAAAAATGGTTGTGCGGTTTGCCGATGTATAGCTTCCACTTCCCGCGCCATCCCGGCAAAATCGTGTTCGTCCGCCATTTGCAGCAGCAAGTATTCGGCGCCAGTATCACCATAGATACGGCAGCTTCTGTTTTGTATCTGCAATAACTGGTTATCCATAAAATTGATTGTGTATTATCAGTCGATGGCGGCGCCTTTGGCCGCACATACGATCGTTGTCATGGAACTGGCCTCGATCTCACAGGCAATAAGGCTGCCCTTGATGCGCAGTGTGACCGGCATACATTGTTCCGTTCGGTTCAGCAGCACGACTGCCAATGTGCCGTCGGGATTCACGAAGGACACTGTCTCCAGCTTGTCCGTGTAGCAGGTTGCCGCAATCCGCTTTGCTCCCGGCAATACATAATGGCTGAACTGTGCAATGTAGTAGTACGATAACTTATACTCAACTTCCTTTGTATTGGGATTGCACATGATCGGCGCATCGCAAAGATTGGAAACGTGGTTCGGGCCGCCCTTTTCATCCAGCACGATGTTCCAATCAAAGAACAGATTCATACCGGCGTTAAAATTTCCAATCATATCGTGTGCGTAAATCTGCGCGTTTTTCAGTTGATCCTTATCCCGAAGGGAATATTCAATACACCCTTCCGTAAAAATCAACCGTTTATCAGGATATTGTTCACGTACAAGGCGTACCGCATCGAAGTGGTCACCGCTGTACCAATGGAAAGCAAAACCGTCAATCATTGCATTGGTGCTGGTAGTAACACAAGTACTTGCACAATCGAACAGGCGCTCCTTGTTGTGATCCCACATATTGATTTTGATTTTGTCCAACCCTGCTTCCTGCAAAGCCGGGTATAAGTGCTTTTCAAGGAATTCCCGTTCTTCCTCATGCGTGTAGCGGCAGCTATCCCATGTCTGTGTGGCGTGGGGTTCATTCTGCACAGTCAGGAACTCCACCGTGATACCCTGGTTTTCATATTCCTTAATATAACGACAGATATAGTTTGCCCACGCATCGGCATACTCCGGCAGGAGCTTTCCGCCGTGGTTGCGGTCGTTATTGGTTTTCATGAACGCAGGCGGAGACCACGGTGTAAGCATTACACCGATTTTATGACCGGCATACTGCTCCGCCAACTGGATATAGGGCAAAATGTATTTCTCATCTCGTGCCAGCGAAAAAGTCTTGAATTCTTTATCCTGCGGATCAGTCACCGCAGAGTAATTGCCCAGTGAGAAATCGCAGCTATCAAGATGGGTACGAACAAAATTGTACCGCAGCCCCTCCGCTCCAAAATATCCTTGCAGAATTTTTTCTACTGTTTCTTCTGGCATCTGTCGCAGCACAGAACCTGCGGCTTCGGTAATGGCACCACCAAAACCGTCAATCGTCTGATAGCGAATATCCGGGTAGAGATTCAGCAACTGGACTTCTTGTGTATCATCGTCTGCCACAACTTGCAACGGGGTAGTGATCTGGTTCACAACGCCGCTGTCAAATAATGTGGTGTGTTTATTTGCAATCATAGGTGCTCCCCTTTACACAGTAATAATCATGCTGTTAAATGAGCGCGGTGCGAGCATAAAGCTCGTCACTTCATCTTCCAGTTCAACCGTCAGGCATTTTTCTTCATGGAACGGATTGAATGCTTCCACGGCATAGCTGCCATCCGGGTTACGGAAAATCAGTGCATCTGCCGCCCAATGTCCAGATGCGCCCAGTCGCACGGCACCGCGTTGTACAGCATTAGAAAAATGCTTCATCACATAGAAATCCGGGTTCAAGATATAGTCACCGTTTTGCACGGTAACCATTGCGTTCTGCGGGTCTCCCCACGTGCTGACGCCCCACGGTGCGAGAATCAAGTTCCAATACATATAGCTTTCTGCACCGTTTCCAATGTAATGCTTCAGCATTGTCCACACATAAGTGGCATACTCCCATGTGTTATCGCCAAAGCCGCACTCATTTTCGGACTGCATAAGTCGCAGTTCCGGCCACCAGCTCTCGAAAGTTCGCTGAATGGCGATTTTGCCACCCCACTGATAACTTACGCCTGTAATGTACTGGCGCGCTTCTTCGTCCTCAAGTACAGTATTGGCAAAGTAATCATAGTCCTCGGTAGCCCACTTGTCGAAAATCAGACGATTATAGTCACAACCAGGCGCATTGATTGTGCCGAGCCAGATCTCCGTATCAAGGCCGTCTTTCTTGAACGTAGGTCCGAGATAATCCCGGATGAATTCTTTCAACTCCGCACCGGTCCACATACAGGAAGGAAATTTCTGGTTCGCCACAGGCTCGTTTTGTACATGAATCTGGTCAATGGTAATACCTTCACGTTGGTATTCCTTTACAAATCTTGCAAAGTAGTCTGCGTAGGCTTGCAGGTTCTTAGGCTCCCAAATCAGTTTGCCCCAGTTGTACACAGGAGGATTTTTCATCCATGTCGGTGGACTCCACGGGGAGGCAAACAACTTCAAATCCGGTGCATACGCCTTTGCTTTTTGGATATAGGGAATCAAGCGCTCTTTATCGCGGGCGATAGAGAAATGCTCCAGCTCATAATCACCGGGCGTTTCATCAAGGCTGTACCAATCCATCGCATAATCGTTTGCACCGATTGGCATACGGCAAAAGTTCAGCTTGCAAGCTTCGGTATCCGCAGCAAACAGTTCTTTCAGCAGACTGTCCTGCTTATTTTCGGGAAGAGTTTTGAGGGCTTCATAGCCCTGCTCATTAAAGCATCCGCCAAAGCCAAACATTTTCTGGTATTCAACGCCATTCAAGCGAAGATTTGCTTTTTCTTTTGCGGTGATGGGGGTTCCCGTCTGCCAAACCGACTCCGGGGTCGAATATCGCCATTGAATCTCTTTCATAAAGCGTACCTCTTATTTTTCAGAACCCACGGTCAAACCGTTAATGATGTATTTCGAGAAGAAGATATACACGATTACGATGGGAATAATCGAAATTGCAATTGCCAGATACATGGCTCCATAGTTGGTCAGGTAAAGCCCTTTAATCATGGCAATCATAACCGGCATCGTATATTTCTTATCCGAAGTCAAAATAATCAGCGGTCCCATGTAGTTGTTCCAGCAGGAAACAAAGTTGAAGATGCACATCGTCGCCACACCGGGCATAATGCAGGGCAACACAATGCGATTAAAAATCTTCCATTCACCGCAGCCTTCCAGTCGCGCAGCTTCCATCATGGAAAGAGGGATACTCTGTTCAATGATGCCCCGAAGGAAGAATACCGCAGACGCATTTGCAATACCGGGCAAAATAAGGGAAGTATAGGTATTTAACATATTGAGTTTCAAATTCAGCTGATAAAAGCCAATAATACTCAACTGGCTGGGCAACATCATGGAGGCCAGCACAATAGCAAACAGTGTTTTCTTCCCCTTAAAGTGGTACTTTGCAAAACCGAAAGCCGTCAATGCGCCGAAATAGCCCGTAAAGAAAGTGAACGGTACTGCTACACAAAGGCTGTTCAGAAATCCGCGCCAAATGTTGACGTGACTCTGCATCGTAGTATAGTTTTCCAGCGTATTTTTGCCGGGTAACAGATTCAGCTTGGTTACAATATCGAAGCTGGAATGGGTCGCATTTACTACCACCAGATAGAAGGGAACGATAGAAAGCAGCAGCAAGAAAATCAGGAAAGCATAGATGATAACATTGGATATGATTTTCTGTGCTTTGTAAGAAGTCTGGCTTTTCTGATTTGTCACAGTATTAGTCATCGTAAGCAGCCCCCTTACTCTGCATAGCGCGGAAAGCAAACACACTAAGAATTGCAATTACAAGGAACAAGCCAACCGACATTGTAGAGGCATACCCATAATTAAAATTCTTGAAGCCCTGATTATAAAGGTACATGGATGTTGTCAGTACGGACTTGTTGGGATCGCCGGTTCCGTTCGTCAATGTTGTAGGAACATCAAATAACTGCATACCTCCAATAATCGAAGTGATTGTCATATAAATCAAGGTCGGGCGAATCAACGGCAACGTGATTTTCGTAAAGGTCTGAGCTTTCGTTGCTCCATCGACCATCGCTGCATCATAAACAGAGCCTTCGATTGTCGTGATGCCTGCCATAACAATGACAGTCGTATAGCCGAACCACATCCACCATTGGATATAGGAAGTCATTCCAGATGTGAATGCACCACTATTAAAGAAAGAGAATGGTGCGCCCTTTACATGGAGTGCCTGCAAGATGTAGTTGGCAACCGACTTGTTTCCGTCGAACAGCAAGTTAAACAGCAAACCAACAGATGCTGCCGTAATCAGGTTGGGCAGATAGTACGCAGCACGGAAAAATTTCATTCCGCGAATACGGTTGAAGGTAAACAGCGCAGATAGCAAAAGTGCCGTCAGCATCTGGGGCACAAAGTTGAAAATCCAAATGCGAATCGTATTCCAGATGGAAAGATAGAACACATCATCCGTCAGCAGTCGGGCATAGTTTTTCCAACCGAGTGGCGTCATCTTGGCTAACCCATCCCATTTTTGAAAGCTAAGGATAAAGGTATAGACGATGGGATATAGCCCAAAAACAGCAAACACAATAAAGAACGGAGCAATAAACAAATAGCCATACCGCCCTTTGTCTATACTGTTATGGAATTTCTTCTTGAACATACCTGCTTCCTCCCATAAGATAATGGGCGGCGGCCAAGCATACGCCGCCGCCCATCAGGTCAGCCATTATAGATTTTTATCAGATTAGTCAACCGTAAGCTCAGGATAGGCGTTCAGCGCATCCTTCTTGAACTGCTCAATGGCTTCTTCCTTGCTCATCTCACCGGTAGCGTACAGCTTCGTACCAGAGAGGAAGAACGTGTTGAGCTGACCGTCATAGGCAGTCATCAAGTCGGCGGGAATTTTTTCCATCTGCTCATTGTAGAACTGGTACAGGTTCTGACCACCCAGAACTTCTTCGCCGTCTTCCGCAGCTAGAGCCTGATCCGCAGACTTCAGGGAAACATACTCGCCATATTCTTTTGCGTACGCCTGCTGTGCTTCACTGTTGCAGGTCACATACTGCATGAATGCCCATGCCAAATCCTTGTTGGGACTGTCCTTATAGATGCCGAGCCAAGTGCCGCCCTTTACATAAGGAACGGGACCCTGGCACAGACCCCACTGGCCTTTGGTCTTATCGGCTGCCGGTTTGACAACGAACTGATAGCCCCAAGTCGGCAAAACATAGCAGAACGTATCGTCACTTTCCACAGCGGCGCTCCATTCGGGGGCCCACGGATCGACGTTCAGGTCATAACCGTTATCGGAAATGGTCTTTGCCATATCCATGAATTCGAGCATCGAATCATCAATGATGAGCTTGTCATCAACGACCCACGGCTGCTCGCGGTTGGAGAACTGCATATTCATAATGTCCTGCCAGCTGGCGAACATTTTAACGCCCTTCTCACTGAATTTCGCAGCCGCGTCCAGCATTGCTGCATTGCTGTTCAGCTGCTGGGAAACCTCGTCAGGATCATCGGTGCCGAGAACTTCTTTTGCAAGGTCGCGGCGATACAGGATAGAGCCCGGAGATGCCTGCCAGCTCAGGGCGCGGACAGCACCGGAATCATCGGTGCCAACATTCAGAACATATTCCCAGATGTCGTCTTTGTACTGACCGACATTGTAGGGTTCCTGATTCAGGTCATCCCAGTAGCCAGAGTTAACAAGATATTTGACATAATCGGACTCACCGGTAAAGATGTCCGGTGCACCTTGTCCGCTCGCCAGCGTCGGGGTCAGTTTGGTAAGGAAATCCGCATTCGGAACAACGGTAATGTTGACGGTAACATCCGGGTACTCCTTATTGAAGCCCTCCACAAAACGCCCCAGTTCCTCACCAGACGACCAGACTTCCAGCGTACCACTGAGGTTGCCAGCAGTTTCCTCCGCAGCGGCTTCAGACGATGCGGCCGTAGATTCGGTCTTGGATTCCGCAGTGCTGGTAGCCGTAGAGGTGCTAGTGCCGCCACAGGCTGCAAGAGAAACTGCCATAGCAGCTGCCATCGCGGATGCAACAAATTTTTTCATAATGTTCTCCTTTTCTATAATTCAATTCATGCGCACTTACGCATGTTAATCCAAAGAAATTGCGGAAACGGATTTTCCTTCTATCAAGTCGGGCTTGACGAGCTTATTGATATGACCACTTTTCCCATCAAGCTCTTTCAGAAGCTGCTCTGCAAGCATTTCACCGATACGATAAATCGGCTGCTGCACGGTGGTTACATGCGGAGTTGACAAAAGATTGTGTCCCAGCCCATCAAATCCTACTACGGAAATATCTTCAGGTACGCGCAGTCCTTTTTCCATAATGGCTTGGCATACACCGATTGCCATTGTGTCGGTGGCGCAAAATATCGCTGTACAATCCGTTGTTTCCATCAAACGCAGTGCCGCATCGTGACCGCCTTGCACATTGTTTACCGCATACAGATAGGCATTACGCAGTGGCGTGAGCTTATGCTTTTCCAGCGCACTACAGTAACCATTGTAACGATCCTCCGTGTAGTCCTTGTTTTCATCGACATTGATCATAGCTATCTTTCGGTGCCCTTGCCGAATCAGATATTCTGTAATACTCTCTGCACCTGCAAAGTTGTCTACATCAATGCAGCTTACTTTCGGCAAGTTGGTATGGCCAAACAGAACTACCGGACGATCCCGTTCACTGGCATAAGCATAAAACTCGTTGATTTCATCACGAAGTAGGCCCGTTACAATGTACCCATCGCAAAGATGTTCTTTCTTCTTATCGCGTAAAATCAGGAATGGATACATTCGTTTGCTAAGCGCATTACTGATACCGGCAATAAAGTGCATAACAAATGGGTTATTTAAATCGATGTCACTGGGAATGAACACATCAATCAGCCCGGTACGGTTTACGGCAAGACTTTTTGCTGCTGCATTAGGAACATATTTCAGTTCCGCCATTGCCAGCATAACTTTATCTTTCGTTTTTTCCTTTACCAGTTCCGGCGTATTGATCACGCGGGAGACCGTGATGCTGGAAACCCCTGCTCTTTGGGCAACATCCTTCAGTGTACTCATGTATCCCACCCTCCAATGATAGGCCAAGAAATGTTAGCGCTATCATTTTTGCTGGTAATATATAGCGCTAACTCCTCTTGAAATGTTAGCGCTATCATTTACAACTATAGATTATCACAACGAGATATGCTTTTCAATAGGGCAGCATTGTTTTCTACATAATTTATATGATAAGTGAATCATTTTATAGCACTTTGACTAGTCGCATTTATCTCATGCTTCCGTCCGACCTGTTTTATTGGGAATTATTGGAAAATCATACTATTAAAGGCCACCTGCGTCATTCGATGCGGCCAGCAAGGGCAGCACCGATAAGGAAACCATAAAAAGGAATTACCTCCATCTCGTGATACAAGTTGGAGGCAATTTCTGTTTTATATAATTTTACTTCACCCGACGAACCATCTCCATGTGACTTTTCAAAAGGGTCTCTTTCATCTGCGCCCCGGTGATTTTTCCTTCACACCATGCGTTTGAAAGTTCTATCGCGTAGCACCGAACCGGTACGCCTTCCATTTTATTGACGGCATCTGCCACACGCATTGCCCGTTTACGCTGTGCTATTTTCTGTGGTGCCATAGGGAGCCTCTCCATTGTGTTTGTTATAGTTTTTTGCTGTCAGGTTTCCTTCGATTGATTGTTCTGCGCTATATTTACCATATGGTACTTATACAGGGCATTCTTTTCCTGCAACGTGTCTTTCATCATACCGATGTGGGAGCCGGAGAGGATGAGTTCAATATTGACCAGACGATTGTCAATGATGTTTTGGAAGATGGAATCGACAGTTGCGGAGTCATTCATTGCTTTGAGATAGGGATACTCATCAATAACGACGACGATTTTCTCCGGAAGGGCGTTCAGATACGCGAACACATCCTGTAAGGTACCAAAATTTAATGGCACAGGTAGGATTTTTGCTCGGACCAATTCCTGCACAAACCCGCTGATGTTGTCTTGCATTGTACCTTTCAGGCACTCAAAGTAAACCGTCCGATAGCTGCTCGATTTCAGTGCTTTCTGAATCAGGGTGGTCTTGCCAACTCGACGTTTGCCATAGACCATCACTGCTTTTCCAATATAGTCTTGCTGTAGGAGCGCCAGCTCTTTCTCACGGCCAATAAACATATCGTGCCTCCAAAATTGTTGAATTGCAATTCATTGAATTTCATTTCAACATTATTGTAGCATCAACTCTATACAAAAGCAAGTGAAAAAATGAAAAAGCAGTATTCTTTCTTCCAAACAAAAACCTCCATCCCACGCGAAAAAGGTCACATAGATTGGAGGTTTTGTCATATTAGATGTTTGTCTTTCTTGATGGGTGAGTTTTTCATTCTCAGGCCCAGCCAGCTTTCCAGTGTCTGTAAGTCACTGAACAGAATATCATAGATTTCATCGCTTACCAACGGCGTATGGGCTGCATACGCCGCACGGTAGCGGTTCAAGCGCTCTGTCAGATCCCGCAGCTTGTCGATGAAGGCAGCCTTTTCCTGCCATTCTTCTGTTCTCATGGAGTTTTGGGGGTATAATGCCCGAAATTCAGTTCATGGATTACCGACAAGATGGTTTCGTCATCGTCCCAGTCAGCAGAAAATACTGCCGGAGCATAGGCGCCGTTCAGTAAGACCATCACTCTTCCCTGCTCAATACGCAGGCTCACATCTTTGCGCCGGGCGCAGATAATTGCAAGATTTCCAGTTTGCTTCATACAAACACTTCCTTCCTCAAGCGGATTGTAAAGCCATAGGCAGCACTTTGCGACTCCATAGCTCCACAAATTTCTGTACTTCTTCTGTTGGCTCGCTGTTGCGATCTCCATGGATTTGAGCAATTTTTCCATCGCGCACCTCCACAGTCACATATCGCCAACACAGTGGTGCAGCGCCTTTCCCTCGTCAACAAGGTCGTTGGCCCGCTTCGGGCAGATGATTTGCAGCTCCTCATTGGAAAGAGTCGCTTTCCGTGCAAAGCCCGCGTAGGCTATGCCGAACGCCTTGTTTTTCTGCGCATCGTTGATTTTTTGGATGCGCTCTGCTTCTCGGTCATGCGCAGCCGCGCAGTTTTTCGGGAACAGCACCGACTTATCCTTCATGTCATAGGCTTGCCTACGGCACATATGCAGGTAATCTACATAGGTTATTACCAGCGTTTCCATCGTCGGATCACGGTACACATTCGCCGGGCGCTTTTCCCGATAAATCGGAAGTTGGGCTTCCATATAGTGCATCCAAATGCGTCAGTACTAATGCCGGATTTGCTTCAACATGGATGTATCTTGCAATCGTATGACATCCTGCTATTTTATAAAACACACAGGCGGGCAGGAATGACCCACTATAATAACCTGTCAGATTCGTCAGCATGGCATTCCGCCATTTTACGTTTCCTGCGGCATCGCGTTCCAGCGTGGCAAAGTCATCCTTGCCCTGAAACACGACCCACTTCGGCATACGGTCGTTTGCTTTCAGGCGTTCACATTCATAGAAGTAAACTGCCAGCACCCTATGCCCGCCAATCAGCTTAACGGCAGCGGTGACAAGGTATTTCACCCGTTCCGTGTACAACACACCGGCATTCAGGCTGATGTGCAGCGGAACATTGGCCGCATGGCGGCAGGCTCGTTTGTTCAGTTTCATCCTACTGCCTCCTCTGTACCGAAGTCACCAAAAGTGAGCTGTTCTTCGTCCGCAGGTTTCGGGGCTGGCTTAGGCTCTGTCTTTTTGGACTTTTCTTTCTTGCCTTTACCGGTTTTGGATACTTTCCCGTTGTAGGTCTTGGGAATAAACTTTTCTTTCTGTTCAGCGTCCTCTTTGGCATCGGCATCACGGAAATACTCCCGCGCCCACTGGTAGCAGAGTTCGTCCGGCACATCGCCGCCGAAACCGCCGCCCATAGGCTTTTCGTCGTTGTCCTTCATTTCCTGTTCCAGATACTCCCGCGCCTTGCGGTTGATGTAGTGGAAGCAGTTCAGCATCTTTTTCTTAGGGTTCATCACAAGCCGGGCAAAAGCAGGGTCGGCCAGGCACTCGGTCTGCACGTCCTCCATAACGCAAAGTTTCATATTGCGGCGGGTCAGGCGCTCGGTGTCCTGCAGGACACGGTTCATAGATGCCTGCATCACGTCATCATCCGACATGGCGGCAAGGCGATCCAATTCCTGCTGCTCCCGCAGTTTCTTCTGTGCCTGTTTTGTCTCCCATTCGGCTTTCCGCTTGGTTTCGGCGGCATCAAATTCAGCCTTTTTGCGGGCTTCTTCATCTTCTGCCTGCTGATCCGGCTTTTGAGGTTCAATCGGCTCAAATTCTTCGCTGAAAGAATCTACGTTTTCACTGTCCGAGGATACCTCAAAGGTATCGTCTTCGGCATCACGGTTCATCATATCAATTTCAGATAATATACCCATTGTTCTGTCCTTTCTAAAAGAGGCAGAGAGCCGCCATACGGTAGCTCTCTGCCATAACTTTGCGCGGCTTTATGCCAGCAGACCGTCCGCTGTCTGCGGAACGATTTCCTGCCACTGCTCGACTTGCAGCTGATAGCCGTACTTGCTCTCGACCCACTCGCCGTCCAGTTCCAGCTCCACCGCCTTGGTGCGGGGCAGTTCGTACCCCACCGCCGTAAAGCGCAGCATACGGTCGCCGTAATAGCGGCCGCTGCAAGCCTGCAGCGGAATGCGCGGATCATTGGTTTTGACAACGATGATGGAGAATTTGTTTGCTTCGTTGTAAAAAATCGTAGATTCGTAGGTGACACGGCAGCCGGTAATACCGCTGTGTTCCTGTTCACTGTCGTGCATAGGCGCGCTCCCTTCTTTGTCAGGCGGCTTCGTCCGCCGCTTTTGCCTTGATGCAGAACCGCCGCGATTCCGATACCGTAACGTACTCATCGTAAATGTCGGGGTGCAGCAGTTTCATCTTTTGGAGATTGTCTTTCGTGATGCCTGTCCGGCTGACAGGGTTGTAGCTGATGGTGTACTGTGTACCGCCGTACTCCCCAATCGCCATGCAGCTGCCATTGAGTTTGGCAATCATCTGACCTTTCAGCCGCTGCATTTCTTCGTCCAGCGTTTTGACCCGTGTTTCCACCTGCTGCCTTTGCTCCTGTAAGCGGAGATACCGCAGCATGGTAGTGGATAGGTCGTTGTCCAACTGGATGGCAGGAATGGTCTTGTCCGCAGCACCCAAGCGACGGCGCAGGCTTTCGAGGATCAGGCTGCCGTCCTCGGTGTAGGGTGGCGGGATGCGGGTCAGGATGTGATCGTGCCAGAACTCGCGTTCCAGATAGATCATCTCCTGTTCGTACTCCCGGTCGCGGTACAGGTGGCGGATAATGACTTCGTCCTCATTGTTGCCATACAGACAGCAATAGAAGATTTCGTCGATGTCCATAACGGTCATGTAGTGGCGTCCCTGTGTTTCGTAGTAGACGGGAACACATTCCTCGCCGTCCTTCCACCAGTGGTCTTTTGCGTTGTAGTTGGTCGTTTTGATTTCCAGAATCGCAATTTTTCCGTTTGGCAGGCGGACAAAGTAGTCTACATCTGCCAGCATGAAGGGATACTGCGGGTGTTGGAACATTTTCTTGATCTGGAAAACCTCCAACCCGGTTTTCTTGGCGAAAATCCGGGCGACCAGCGGTTCCAGCAGATGCCCCATTTCCAGCGCTACCCAGTTGCCTGCATCATCGGCAGCCGAAGCAATGTTCAGCTTGTCGTCGTACAGGTCGCGGGCAGTGCGAAACGGAGAAATGCCGAGGATCGCGGCGACATCGCTGCCGCCTATCCCCCGCCTGCGGTATGCCAGCCATTCCTGCTCGGTGAGGTTCTCGGTGCTGACCAGCACCTTGGGTTCCTGCCGTATGTGTTCCGGCATCCTCAGCCCCTCCTCTCGCGCTGGCGATAGGGGCGCTTGGGGCCGGTGCGCAAATGGTACAGCCGATACTGCAAATTGCGCGGGATGGGTCGTGCCTTGCGCGGGCGCGTGATGCGCCGTGCGATTGCCTTGGGTCTTGCCTGTTCATTCATTTGGTGTTCACCTTTCCTATATAAAATGTATTTTCCAAAGCCAATTGGCCTTGAAACAAAATAAAAAAGCGAGAACGACCGCAGGCAATGCCTGATGTTCACGGCAAACCGTGAACCACGATCATTCTCGCTATGGTTGGGTGTTTTCCACCCCGTATAAAAAGAAAAGTGCCGGCAGCGTCCGCCCGATATAGGCAGGATAAGGCTGCTGGCACGAATTACAAACTCAAACAACGTGTGCGCAAGGCACAAAAATCATTTACAGGTGGAGTATAGCACAATAATATCTGCCCTGTCAAGATGGTGAGATTTTGCATGATAAAAGCATAGTGTCCGCATTACATCCGCGCAGCTTTTGTATATACCATCGTTGTTTTTCCCATTAAAATTAGAATACAGCAAGATTTATTTCTTAAATCGATGCTGTCACGCGCGCGAAGAAAAGCTGACACCACAAAGGCAATAGGAGACATTTATTATGCGAGATTCCGAAAGTGTACCCATTCATCTGAAGCTGACGCTTTCCATTAAGGAAGCATCTGAATACAGCAATATCGGCATCAACAAAATCGATGCCATGCTCAAACAACCCAACTGTCCTTTCGTCTTATATGTCGGCTCTAAGAAGCTGGTAAAACGTAAGGAGTTTGAACTTTATATAAGCAGCAAAGTCATCATCTGATTCTACCCTATTGTAAAGGGGTTTACCGTTGAAAACAGGGCGTTTATGTGCTATAATTTTACTACCGCGTTGGAAGACGCGTGGACGTCCTTTTTTCGGAAAGGAGTCCGTTATGGGAAAAAATCTCAAAGGCAAAGAATGCGGAACGGGCATTTGCCAAAGAAAGGATGGATTGTACTCCGCAAGATGCTATACCAAAGCAGGCGGCCGAAAAGAAAAATACTTCAAGACGCTGCCCGAGGCAAAGAATTGGCTGGCAGATACGCAGTATGAACTGCGGCATCACATTGTTACTACCAACTCGGATATGTCCGTAGACAACTGGTTTGACTATTGGATCACCAATCTGATTTGCAACCTTGCTCCTAATACACTTCGCAACTATCGTGAGCGTTATATGCGAAATGTGCAGCCTGTCATCGGTTCCATGTGTATGGGTGATGTCAAACCAATGCACTGCAAAATCATCTTGAATCAGATGGAAAGCAGCTACGCCGGTTCGACGATTCTGCAAACGTACATTGCAATGGGAACCATGTTCAAGGCTGCTGTGATGAATGATGTTATCCTCAAGCACCCGATGGATGGTGTGCGTTTTACCTCGCCGCTCCGCGAAGTCGATGACATCAAATTTCTCAACGTTGAGGAACAGCGGCTCTTTTTGGAAGCAGCGCAGACATCGCACAACTATCGACAATATGCTCTGCTGCTGGAAACCGGACTTCGCACCGCCGAGTTGATTGGCTTAACGTGGGATTCTATCGACTGGAAAAAGCGCACACTTACCATCAACAAAAGCCTTGAATATCGCCACCGTGACGGGTATTGGCGTGCAGGACCGCCCAAAACGAAAAAGAGCTACCGCACGATTCCGCTTACCGACAAGGCTTATGATATTTTGCGAAGCTGTTACGATGAGCGCACTACCCGCAGAGAATCCGAACTGCTGAATCAGGTCTTAGAGTATACAGACCGCCGTACCGGCAGACGCGCCTGCTTCCTTATGCGGGAGTTGGTGTTTATCAACTTTCGCACAGGGGAGCCTATCAAAAACAGTTCCTACGACACACATCTGTACAAGCTGTGCGATAAAGCCGGCATCAAGCATTTCGGTATGCACACACTGCGGCACACCTACGCAACACGCGCCATTGAGCGCGGCGTTCCGCCGAAAGTCTTGCAGCAGTTGTTGGGACACGCCAGCATCAAAACGACAATGGACAGATATGTTCATGTCACAGACGAGTCTTTGTCAAAAGCCATCCTTCTGTTTCAGAATCCCGATTCTGAGCATACGGCGTAGTGCACCGCAAATTGGTGTAGAATTGGTGTAAACGCCACTGACTGAGGTAAAAATTTAACGATAATAAAGGAGAATTTTGGAATATGAAATTAGGTATCGTAGCTTCAGCGGTACTTTTTATATATCTATAATTCTCCAAAAACCTCAATATATTTTCATAGATACGCTGTTTCAAGCCATCCTCCATTTCATGTAAATCCACATAAATCCATGTACTTTACTCCCAAATGGGGGTAAATACGGGGGTAAAACACAGGGAACTCAACGCGATAAAACGCCTCGATTTTCGATCTAAAAGTGTTGTGAGCCGTTTTGGGCACATTGTTGTCTTTAATGTGCAGGACAACAAAACAGCGCCTTTAATCTGTTGCTGTATGCAATCGGATTGAGGCGCTATTTTTTATATGTATATAAAAGCTCAATAATTTCATTGCGGCGTATTTCGACGTCAGACACTCCATCACCTCCTCTCATTTCTCTAAACCCCATCTTAAATGTAATTAGTGCAAAAACCTTGCACTAATTATTTGAACTTTTTGTGAATTTTTGAAGTTAAAAAAACACCGCCGATTTCAGTAAAGGAATCAGCGGTGTTTTGCATTAGAAGTTTTTTATTCCGACTATATGCCAATAGCGGAAAAGTTCCTGTCTCATACAGAAAGATTCAGTGTAAGTTCTTCAATGAAATATCTCTGTACTAGTTTTTCTGCTGTTTGCAATGTATCAGGTACAGCATAAAATTTATGGCAATACCGCACAATTCCCGCCTGACGGCTTAAGCACCGTTCCGGCGGCTGCCGCACCTTGCTCGCCGTATCGGTACTTAGAATTATGCGGTATTGCCTTATATTACTTCACCTATTATTATGTGTATCTTTACCGTCTTGCTTTTATAAACTCTTTCATCTGTTTTGCTTGCGTATCCAGCACAGACTGATTTCTAAGTTGCGGCGCATTTCTATCCCGATGTACGCTGCCAAGCGAACAGTCTTACTTCACACCCTTGTCACCAAGGTCTGACAGGTACCGCGCACGGCATAGCTGCCGCTGCCTGCGGGCAGGAAGAAGCTGTCGCCTTTCTTGACGACCACGGTCTCACCACCGCAGGTCAGCTCACCCTCGCCGTCTGTGACGAGCAGCGAAACAAAGCTCTTCTCGTCCGCTGTGTCCTCAAACGCGCCGTTCTTGGCATCCACGGTGAAATATTCACCCTGCGCCAGATGGTTGCCGAAGTCATGCTTGACAGGCGGGGTGCGCAGGGTCACGTCCAACGCCTTCTCCACGTGCAGGGCGCGTGGCTTGCCGTCCGCCCCCACACGGCCGTAATCGTACACACGGTAGGTCACGTTGGAGTTCTGCTGTACCTCGGCAATGACAATGCCCTTGCAAATGGCGTGCAGCGTGCCGGCCGGAATAAAGAAGCAGTCACCCTTGTGCACCGGCACGGCGTTCAACACCTCGGTCAGGGTGTTATTCTTGATGCGCTCCTCAAACTCCGCCTTGGAGATTTCATGGTCAAAGCCATAGTACAGGAAGGCACCCGGCTCACAGTCCAGCACATACCACATTTCGGTCTTGCCGTACTGATGCTCGTTTTTCAGCGCGTACTCGTTGGAGGGGTGTACCTGAATGGACAGATTGTTCTTTGCGTCAATGAACTTTGTCAGGATTGGGAACTGTTCAAACTTCTCGCAGTCGGTGCCAAGGCAGCCCGGGTGGGCGGTCACATAGTCCGCCAGCGTTGTGCCGTCCGCCAGATAGCTGGGACCGTCCGGGTGGCAGGAAAGCACCCACGCCTCGGCCAGCGGGTTCAGATCGCTCTTGATGCCAAAGTCACTGCGCAGGCGGCTGCCGCCCCACAGGTAATCCTTGCAGCTGGGAGTCAATTTCAGTATATTCATATGGATCTCCTTTACCTCAAAATTTCATTTTTTACTCAGGCATCTTCTGTTTCCTGTTCTCGCAAAAAATAGCACACAATAAACGCTGACTGTGTCATGCCCAGCCAGAGTAGAAACACCGCATTCCAGCCTCGGCTATGCCGCCGATGCCCCGTGCGGTCGCAGCTGCACCAAAATAGGTTATGGCGCTCAGCACAGGGCGCTAAAATCTTCACTTTAAGCAAACCACTTCTCGGCGTCTTTCACAATTTCACATTCGACCTTTTCAGCAGCTTCTCTGTTTTCGGCACTGACAGAAATGTAAATTTTCAGTTTCGGCTCCGTGCCGGAGGGACGCACGACAATAGAGCAGTTATCTTCCAGCAGGAACTTCAGCACTTCGGACTTGGGCAGCCCGTCCAGGCCATAAGCATAATCCAGCAGCTTTACAACCTTCTTACCGCCAAACGCTTTGATATTGCCGCGGAATGCCTGCATAATGCTCTGCATCTTGGCAAGACCGGCGCTGCCGTCGAACTCGTAGCTGTGCAGGGTGTTCAGGCAGTAGCCATAGGTCTTGTACAGCTCGTCCAGCTTATCCAGCAGGCTGATGCCCTTGGTGGCGTAGTAGCTGAACATCTCGCAGATCATGTAAGCACCGTCCACGCCGTCCTTATCGCGGACGTAGGAGCCGGTCAGGTAGCCGTAGCTTTCCTCAAAGCCGAACACATAGCTGTCTGCCCTGCCCTGCTTTTCCAGCTTGCCAATCTGCTCACCGATAAACTTGAATCCCGTCAGCACATTGATTGTCCGCAAACCATAATGGGTAGCGATTTGCTCGCCCATATCCATCGTCACGATGGTTTTGATCATAACCGGGTCAGTGGGCATCTTGCCGTGTTTCACACGCTGGCAGCAAATATAATCCAGTAACAGCATACCTGTCTGGTTTCCGGTCAGCAGTTCATATTTACCCGCCTTGTTCTTGACTGCAATGCCCACACGATCGCAGTCCGGGTCGGTGGCAAGCAGTAAATCCGCATTGCACTTTTGGCATACTCCATGCCCAGTGCCATAGCTTCTTTAATCTCCGGATTCGGGTACGGGCAAGTCGGGAAGTTCCCGTCCGGCTGCTCCTGCTCCTTGACCACGGTGATGTTGGTGTAGCCCATCTCCTTCAGTGTGCGGGTCACAGGCTTCAGGCCGGTGCCGTTCAGCGGGCTGTAAACAATAGCCACATCCTTATTGACTTCTTCGCCAAACAGGACAGACTGATTCTTGACCTCATTCACAAATGCGGTATAGACTTCGTCCGGGATGTACTGGATGTTGCCGCTTGTAACACCTGCTTCAAAATCGCTAGTCTTGACGTCTGCAAAAATGTCCAGCTTCTCGATTTCGGCAAGAATCTCCGCAGCAGCCTCAGTGGTAATCTGGCAGCCATCTGCGCCGTAAACCTTGTAGCCGTTGTATTTGCTGGGGTTATGGGAAGCGGTGACCATGACACCCGCAGAGGTATGCAGATAACGGGTCGCAAAGGACACGGTAGGCACCGGCATCAGAACAGGCCAGATACTCACCTTGACCCCATTGGCTGCAAAAACACCAGCAGCGACTTTTGCGAACACGTCGCTCTTGATGCGGCTGTCATAGCCGATTGCCACAGAAGGCTCTGCAAAGTTTTTCTTCAGATAGTCAGCCAAGCCCTGCGATGCTTTTGCGACCGTGTAAATGTTCATGCGGTTGGTGCCTGCACCGATTACGCCGCGCAGACCACCCGTGCCAAAGTCAAGGTCACGGTAGAAGGCATCCTCGATTTTGGCATCGTCCAGCGTTTTCAGTTCGGCGGCAACATCGGCATCTGCCGTTGCATTAGCAAGCCATCGCTCATATTCTTTTTTGATGTCCATCTTAATTTTCCTCATTCCATGCGGCTTTTGGCCAGCAGGGCTGCACCGATGACCCCTGCGCGGTAGCCCAGCGTGCAGGCTGTAATGCGGGTATGTTTTTGGGCAAAATCATGTCCGAACACCATGGGCTCCACGGCGGCACGCAGCGGCTTCAGCAGGTTTTCACCCTGGTTGGCTACACCGCCGGACAGCCCGATGACCTCCGGGAAAAAGATGTTAATCAGGTTGGCAATGCCTACCGCAAGATAATGAATGTAGGTATCCACAACCTGCTGTGCGGCGGCATCCCCCTGCGCAGCGGCATCAAATGCCGTGCGACCGTTCACGTCTTCCGGCTTTGCGGCCAGCACGTTCAGCGCACTTTCCGGGTGGGCAAGCCGTGCTTCTTTTGTCATGCAGATCAGTGCGGTGGCACTGGCCAGTGCCTCAAGGCATCCATGACGTCCGCAGGTGCAGCGCGGGGCGTCTGCTGTATCAAGAATCACCATGTGTCCGGCTTCGGAGGCGGCGCCGGTGTAGCCTGTCAGCAGTTTTCCATCCAGTACAACGCCTGCACCAACGCCGGTTCCCAAAGTAACGACAACGGTACTCTGTGCGCCTTTAGCGCAGCCCGCAAGAGCCTCGCCCAATGCAGCAACATTTGCATCATTACCAACGGCAACCGGCAGACCTGTCTTTTGCGCCAGATATTCCTCCATTGCAAAATCATGCCAATCTAGGTTGTTGGAATACAGCACCGTTCCGCCGTCCACAGTTCCCGGGCATCCGACACCAACACCTGCAACGTCCTTTCCCTCCGCCAGCTGCAGGCACAGCGCTGCAATGTCATCGCAGACAGCTTCCGCCGGGCGCGGCAGGTTTGTGGGGGTGTTGGCTTCGCACAGAATTTCACCCTCGCTGTTCACAAGTGCGGCCTTGATGTTTGTGCCGCCAAGATCTACGCCCAGATACAACATATGCCGTTTCTCCTTCCTTGCTTTACTCTACGGTCAGGTCGGCGCGCAGCAGAATATTCTCTGCATTGTCGCCAAGCTGGAGTTCAAATTTTCCGGGTTCTACCCGCCATACATAATCAGGACCAAGGGTACGCAGCTGCTTTGGTCCGACAGTCAGTTCCACCCGACGGCTTTCACCGGGCGCAAGCGTCAGACGGCGGAAAGCTGCCAGCTGGCGCTCCGGCTTTACGACGGAGCTGAACATATCCCGCACATACAGCTGCGGCACGGCATCGCCGGTGTACTTGCCGGTATTGGTGACCGTGACACTGACAGTGACCGTGTCCTGCGGGTCGATCACGCTGCGGCTCAGGGCCATATCGCGGTAAGCAAATGTTGTGTAGGTCAGACCGTAGCCAAACGGATACAGCGGCAGCCAGTCCATCTCCACATAGCGTTTTCCGCCGCCGGGTCGCCGGCTGTAATGGCAGGGAATCTGCCCGACACTGCGCGGGAATGTGATGGGAAGCCGTCCACCCGGGGCTGCATCGCCAAACAGTGTTTTTGCAATAGCGGTGCCGCCCTGCTCACCGGGGAACCACGCCTCCAGAATGGCAGGCAGATGATCGTTTTCCCAATTCGCCGTAACGGGGCGTCCGCTTTGCAGCACCAGCACCACAGGGGTTCCGGTTGCATAAACAGCCTGTACCAGCTCAAGCTGTCTGCCGGGCAGGTTCAGGTCGGTGCGGTCAAAGTTCTCGCCGCTGGTCTCCTCGTTGTCGCCCATGCAAAGGATGGCGACATCCGCTTTGCGTGCGGCTTCCACTGCTGCGGGGAAATTTTCCCGCCCGGCGCTGTACCCGAAAATCACGCGGGCGCCCCGCCGGTCGTTGACAAACTCAATGCGGATTTTATAAGTGCGTCCGGCTTCAAAGTGGAAATCCAATGCCTGGTCAGCGCTCTTATCCTTGCCCCAGCCATCAATCAGCAGTTTGTCATCCACGTACAGGCGCATACTATCCTGCGTACTCAGCCCGATGCAGCCATCCATTGTGCGGGGCATAACCACAGAACCCGTCCAGACAACGCTGAAACAGTTGGCATCCAGTGCAGGATGCGGCAGTGCGAAAATCCAGTTGAAATTGACGGTACGATCCGTGCGAACCTGCACCGGTTCGCCCTGCGGCACAGGTCCGTTATAATAGCGGCCTGTCAGCCCGGCTTTGCCGTTTTCATCGTACAGCATGGACGGACCAAACGGGTGCAGCGCCTGCCCCAGAAAGTTGCAGCCGCGCTCGTACAGCACCTCGGTTTCGGGGCTGACTGCAGCACGGATTCCGTCCAGCACAGAAACCCCGCCTTTACGGCCGCGTGTTTCGGTATAGTCGCCATAAGAAACCGTATCAGCTGCCGGACCGATGACTGCCACGCTGCGCAGGTCTTTTCTGATTGGCAGCAGACCGTCATTTTTGAGCAGTACGATGGATTTCTCCGCTATTTTTTCCGCGGTAGCCAGATGTTCCGGACAGCGCAGGATTTTATCGGCGCGTTTTTCGTCCGTATAAGGATTTTCAAACAACCCCAGTGCAAATTTCATACGCAGCACACGCCGACACGCCGTATCCAGCACCGACATCTTCATGGAACCGCTTTCAATCAGGTGGGCAATCGCTTTCTGCCAGACATCATGCGGGAAGTCGTAAAGCTGCAAGTCCACACCGGCTTCCAGCCCAAGGCGGATGGCCTCCTCCGGCGTTTCGGCAATAAAGTGCCAGTCATACAGGCGGGAAACCGCCGTCAGGTCGCTGCGGACAAACCCCGGCATACCAAACTGCCCGCGCAGGACATCCGTTAAAAGCTCATGGTCCATGGATACCGGAATACTGTCGATGGAGTTGTAGCTGCACATAGCGTCGCACGCTTTGCCGTCTGCAAAAGCCGCTTCAAAGACAGGCAGACAGTCGCTGAATACATCGTGCCGACCCATGGTGCAGGGGGCGCAGTTCAGTCCCCCCACAGGGTTGCCGTAGCCGACGTAGTGCTTGGGTTCGGCAGCCACGGTGTCCGGTGTCGTCAGGTCTGTCCCCTGCATACCCAATACGGTTTCGCGTGCAAACTCAGCACAAAGGTATGTGTCCTCACCATAGGATTCTTCCGCGCGACCATACCGTGGATCACGAATCAGATCCATGACGGGGCTGTATGTTTCGTGAATCCCGCAAGCCCGGGACTCTGCCGCAATGGCGTGTCCCATCTCGCGCCCGAGTTCAGGCTCAAAGCTTGCCGCCAGACCAATTTGCTGCGGAAAACTGGTTGCGTTGTTTGTCATCAGCCCATGCAGTGCTTCCTCGCTAAAAAGGTATGGGATGCCAAGACGTGTGTTTTCTATGGCATACCGCTGCACAACATTGGCTTGGGCAGCAGTCATACCGCGCAGTTGCACACTGCCGACACTATTGTGCTGCATCAGTGCATCAAACCGCTGCATATCCACGGCTGTAACCTTGCCGTTTTCGTCCTGCGTTGTAAAATCGCCGGAATAATACTGATCTGTCTGCAGGATCTTTTCTTCAAGGGTCATCCGGCTCATCAGGTCGCTAATGCGCTCTTCTGTCGAAAGATCCGGGTTCTGGTATGGGTACATCTTTTTTCTCCCTTTATGTTACAGAGGGCAATTTTCGCCCATTTATAATCAGGTTGGCAAAACCGCCGATGCCTGCCACAAAAAACAGCAGCGAAATTGAGCTGTCCCCCATAGATTTTTCCAGCATGGGCTGGATGGCGGTTCCCACTGCGGCCGATGTGCAGGTGGCAATGCTGCTCATGGCAGCCGTTACGCCAAAGTAAGCGGTTTTGCCGCTTTCAGGACTCAATGCAAATTGCAGGTTTGTGCTTGCCAGTGATGCGCCGCCTGCACAGCCCGCCGCAACGACAATCAGAACCGGCGCAACCAAATGTGCAAAGGAAGGGCGCACAAAGGACCAGCCCAGCGTGCAGGAAAGATTCAGGAATGCAGTAAGCCAAATAACGCAGTTCCACGCAGTGCGGTCGGCCAGCCGCCCCCACACCCAGCTGCCTGCCATGCCCACAACAGCGGACACGACACCCACCGATGTGATGAAGGTGTGGCTGAGCCCCAGCACCCGCAGCTCATACACGGAAAGGAACGGAGAAGCAAAGCCGCCAGTCAGCCCGCCGATGATGCAGTAAAAAAGCAATGGACGGTAAGCAGGGTCGCGCACTGGGCGCAGAATATCCGCCGGGCGCATTTTGGAGGTGAATTTTACCGGGTTCTCTCTTACCGAAGCAAGCAGAACGGCATCCACCACAGTAAGCGACAGGCTGACAATACCGATGATAAGAAAGCCGGTATAGCCCTGCCCCTGTTCCAGATAATAATCCAGTACGCGACCAAGTGCAAGTGTTGCCGCGCTGGAAACGCAGGTTCCGATAATGCTCTTGACGGCGTAGAACTGACCGCGCCCGCCTTGGGGGGCGATGCCCAAAACCATGTGTTCCAGCCCCGGCGTAACAAGCCCCGCAGAGAAAAAGCCGATGGTATAAAGCACCAGCACCACAGCGCGGGCATGACCGGGGTCCGGCAGAGCCAGCGGTATCAGCAGGATGCTGCTGACCGAAAGCCGGAACACCACGCACATAAGCCATATAGCCAGTTTGCGGTGGTGCATCCGTTCAAACACAAAGGGCGAGATAAACTGCAGTACGCACCCGAAAGACGGTATCATGGCCGCTGCGGCGCATAAGGATACGGACGCCCCAAGGCTGCTCAAATACCCGGCCAGAAAGTTGCCGGTGGCAACGGCATAAATCACGCCGGCCACTGCGCCTTCGGCAATAATCCGGTAGCGACCCATTTCCAGTTCATTTTCGGTCGGTGTATGCGCAGGAAAAAACAGCTGATAAAGCCAGCCCATGGCTTACCTCCCGGCAGGCGCCTCCACGGTTCCGTAAGCGCGTCCGCGGAGAAGATCCGCGTAACGGCAGATTAGGTTTGTCAGAACCGACAGGCTGCTTTCTTTGCTGACCTGACGCCACTGCGCACGGTAGCGCTGCAGCCAGTGTTCCAGCGCAGCTGCCATGGCATCTGCTTCGGGGCCGTGCGGGCAGCCTGCATTGAGCCATGCGCCAATACGGTTCCACAGCACAATGATGTCTGCCGTCTGGCAGAGTACCTGTACAATCTGCTTTTTGCCGGCAGGAAGGTTTACCGCGGCTGCAAGGATATCTGCCTTTGCCTTTTCTACGGCGCGGTTGGCATCGTCAATCCTTGTAAAGTCCACCTCGGAAAGGATCTCGGCGCGGGTTTTCTCATCACATTCTATCCAGTTGACGGTATTCCGCCAGTCAAAAACTTCATAATCCTGCAGCTTTGCCATCAGACCGGCAAATTGCCCGGTGGTATCGCCGTAATACAGGCGGGAAACCGCTTCGTTCAGCTCGTCAAATTCCACAGGCTCTGCATTCCAACCGAACGCTGCGCCGTACAGGATGCCCGGAATCGTCAGGCGCGGGTCATTGACATGACCATAATCGCCCCAGTCCGTGTTCAAAAGGCCGATGGCGTTGTACTTGTGTGCATGGTGGCACATGGTACGGATATTCAGGTAAGAATTGTACATCAGAGGCATCCAACGGTTCCAGCCACAGACGCCGGGGCAGGCGTACTGCGTAATCCCGCTGGCGGCAATATCCCGGATCTCATTTTCCCGCTGATGCGGCAGATAGCCCCAGTTCAGGCAGATGGTTTCCTTGGGCAGCTCGGCACAGCTTTTCGGGAAGCGCCACATGATGTCCCCCCAGAACTGCGGTGTTACCCCCTGCGCAACAAGATATTCGCACAGCGCCTTCACATGGCTGAGATACAGGCTGCGCTCGCTCTGCTCCTCGGCGAGTGCCTTGCTGCGCCCCTTGCCCAAATCGAACGTTTCGTCATCACAGATATTGAATTTGCTGCTGCGGAAAAGCGGGCGGTATTCGTCAATCAGCCCTTTTACAAACCCCAGCGCATCGGGATTGGATACGTTCAGGGTATGGTGATTCCCTGCATAGGTATAACTGAACGGAATCTTTTCCGAGTCAGGCAGCTCGCAGAGGTCGCAACAGGTTTTTGTGCTGAGAATACGGTACATATGCCCGAAGGTAGACAAGGAAGGAACGAGTTCAATGTGCCGGGCTGCGCAGTAATCATCCAGCTCCATGATCTCCTGCGCGGTCAGCGGCGTATCCTCACGCCATGCTTCGCTCAGGTCACGGAAAAGATAGGTGTGCTCAATATAAAGCTGCCATTGGTTGATCTTGTAGCGGCAGAGAATATCTGCCACCTGTTTCAGGTAGTCCAGCTTCGGGACACGTCCGCGGGAGCAGTCCTGATAATAGCCTCTGTTGGCAAGATCGGGCCAGTCCTCAATTTCCAGTGCGGGCAGTACGGCTCCGTGCTGTTCAATATACTGGCACAGTGTCTGCACACCGTTGCAGAGTGCTTCATCGCTGCCGGCTTTCAGCGTGATGCATTCCGGCATAATGCTCAGCGTGTAACGGTTTTGCGGCAGGGCGGTATCCACCGTAAGTACGGCGTCACCTGCCCGGGGCTTACCGCGGGTGAACGGCACTTCCAGCCCGGCGTACTCCCGCAGGCAGCCCTGCAGCATCTGTGCATAAAGCAACGCGGCGGGTTCGGTCTGCCACAGGGTGATTCGGCTCTGATTGTCCAGCATATGAACCCCTGCAGGGTGTTCGATCTTATGTGGATTCGGAATAAACTCCATCATCATTTCCTCCAAAAAAAGGCACGGGCGGCGGGCGCATTGCCAACCGCCCGTGCAGAATGTTCGGACTTTGTTATTTAACGGATACGAATTGTCTTGATTTCATACGGCTTTACCGTAAAGGTAATCTTGCCGTCTTTGACTTCAACCGGCTCGCCGTCGGGCTGTTCCAGACAGTTGCAGCTTTCTGCCGCATGGAAGGGAAGGTTCCAGTCCAGGGTGACATTTGTCAGGCTGTTCTCGCACTCATACATACGCACAATGGCACCATCGCCATCCTCGGCGCGTTTGATGGTTTCCAGCACCACATTGGGTGCATCCAGTCCGGCAAGGCTGAAGCTTTCGCCCGGCTTTCCGCCCTGCACAGCCAACGCGGGCTGGTTCAGGAAGAACGCCTGCGGCACCGTGCCGGCTGCCTGCCATTTTTCGGCGTGCGGATAAATGGCGTATGTGAAATGGTGAACTTCCTGATCCGTGGTAGGATTCGGCTCAATGCCGGACTTAATCAGGGTCAGCCCAATCACAGAATCCTTGACGGAATGACCGTACTTGCAGTCGTTCAGCATACTGACGCCGTAATGTCCTTCGCTCAGGTCCATCCACTTCTGACCGCAGCTTTCAAAGCGTGCGCGATCCCAGCTGGTGTTGGCGTGCGTCTTGCGGGTCAGGTTGCCGTACTGGATTTCAAACGTAGCTTCGTCAGTATGGACATTTACCGGGAAGTGAACCTTCAGCAGGCTCTGGTGTTCGTGCCAGTCCACGGTTGTAACAAACTCAATCCGGCGCTGCTTTGCATAGAAATGGATATCCTGCACCAGGGTGGAGTTGCTGTAATTGCGTTCGATGTGCAGTGTGGCGCGCACGGGACCGTTCTCCGTCCATGTGAAGTCCTGTAGGTCGGTGACATCCCAGAACTTTTCGGTATAGAAAATATCGATATCCCAGTTGTCATAATAGATGGGCTTATCCTCATATACGCGGAAGAGGTTGCCTGCCTGACCGGGCTTGAGCACTTCGCGGCGGTTCTCTTTGTCAAAGATGCCGGTCATCTGACCGTGTTCATCAAAGGTGACAGTATAGAACGGGGTGTCAATCTTATGTCCATCGGTCGCAATTTCAAAAGGCGCAGCCGAAACCTGTGCCGGTGCGACCGCAAACGTTTTGCTGCCCTTGGCAGGCAGGTTGTTCAGGAACGCCACGGCACCATCGGCTGTTTTTTGTACGGGATAGATATTGCCGGCTTCGTCCTGCAAAGCCTCTGCCTTGCAATCACCCAGTTCAACCACATCGCTGCGGACAAAGCCGGTAGTGTTGTACACGGTAACGCCTTCCCCGGCGGGGGTCAGTGCATCCAGGCGCTCCTCGCGCAGTGCCGTGATTTCGGCTTCCATCTCGGCATACTCTTTTTTGGTGACTTCGTATACTTCGTGGATGGAGGAACCGGGCAGAATATCATGGAACTGATTGATGAGGATTCCATGCCACAGCTTGTCGATTTCTGCCTCTGGGTATGCGACCTTGGCTTGTGCCAGCAGGCTGAGCAGTTCCAAGTCCATCATGTGCAGCTCAATCTTACGGTTGGAACGCTTGTTGCGCGCCATGGAGGTGTATGTGCCGCGGTGATACTCAAAGTAGAGTTCACCTTCCCATGTGGGCAGGCGGCGGTTGTCCTTCACACGCTCAGCCAGCTCATCAAAGTAGGTGCGTGCAAATGCCTGACGCACTTTGGGCAGACCCTCGATGCCCTTTTCCATACGGGTGGAGGTTTCCAGCATGGCGCGGGTCGGACCGCCGCCGCCGTCACCGTAACCGTAGGAAATCAGGATATCATTGTTGATGTCCTTCTGCTGGTAGCGGTGCCAGCCGCCGATCAGCGCATCGGGATGCAGGATGCCGTTGTAAGTCGTGAAGAAGTCATTCTCGCTCTGACCGACCCCCAGCGTTGTGACAAGGTGGGTCAGGATTTCGGTGCCGTCAATGCCGCGCCACTTGAAGGTGTCGTAAGGCATTTTGTTGAACTGGTTCCATGCCAGTTTTGTGGTCATGAAATAATCAATGCCGCACTTTGCCATGATCTGCGGCAGTGCGCCCGAATAGCCGAATACGTCCGGCAGCCAGAGGATGCGGTTGTCCACACCGAACTCTTCCTTGAAGAAACGCTTGCCGTACAGGAACTGGCGCACCAGACTTTCTCCGCTGGTCAGGTTGCAGTCTGCTTCAACCCACATACCGCCTTCGGGTTCCCAGCGTCCCTCTGTCACGCGCTGTTTGATCTGCTCATACAGCTCGGGGTAGCGCTGCTTCAGGAAGTAATACAGCTGCGGCTGGCTGGACATAAACTTGTAGTTGGGGTATTCGTCCATCAGTTTCAGCACAGTTGCAAAACTGCGGCACACTTTTTCCCGGGTCTGAGCAACAGTCCACCACCACGCCACGTCAATGTGCGTGTGACCAATGCAGCTTGCAATGACTTCCTCATGACCGGCAAGGTCGGTATAAAGTGCTTTTGCCAGATACCGGCGGGCAGCAGCAATGCTTTGATAGAAACTCTCGTTATAAGGTGTGCGCAGGTCGATCAGATTGACAGCCTCGTTCAGCACGTTTTCCAGATCGCGGCGGGCTTTGCCGTCCTCTTCCAACCGGGGAAAAGCCTCCAGCGGCACAACCATATCGTAGTAAAGACCCTCAATTTCGGGGTCGATTTCCCGCAGGTCTACAATCAGGTTGAATTCGGTATGCAGGATTCCGGTGTAGGACTGCAATTCCAGACGGTACTTTTGACCGCCCTTGGCGCAGCGGTCCAGCAGGATGTCGCGGTGGTTCATATCCACGCCCTGTGTCACCTTGCCGTCCACAAACAGCAGGAACTGCGGGTTTTTGGCATCGTCCCACTCATCAATCTGGGTGCAGACGTGCATCCACAGCGGTTTTCCGTCCATTTCCTGCGGCACAGCCACATCCGCGCGGAACCAGTAATGCTTGTCCGGTCCGTACCAATGCATGGTGCGGCTGTCAAAGGGTTCAAACGGTGCAGGGTCTGCATCGGCATCTTCCGGGCGCAGGAAGTTGCCCGGCTTTATGAGCCAGTCGCTCGTTTCAAACTTCTGTTTTACAGAAAGCTTTTTCAGCTCATTGCAGATACCTGTGACGCGCTTGTCAAGAAAATCAATGGTGCGCATAGGTCTTTCCTTTCCCTCATAACGAGGCTTCCAGCAATTCAAAGCTGGCTGTTTTTTGCATCTTTGTTTGCGTTAGTGGAACGTATCTACACCGAAATCGTGGTATCAGCAAAATGTTATCCTGTGGCATCTCTTTGCCCCTTTAACATCAGAAAGAGTTCTTCTTGATATAGTCCAATACACGATCCACAGTGGTGAACGCCAGACCGGTCACGGTATCGGCACAGCCGTAGTACATCGCAATACGACCGGTCGCGGCATCCGTCAGGGTGGCGCAGGGGAAGGTTACGTTCGGCACGTCGCCTACACACTCATACAGCTCATGAGGAGCCAGCAGGTAATCCTTGCCGCGGTATTTTACCTTCCACGGCTCGTCAATATCCAGCAGAGCAGCACCAATGCGGTATACATAGCCGTTGCAGGTGTTGATAACACCATGGTAAATCAGCAGCCAGCCCTCATCGGTTTCAATGGGGATGGGGCCGGGGCCAATTTTCATGCTCTGCCATGCAGATTCATCGCCTTTTACAGCACCCATCATAAAGCGGTGGCGTCCCCAGTAAATCATATCTTCGCTCTGGCTGACAAAAATATCGCCGAAGGGGGTATGCCCGGTATCGCTCGGGCGGCTCATCATCATGTAGCGCCCCTGAATCTTGCGCGGGAAAAGGACACCGTTACGGTTGTACGGCAGGAAGGCATTTTCCAACTGGTGGAATGTCTTGAAGTCATCCGTCCATGCAATGCCGATGGTGGGTCCGTGGTAGCCGTTGCACCAGGTCACATAGTATTTGCCGTCCATATAGCATACACGGGGGTCATAGCGGTATTCACGGGTTGTGACCTCCGGGTCGTCCCCTACCAGATGAATCGGGGTATCCTCAATATCCCAGTGCAGACCGTCCTTGCTGAAGCCTGCGAAAATATCCATGCTGATGGACAGGCTGTCGCAGCGGAATACGCCGGCAAAGCCATCCTTGAAAGGCACAACGGCGCTGTTGAACACGCTGTTGGAACGGGCGTTGCCGTCACGACCGATGATGGGGTTTGCATCATAGCGCCAGAAAGGGGTGCGGGTGTTTGCAGGCGGTTCCTGCCACGGAATATTGGGCAGTGCGCTGCCGATGATTTTAGCCATACTTGATTCTCCTTGTGTACTTAAAATAAATCGGGAGCGGGAACTCAGCGTCCCGCTCCCGAAGGTTTCCCTGCCTGCAGGGATAGTATTTGGATTTTTAAAGATTACTTATTGGTAGCCATGAAAGCGTCAACCTGGCTCTGTGCCTCAGCAACGATCTTGTCAAAGCCGGCAGCGCGCAGTTCTTCCATCATCTGGGGAACCATGACTTCGGGATCAGCAGTACCGGTCAGCAGCTCGCCCTTGTAACGCTCTGCAATCTGGATGCAGTTTGCCAGTTCATCAGCGATGGAGGTGGTGTCGAGAGTGAAACCAAGCAGGACAGAAGGCTCAGCCTTTTCGTTCAGCTCTTTAACTTCGTCGAACTGGTTGAAATCGAAATCGTCGGTCGGGGTGATAGCGAAGAAGCTGCCCTGGGTGTAACCGGCCATAGACCAATCCGCGTTGTTCTTATGGACGAAGGTTTTGCTGTCATCGGTGTAATCCCAGTTGTCGCCCTGAACGCCGTAGTAGAACAGGTCACGGACGTAGGTGTCGGTGTTTACCAGCTGCAGGAATTGCAGTGCTTTTTCGGGATAGGCGCAGTTAGCGGAGATGCAGTTCATAGAGCCGCGGACAGTTTCATTGGAAACGATGGTCGGACCCCACTTCTGGGCAACGCACTCAACGCCGAGCTGCGGCCCCCAGGAAGTGATTGCCGCACCGGACCAGCCCTGTGCAATGGAGCAAGCCTTGTAGTTTGCATCTTCGGGACGGGTTGCAGCGTCAGAGTTGATGATACCTTCGTTGTACCACTCATGGAAGGTTTTCAGAATCTGCATCATGTCATCCTTCTCAACAGTAGCAACAACCTTACCCTCGCTGTCATCATAGCGCACACCCAGGGGATACAGACCGGCGCCAAGCTGGTCATACATATAGGACTGGTAGCCGCCGCCGTTTTTGTTCAGAGGGAAGGAAGCCTCGCCGTCAGTGTCCTTGATAGCCTTCAGGGGCGCAGTCAGTTCATCCAGGTCGGTGATGCCCAGCTCCTTGGTATAGTCATAGCCGGCAGCCTCGACCTTTGCCTTATCCCAGACAACGTACTCGCTCTGAGAAGAATCCTTGTAGGTAGGCACACCATAAACACGTCCGCCCACTTCGCAGGCTTTCCAATAATCTTCCGGAACGGAAGCGTACAGTTCAGGAGCCGCTTCCTTGACCATATCGGTGATATCCAGGAAAGCACCGGTATTGACGTCGTTGTTATAGGTGTTGACGTTGGTGAACAGGATGTCATATTCACCGCTGGTGTTCACAATAACATTGCGGCGGGTGTCCCAGTCGCCCCAGGAGATAACCTCCATGTCGATGTTGACGCCGATCTTATCTTCCAGATACGGGTTAATCTGTGCCAGCCATGCATCGTAGTTAGAAGGCATGCCAGAACCAACGGCCACCCATTTCAGGGTGACGACGTCCTTGGAGGGAGCAGCCGTAGAGGTGCTGCTGCCATCGGTGCCGGTGGAGGCAGAAGAGGAACTGCCGCCGCAGGCTGCCATGCTGAGGGCCATGGAACCGGCCATGCCCAGCGCAAGCACTTTGTTGAACTTTTTCATCTGTTTTTCTCCTTTGCTTGTGTAAAGTTGTGTATCTTCATTCCCCTTATAGGGGAACAGAACCAAATGTGGTGGGAAAATTGAATGGGCCTATTTGTTAGCATCGATGTTCTTATACAGTGTTTTTCTTTTTCAGAGTCTTTCTCTTAGCCCTTAACCGCACCAACCGTCAGACCGGAAATAAAGTACTTCTGGAAGAACGGATACGCGCACGCAATGGGAATGACGATAATGATTGCGATTGCCATACGAACGGATTCGGACGGCATCGAGTTACGGTACTGCTGCAGACTCAGACCTGCGCTGGGGTTATTGGCGATGTACTCCAGGTTCTTCATCATGTTGTTCAGCAGTGCCTGCAAGGATACCAGCTTGGAATCCGAAATATACAGGGCGGACTGGAACCAGTCATTCCAGTAGCCGAAGGTCAAAAACAGCGCAATTGTGGCAAAAACAGGCTTGGAGATGGGCACCACGATACGCCAGAAAATTTTCATCTGGGATGCGCCGTCAATCTTTGCCGACTCAATGATGGAATCCGGTACCGTTGTTCGGAAGAAGGTCTTGCAGATAATAACATTGAAGCTGCTCATCGCCAGCGGCAGAATCAGACACCAGATGGTGTTGTTCAAACGCAGCATATTGGCAACAACCACATAGTTTGCAACCATGCCGCCATTGAAAATCATCGGGATGAACACCATCCAAGTGAAGAAGCCTTTGAGTTTATAGTTCGGGCGGGAAAGCACATAGCCAATCATTGTGGTCAGCAGCACACCCAGCACCGTACCCATAACCGTGACCACCACGGAAATTATGAGTGAATTAAAAATCGTTCCGCGTTCATTCCAAAGGAACGTGTACGCCGCCGTGGAATATGTATCCGGGAAAAGCCTGTACCCGTACTTTGTGATAGAATCCGTGGAGGAAACGGAAATCATAAAGACGTAGAACACCGGAAACAGACAGACGAAGGAAAGCAGTACAAACAGAATGTTAAAGCAGGCATTCGTTGTCGGCTTAATCTGGTTTAAGCGGAACTTCGCACGAGCTTCCTCTTTTTCCAGCTTTTTTTCTTCGGCCTTTATCTTATGCTTTTCTGCCAGAGTCATTTGTGTGTTCTCCCTTCATCAAATAATCGCGCTTTCTTCATCAATCTTGGAAACGATGAAGTTGGCAACCAGAACGGTCGCGCAGCAGCATGCAGCCTGGAACAAACCTGCGGCAGCAGTTCTGCCGATTGTCACATTGCTCTGCAAAGCCTGGTAGACATAGGTGTCAAATGTGCTGGCAACGTTGTACAGTGAGTTGGGAACACCCTGCGTAACCTGATAGAACAAGCCGAAATCGGAATAGAAGATGTGGCCGACATTCAGAATGAACATCATAACGATGATGGGTTTCAGTGCCGGCAGTGTAATATATTTGGTCTGCTGCCACTTGGTCGCGCCGTCCAGCGTTGCCGCCTCGTACAGCGTACTGTCAATGCCGGTAATACTTGCAAGGTAGACAACCATATTATAGCCCATGGATTTCCAGACCTGCATGAAAGTCAAAATCAGCGGCCACCATTTTGGCTGAGAATACCACATGATTTTATCGCCGCCAAGAGCCTGAATAATGGTGTTCATCAGACCTTTGTCAGGGTTCAGAAAAGCGTAGACAAAGTAGCTGACAACAACCCACGAAAGGAAGTGCGGGAAGAACATCATCGTCTGGTATGCTTTAGAAGCAATGCGGCTGTAAATCTGATTGATAAGCACAGCCAATGTAACCGGAATTACAATGTTCAATACGATAAATAAGATGTTATATAACAGCGTATTGCGCAGCAGCATGGCAAAGGTGTTGCTGGTAAGGAAAAATTTGAAGTTGTCAAACCCTGCCCAGTCGCTGTGGAACAAGCTGTAAAGGAAGCTCTTTCCCGGAGTGATCTTGAAGTTTTTGAATGCGATAATCAGACCGAACATGGGCAGGTAGCAAAAGACTGCGTACCAGATGGCTGCCGGAAGCCCCAGCAATGTCAGCTCCGTGTCATCACGCGTCCAACGTTTGCGGCGTGGCTTCGTTGAAGCTGAAACTGCCGACTTATCCTTTTTCATAGAATGTGCCCCTTTCTTTCGGCGAACCAATTGTTAACAACTGTCAACAGTTCATGTTAACTCACCGTTAGCTTTACGGTCAACTTTTGTTGTCATTTATTAACCCAATATTAACATTTGCTTTTGTGTCTGTCAATCGTCGTTTTGCACAAATTGCGCATCGTTTTATTGTATTCGTGTATTTTAACGGATTTTACCCTATCTTTCTGTGCACAATAGCCAACATTTTCAACATTGAGCATTAGCAAAAGTTAACATTTAGTGTTGCCTTTCTCTTGTGATTGTGCTATACTTTCTATAAACTCAAAAAACGGAGGCTTTCTTTCATGAGCAAACCAACCATGCAGGATATTGCTGATGCTCTTTCTGTTTCCAGAATCACCGTATGGAAAGCGTTAAGCAACCGTCCCGGCGTTTCGGATTCTATGCGTGCCCAAATCCATCAAAAAGCCACCGAGATGGGCTATTTCCACACTCCCTCTCAGGATACCACTGCGACCGTCTCTGCTCAACTGCCTCCCCACTCACGCACTGTGGCGGTAGCCGTGTGCCGACCGGAGTCCTCTCTATTCTGGATGCAAATCATCCATCAGATTGCCAAGGATCTTTCCAAGCATAATGTCAACCTCATGTACACCTATCTCCCCACAAATTACAAAGCGGGCTATGTGTTGCCGGAGCCTTTGACAAACGGTACAGTAGATGGTGTCATTGTACTGAACACGTATTCTGCGCCCTTGCTGCGGCTGTTATCCTCTTTACCTATACCAAAGGTTTTTCTGGACACGGTTCCCTCTGTCCCCTATAACCAGTTACATGGGGATCTGCTCATTATTGAGGGTCGTGATCTTATCCGGCAGATTACAAACAGTCTGCTTCTTCATGGATGCCGAAAGCTCAGCTTCATAGGCGATGTGGAATACGCCCAGACAAACAAAGACCGTTACGAGGGATTTCTGGATGCACTGCATGAGCATGGGATCATTCCAAACCCCAGTCTTTACCTTACCGGGTCATTGGGTCTTCGCACCCATTATGAGGAAATCAGTCGCTTTCTGGACTTCCTGCCAACCATGCCGGACGGTATCGTCTGCGCCAGTGACTATATTGCTCATTTCATCCAGCGTTATCTTGAAGAAAAAGGGATAGACCCCGAAGGTCGTATCGTACTGACGGGCTTTGACAACAACAGCGAATATCTGAACGTTGCCGACCGTATTACAACCGTAGATGTAAAGCCGCAAACCATCGGTTCTCGCTTGGCCGCCAAGATTCTTTTTGTGATAGAACACCCGAAAGCGGCGCCCGAAGTCAGTTATGTTTCTTCCGAAGTGCTTTACCGCGGCGTGCTGGCATCCGATTCAAAAGCTTCAAAGCCTGCCGAGTCTATTCTATAAAGCAATCAGCTACATGGTTTTTTCGCCAAATAAATAGCAGGACATCCGCGGTTTTGAGGTGATCCCAAAAAGTCAGGGTCATATTTTGAAGTAAAAATTGTTCAAGCAGCCGAAAGGGTTTGTTGTCTGTGAATTGCAGGCGGCAAGCCCTTTTGTTTTGCCCTGATTCTGCGGTTGTTGTAGTAATCCAGATATTCGACGAGTTCCTATTTGAAGTGCTCCATGGACTGAAATTTTTCCAGATATATAAGCAGATTGATATATGCCTACCGGCTGGCAGCTCTTGTCAGCCCCTGCATAGTCCGCAGAGAAGTATCCTGTGTAATATATAAAGTAATCTTCTTGTTTGTACAAAGTTTTTCCAACGGGTGCAGAAATAATGCCGCGCTTGCCATAATCTGTCCCCCATGCAGAGCGTGTCCGGACAGAATGCTTCGATCTGCGGCTGCAATGCATCGCACATCTGTTCACCAAAGCACCGGAAACAGGCTTTGGCCCGTTCGTCCCCGGCGGCGATGCGTTCAGCAAGCGCACGACCATCCAGCGGCACCCCCAGCATCTCGCCGGACAGCTTTTCCAGCCCCCGCCGGGAAATATAGTCGTCTACGCAGCTGTCCCGAAACGGTGCATTATAAAAATATCCGTTTGGCGGCACACCGGGTGTACCTTCTTCAGCCAGAAATCCGTTCACCCCAAATGCACTGCCGCAGCCGGTTCCCACTGCTACAAACAGAGCTCGCCCGGCTTGCGTCGCCTGACCAAAGGCCATTTCCCCCAACGCAAAGGCCGCTGCATCATTGATGAATTGAATTTTTTGCTCCAGCAAGCCGCTGATTTCGGAGAATGCTCGGCGCAGATTGCAGCCGTACAGTGCATCGTATTTGTCCAGCCCTTGTAAAAGGCAGATGCCGTTTTTATAGTCAAACGGTCCGGGAAACGCAAGATCAATTTCAATGGGAAGAGCATTTTCCGGGCAGATACTGCTAAAAATCCAACCAAAGTTTTCAAGCAACGTTTGCCTGTCCGCGCCGGCCATTGCCGGGAAATGGCGGACAGGTGCCAGAAAATTTCCTCTTTTATCCAGAGGTGCAGCCTTGATTTCCGTACCGCCCACATCCAGACACAGATACACTTCCTGCATTTTATCTCCCCCGGTTGATTTCAATATTAAAACTGCTCCGGCTTGCCGGATAATAGCTTTCGCTGTATTCCACCGCAATACCGTTCTGGCTATAGCCGGTCGAGACAATATAGACTGTCGGTTCAAAAGGCGACAGTTTAAGCTCTGCCGCGACCTCTGCCGGGGGCATGCGCACATCCAGTCGCTGAGAGGTTCGCATGACGGTCAGCCCACGGCTGTCCAGCATTTCGTAAAAGGATGCATCCGTAAAGTTTTGTTCATCCATTTCCGGGAAAAGGCGTACCGGCACATACACCGTTGTATACACAATGGGGCAACCGTTATACATACCTTCCAGCCAGCGCAGCCGAACCATCCGGGTCACGCGTTCCCCCTCGGCAAGACCCAGTGCTTTGGCGGCAAGCTTGCCCGGTTTTTCTTTTTGCAGTGCCAGCACGCTGGTGTGCAGGTGGTTGTGCCGTTCCCGGCTTTCTTCCTGATAGCCGATCACGAACCGCGTGGATTCGTGCTGTATTTTTGGTTCTGTCACATAGGTGCCGCTGCCCTTGACCCTTGTCAGGCGTCCTTCCTGTTCAAGCAGGTTCAGCGCCTGACGAACCGTGGGGCGGCTTACCCCCATAGAAACAGACAGCTCGTTTTCTGTGGGAATGCGGGTGTTCGGCGGGTATTCCCCATTCTGTATCCGATCCCTTAACTGCTGTACAATCTGAAGATATCGCGGCTGCGACATACTATATCTGACCTCCCTGCTGATGTGCTGTTTCCGGCGTTCTCCGCGCAAAAATATTGTCACAGCGCAGATTTATACCACACAGAACTTCTGAATCAAGTATACCATGCAGACGGCAACTTGTAAAGATGTAATTACTAATTTTAATTTTATTCAGAAATGTATTGACATTTATCCCGCTTCCGTGTATGTTGATTATATCGTACAAAATATCCGAAAGCAGGTGCCTTTTATGCCGAATCCCTCTACTTACCCTTACCGGCGCTTCCCCACCATACAGGTCGGCGCCGCCGACCATGCTGCACGGGGAACCGATGCCGTAAAACAGGAACTGCACGCCCTGTGTGCAGGCAGCAGCAAAACCGTTGTGACGGTTGAATGCTACCCCGGTACCGATCAAGCGGAGATCCTTGCACTGTTCCCGCATGCCGAGCTTGTCATCCATACAGATGATCTGGCAATCCCGCCCACTGAGCTGGATGCAAAAATCGAACACGAACTGACGGACGACCCTGTGTTCGGCATCATGACCACCTGGCAGATGAAGGATTTTTACCCGGAAGAGGCACTGTGTGCTGCTCGCGATAAAATTGACGCTGTAACGGATGGGCTGGTACTTATTTACGGTGCCGGCGCCTCTCTTGTGGAACGTGCAGACATCACCATCTATGCGGACATTACGCGGTGGGAAATTCAGCTCCGTTTCCGCAAAGGGCAGGACAACTGGCATACAGCCATGCATGACCTGCCGCAGCGCGCAAAATATAAGCGCAGCTATTTTGCCGAATGGCGCTGGGGCGACCGGATCAAGGACAAACTGCTGCCGGTTTTTGACTATTATCTCGATACCACATCAGCCGGCAACCCTGCCATTGTGCCGGGTACCGCTTACCGTGATGCACTATCCAAAGCTGCGGCGCAGCCGTTCCGCATGGTGCCTTACTTTGACCCGGGCGTTTGGGGCGGCGACTGGATGAAAACGCATTTTGACCTGCCCGAAAACGGCAGCAACTATGCTTGGAGCTTTGACGGCGTTCCGGAGGAAAACAGCCTGCTGCTGGATTTCGGTTCCTGTGTTGTGGAAACGCCGGCGCTCAACCTTGTCTATGCGCACCCGCGTGAGCTTCTGGGCGACCGTGTTCATGCACGCTTCGGCAAGGAATTTCCCATTCGTTTTGATATGCTGGACACCATGCACGGGCAGAACCTTTCGCTTCAGGTTCACCCCCTGACCGAATACATCCAGAGCCATTTCCATATGCACTATACACAGGATGAGAGCTACTATCTTCTGGATGCTGCCGGCGAAGCCCCTTGCGTCTATCTGGGCATTAAAACCGGTACAAAGCCGGAAGAAATGATCGACGCCCTGCAGACGGCCCAGAACGGCGGCAAGCCTTTCCCGGCAGAAAAATTTGTCAACAAGATTCCCGTCAAGAAGCATGACCATGTGCTGATTCCGGCCGGCACTGTGCATTGTTCCGGTGCAGATACCATGGTGTTGGAGATTAGCGCAACACCGTACATTTTCACATTCAAACTCTGGGACTGGGGTCGCGTCGACCTTGACGGCAAGCCGCGTCCCATCCACCTTGAACACGGTGCGGCCAACATCCAGTGGTATCGCAATACCGAATGGGTTCATAAAAATCTAATCAATGCCGTCGCAGAAGTTTATTCCGACGAAAACGGAACCGTTGTGCGCACCGGCTTGCATGAACGGGAGTTTCTGGACACATTCCGCTTTACAACATCTTCTGCCCTGCCGGTACATCGCAACGGCAGTGTGCATATGCTGAACCTGGTTGATGGTACGCGGGCGGTTCTGCGCAGCAAAAGCGATGCGTTCCCTCCTCTGGAGCTGCACTATGCCGAAACCTGCATTGTTCCTCAGGCAGCCGGCGATTATGAAATTTACAGCCCGGACGGCAGCGAGGTCAAGGTCATTCTTGCCTGTGTTCGCAACTGAGTTATCCTATATGCTGCTGGCTGCCAATCAGGACAGCGGCTGCATCACCTGCTTCCGCAGGGATGAAAAGACGGGACGTCTGGAACCGGAAAAAGCGGGAATCTCCTGCCCTGTACCGGTATGCATTGTGGCACATCCGGTGTAGAATCGCCGACATTTTATCAATCTCAAAAGTCTGTGGCTTTGTATAATCACCGTCTCCCTGCGTAGAAGTGCTTTCTCGCAGCATGGTTCGGCTTTTCTCCTTGGCCTCCGCCCACGCCTTTTTCAGCGCAGCTTTCGGGATTTCCCCGGTTGCATTGCTTCTCGGCATATACGCGGTTGGCTTTTCTTTAATATCTTTCATGGCATCACCCCTCGTCATAAATTATTCAAATTGAATTTCAAAATCGTTCAAACAGCTTTTAAATTCTACACACAAGTCGCCGCTATAATAAGTCTCGTAATCAAAACAAACGCGGGAAGCATCCCGCACACCACTGCGCCTTAGACCATGCCAGAGCAATCGCTCGGTCAAGGCCAGACAACAAATTGGGCTAAAGGGCCATTACATATAAAAAAGCAATGCTGTATCTTCCGATTCTGGACGATACAGCATTTTCTTTGCAATTATGA
>ENA-OWNQ01000210-OWNQ01000210.1-gut-metagenome-genome-assembly--contig:-NODE-210-length-40014-cov-13.774520_pt1 | contig 40014 bp, 33 predicted proteins | sample MGYA00248252_ERZ651782 | MGnify/ENA primary metagenome ERZ651782 (study PRJEB26908, sample SAMEA4031705) | gut metagenome | biome: gut; feature: normal infant; material: stool | place: China | collected... | reverse complement strand
GGGCTGTACCACCGGTAGGGAATCACACCCTGCCCTGAAGATTTATGATTCAATTACAGCGGCATTATAGCACGGCTTCTTTCGGATTGCAAGGGCATTCTGCAAACCGGGACGAAACCGGGATGAAGCGAATCGCTACAACAATAAAATCACATCGTCCGTAGGACAATGTGAACGGAGAATCCAAAGGGGCGCGGGTCGCCAGTGGCGACCTCAAAATGCGTTGCATTTTGAAGCGCTTGACCGAGCCGACAGGCGAGAGCAGCGCCCTTTGGCACACGACTTTGCTTGCAAAGTCTATTCCGAACAAGACGGTACGAATGGGAGGTGCTGGAAATGGCAGCAGAAAAGACCAAGGTCTACACATGAAGGTAGATACCACTGCCATTGAGCAGGAGAGCGCCGCCTATGAGAAGCAGCTACGGCAGCACTACTCCACAAAATCCCGGCTTATGGAGGAGATCGACAGCCTTGACCCGGACGACCGCCTTTATAAGATGTACGATAAAATCGAAGAGGTGGAAAATGGACTGATGGATGCCCGGGCAAAGAAGCAGGCCATTGAAGCCGACAAAATCACAGGCGACAACATCTATAAGATCCTGATTTGCTTTGACAAGCTTTATGCCACCATGACCGAGGCGGAACGCCGCAGACTGGTGGAAATTTTGATCGACGAGGTGCAGATCTACCCGGAACGCCAGCCTAATGGACAGTGGCTGAAGTCCGTCCGGTTCAAGCTGCCCATCATCGACCATGACCTTGAATTGAATTTGGACAATCAGGATCGTGTCGAAGTCGTAGACGCTCTGATACCCCAGCGCCAGCAGCTTTTGTGCAGCATCCTTGCTGCGGCGGCCGCTGCGGCAGTAGATCAGCAGCGTCGCCTCCTTATCGGGCAGCGTCTCGGGCATTTCGCTCCCGATGCTCTCGTTGGGCACAAGGACGGCGTTTTCAATATGCCCGCCATCGTATTCCTCCCGGGTGCGGACATCCACCACCACGATCTCCTGCGAAATCATCATCTCATAGGCTTCCTCGGCGCTGATCTTATGATACGCCGCCTTGCCGGGAGCGTCCTCCTCTGTCGGCACCGGCTTGTCCTTGGTTCCCCCGCAGCTCACCAGAAGCAGTGCAAGCACGGCGGCAAGTGCCGCGAAAAGCAATATCTGACGCATAATCAACCTCCAATGCAACTGTGTTTACTGCTGATACAGTTTATATTGAAATATAACAGATACAGTTAAAACTGTTAAGGTACTTCGAGGCAGCTTTTGGCGCACAAGCCCTTTGTGGTTGTTGACAGAGAAAAAAATATAGGTATAATAAAAGCAAAATAATAAGACTCATTCTTGCATTTAGAGGGTTGGCGGTATGCCAAAATACGCAGAGGAGATATTGGCCGCCGTAACGGAGCTGCAGCAGCATCCCAAGGCGGAGCAGGTGTTCCTGGAGATGAAAAGGGAGCATCCCAGCATCGCTCTGGGTACGGTATATCTGCCCCCCCCTGCCGGGAGCAGGAAAAAGACAATCTTATGGAGGAGAAGTATTATGAACGCAAACGTATCTAAGCTGCTCAACGAGCAGATCAATAAGGAGTTCTACTCCGCCTATCTGTATCTGGACTTTGCCAACTACTACGCCGCCGTCGGACTGGACGGCTTTGAGAACTGGTACCGGGTACAGGCGCAGGAGGAACGGGATCACGCCATGCTGTTTTATCAGTATTTGCAGAATAACGGCGAGGGCGTCACCTTTGAGGCTATCGCAAAGCCGGAGTGGGAACGAGGCGACCACATGACCCCGCTGAAAAAGGCACTGGAGCACGAGAAGCTGATCACCGCCAGCATCAATGCCATCTACGCCGCCGCATACGAGGTCAAGGACTTCCGCACCATGCAGATGCTGGACTGGTTCATCAAGGAACAGGGCGAGGAGGAGAAGAACGCCGCCGACCTCATTACCAAGATGGAGCTGTTCGGCGGTGACAGCAAGGGGCTGTATATGCTAAACAGCGAGCTGAAGGCACGGGTCTACACCGCGCCCTCGCTGGTGCTGTAAGCCCCGCGCGTCTGCGGGCTTTCGCATCAGGCAAAAGGCAGACTGCATACAGGTGGTCTGCCTTTTCTTCCACCAGACGGTTAGATTGTGCTAACTGCGTATAAAACAGAAAGGACTTCAGAACTTGAACAAGGAAAAGGAGACCGAAACCGTTACCCTCATGGTGCGCCGGTATTGTTGTGGCGTGCATTGGACAAGGGGCGAGGCGCTTTGTCCGGCGTGCAATGCACTGCTGGAATACGCCAGAGAGCGGCGGGACAGATGCCTGCACGGGAAAATTTAGTGGCACTTTGAATCCTTTCCGAGAGGCACAATGCGGCAAAAAATAAAGAAGAGATAAGGGCAACGGCTATGAAAGAACGAAAGACCTTCTGGGACAAAAATGCCGGTCGTTACGACCGCTTTATGCGAAAGGATCGGGCGGCATACGAAGAGATGTATAAACTGATCCGGCCGGTGGTGAAAGCCAAAACGGTGCTGGAGCTGGCGACCGGCACGGGACTGATTGCAAAGCACATTGTGAACGCGGCAGCGCACATCGAGGCGACGGATGCCTCTGCGGAGATGATTACCGAGGCCAAGCGTGATAACCACTCTGCCAAGCTGCACTTTTCCGTGCAGGATATGTTCCGCCTGCCCTATGCGGATAAGTCCTTTGATGTGGTGATCGTGTCCAATGCGCTGCACATCGTGCCGCAGCCGGAAAAAGCCCTGCAAGAAATCAAGCGGGTGCTGAAAGAGGACGGCGTGCTCATTGCGCCGACCTTCACCCACGCGGGAAACTCGTTTTCCGGCAAGGTCAAGGCATTTTTCATGAAGCTGGCGGGCTTCCCTCTCCACAGCAGATGGACGAGCGAGGAATACCTGCGTTTCCTGCGGCAAAACGGCTGGACGGTGCGGAAAAGCGCTGTCCTGAAAGCCTCGTTCCCGCTGACCTATGCCGAGTGTGTAAAAATGGAGGTGTGATATGTCATTCTTTGAAAATACCCGCAAGCCCGTGGGCTTTGGCGGGAAAATTATGGTCGCCATGATGAATCTCGGTCACAGCGCCGTGGCCCGGTGGGGGCTTCAATTTCTGAATACTGCGCCGGACGCCAAGGTGCTGGACTGCGGCTCCGGCGGTGGGGCGAACATCCGACGGCTGCTGAAAAAATGCCCACAGGGCGTCGTCAAGGGCATCGACTATTCGCCCGTCAGCGTGGAGAAGTCGAAAAAGGTCAACGACGTCGCCATCGCGGAGGGTCGCTGCGCCGTTTTGCAAGGCAGCGTGGCAGATATGATGTTTACGGACAACTGGTTCGATGCGGTGACGGCCTTTGAAACCGTCTATTTCTGGCCTGATCTGCCTCGGTGCTTCCGGGAGGTTTACCGGGTGCTGAAGGTCGGCGGGACATTTCTCATCTGCAACGAAGCAAACGGCGACACGGACAAGGACGAGAGGTGGACGGAGATCATCGGTGGCATGACCATCTATAAGGACACCGAGCTGAAGGCGTATCTGGAGCAGGCGGGCTTTCACGAGGTGCAGATACACAAAAAGAAAGGCTGGCTCTGCGTCTCAGCGCAGAAATGAGGGAGAAGCAGACAGATGAAGGACAAGAAGCTCCTATTCGACCGCAAATCGCATTGACAACGGAAAAAAGCCCGCTTCCTTTAATGTCAGTGCGATCGGTCTCCAGTACGTACTGGTATGTTCCATTACAATACGGATATCGCCTCCCAGTTTTTTGAGTGTGGATGCCAGCTTTTTCAAGTCACTGTTCGTGTGGTGGACCTCGAAAGGCCGAAGTACGATTTCGCCTCCGGGTCTCCGTACCGCAACTGTGCTTTTGCTCTTTGACACATCGATACCGACGGCGGTAATAACAGCAGCTTCCATTTTTCTGACGTTTGCGCGCACGAGCGTTCAGCTCAAGCAATGCTTCGTTCTCTCAGCACATCTTCATTGTAGCTTAGGTTTGGGCATCTGTATAGCTCACTGGCTTTGAGCTTCTCAGAACCAACACCATTGTGGCAAGCAGTGCAGACGTATATACATCTGCTTATTTTGCGCTGCAAAATGCTTGTTGGGGAATGCCCCAAACCCCTCTGTTCTGCATTGTTCCAATGCAGGCTGCGCATCCCTGCGGGACGCTTTTTACCCGGTGATGTGCTCTGGGTCGTTCAAAACTTGCATGAGGTGAGAAGCGGCTTCTGCAAGAAAATCGTACTTCATCTGTTCAGAAACAGGCGCATCCAGAAGCGAAACGCCCCACACCTGCATACAGTCCGCAAGTTCTTTCTGTGCCAGCAGTGCAGCCTCCCGGCGCATTTCCGGGGAAGTGTTTCTGTCCAGAACGTAGGCAGTATTAAATCTGCCGTTGCGATCTTCCGTCAACTGCACCGTGGAGTAGTGTTCCTCCCAGTAGTGGCAATACCAGACTCTGCCGCCGATGTTCGCCATGTCATGATGCAATTCTTCTTCGCTGCTCCATTGCGGAGTTTCGGACAAAATGCGCTCCAGTTCCGAAAGAGCCTGCTGTTCTTCGTCCGATAACTTCTGACGGTGACATTCACGGTATAGGTCGTTCTGCCAATACGGACTCAGCTTTCCATTCCGGGCATCTTCCGTTGCATCTTTGATATTGGGTAGAATCGTCATGTCGTTCACCTCGAATAAACACATATAGTGTTAGATACACGCTTATAGTGTTGATTATAAACTATTTGAGGGCAAAAAGAAAGAGCGTCAGCACGTTTGCTGCGCTCCTTGACATAGGTGTTATTTTGTGATGTAGGGGATATTGTCGGTGTATGCATTCAGGATGTCAATGGCGGCTTTCTTCTGCCCCGGCGTGAGCTGGCTCAACTTTTTGCACAGTTCATCATCTGCCACATGGGAAGCAGATGCAACCGAATCCCGGATCAGCACATCGGCAGATACGTCCAGCACCTCTACGATTCGGATAAAGGTTTCTAGTTTGGGGATTTTTACTCCGCGCTCTAAGTCTCCAACATAATTTGCTGACAACTCGACTCGTTCAGCAAACTGCTCGATCGTCCAGCCTTTTTCCTTGCGCTGCTCTCGTATTCGTTGACCCAAAAGCGTATTCATAGCGACCTCACATTCTAATTGTGTTTGTTACACACCAATAGCATACCTGTCGCAATTTTTGTTATACACAATCCATTTGTGTTTATTCAACGCTAGTTGGGCGATTTCAAGGTGGAAAATTTTTGCGAGTATCTTTGGTCAAAAAAGCAATGGTCTTTTGGGACGGTACATGGTACAACACACCTTCACCGGGCGGAATGCACTGGTCGTTCATGGCTTTCTGCATCAGGGTAGAAAGAGTAACGGGCAGTTCGTCCGGCTTCTGCCAGCCCATACTAATGGTGAGTGAACCCTGCGGGTCAGCGTCTACAAGTAGGACCTTCTTACCCTCGGCGGCAAGACCGACACCCAAGTTTTCACAGGTTGTTGTTTTGCCAGTGCCTCCCTTTTGGTTGACAATGGCAATTGTGGTTGCTTTCTTTGAAATTTTCATCACCTCCGCATCGCTAAGTCATGGTTGGTTTGGTTCTGATAGAAAAGCTGCATTGTGGTGGGTGCATTATACAGAGAAGCAAGCAGATACTGTTTCATGTTTCGGATCGGGCTGCTGTTCTCTGCAAGGCACTTCAGCACAAAGCGAATATGGTCGGCGTTCAGCTTCATAAAGCGGCTGCGTACCACCTCAGCGGGTTTATCGTCTCCGGTAATGCGCAGCGTCTTGCGCTTGGTGGCACAGGTGTCCACCAGCAAATCCATAATCTGATAGATGGTATCCTCATCGTCCGTGCAAAGCCGGAGCAGAAGGTCTACCTCCAAAGATTGAGAAAAATATTCTTCCAGTTGTTCACGTTTGCTCATCCAGTCGTTTCCATCGGAATAGATAGGATCAGTATCGCTTACCTCTGTATTATTTCTCTCAGTCTTATTACATCGTAGTTTGGCCGGATCTTGAAGCGTATTCTGGACGGTTCCAGAATCGTCATTATCACGATTCTTGACACTCTCTTTTGAAGATTCTGCCGAAAAGTTTTTCACATACACCAAACTTGGCTTTCCCTGTCCTCGGCGTTTTCGTTCAATCAGGCCGTACTCTTCCAGTTCTCGTAGCAGCTTGGTGGACTTTTTATCGGCACAGCCCAATGAATCCTGCACCTCCTGCACAGTATAGATGATGAACACCCGCCCAGCTTTGTCCAACCAACCATTCCGGGCTGAAAGGCTCATGCGGTCCAGCAGGATACCGTACAGGGTTTTGGCATCTGTGGAAAGCGGTTGGAAGCGGCTATCCTGAAACAACAGTTTGGGAATCCGGTAGAAGGAGAACAGCTCGCTGGACTGCCCATAGAAGTAATCAAGGTCTGCGGTTCTTGTCGGCTTTTTTTCGGGCATAGAGAATATCCCATTTTTCAGGTGTGGAACGGAATACATTGACCTGCTTCTTATAAGGGCAGTGGGCGTACAGGCAGGTGCGGAATTTGAAATCAGGCCGATAGTACGGACACAGCTTGCAGCTGTCCGGGGCACGGTCAGAACCTTCGCCAGCGGCGATCACATGGTGCATGGAGTGCTGAACATGGCGCAGAGCTTCGTTTCGCTTGTGGCTCACTTGGCATCACCTCGTTTCTCCAGCGGTGCCATCAGGTCTTTGTAGCAGGGAACCAGCACACAGGGCTTTGCCCGCTTGTAGGGGCACCCTTCGCACTTGCTGGGGCCTTTGGGCGGCTCGATCAGATAGTAGCAGTTCTCTTTGCCGAGAACGCAGCCCTTCTTTCGGTTCTTCCAGAAGAAGCAGTGCCGGCAATCTGCCGGGCGGGAAGCGTGGTAGCAGATACCGTCCATCGTGACGGTCAGAACTTTTTTCATCGGTAAACCCTCCTTTGGTGGATTCGGGAAGTTCAGCCCGAAAACAAAAAAGCGCGTTCCTCTTTCTGTTCCGAGAGAACAGCGAGTGAACGCGCTATGTATGGAGAAAAGTGTTTTGCACGGTTTCTGGTAGGAATGTGAAAAATAGATTTGCACAGATTATCTTGTATTTACATGGATTTACAGGAAAGCGGCTACCAATTTTAGCAGAGAGCCGGAAAACAGAGTTCAAAAGGTGCTTTATGGGGCTTCATTAGCTGGAAACCTGATTTTATTAGCTGAAACCGAAAATTCTGCTAATGGCATTAGCTGGCTAATTTTGGTGATAGGTTCAAAATGAAAAATGCGAAGATCGTCTTTCACATGGAAAAATGACCTTCGCATTTTCATAAAGGGATACCCCAGACAGGATTCGAACCTGCGGTCTCCTCCTTAGGAGGGAGGCGCTTTATCCAGCTAAGCTACTGAGGCATATTATGTATTATCGTTGATTTTTGAAATTCAACGCACTTGGAAACGAATGTGTGGAATGCTTTTCACAACGAAGTGACCGACTGCATTGCAACCGGGACGATGGTAAAGTTGTTGCATCAAAATTTGTTTGGAAAATCTCGATCCCCAGTCTTGCTTTTGATTAGAGCAATCACTTCTGCCCCCAAGGTATCAGGTTGACCGAATTCTTAGGAGGCTTGCGCTCTATCCAACTGAGCTACGGAGACGGATACCCTATTATAATACAGCATTTTGCGGATAAAATCAAGTTGAACCGGCGGGCAAAATGGTGTATGCTATAGAGGAAATGAAAATAGCCGCGGCAGGCTTTGCCGCGTGCGGAGGAGCTTATGGAAAAAGCAAAAGGGAAAAAGCTGTTTTACCGCCCGGCGGGCAAGCGCAAGGGGATGTATACGCCTACGCAGATCATCTGTGTGAGCTTTGTCATCGTGATCGCGCTGGGCACCTTTCTGCTCAGCCTGCCGGTTGCCAGCAAGCACGGGCGGCTGGATGTGCTGAATGCCATGTTCACCGCCACAAGCGCTACCTGCGTTACTGGTCTGATCGTGCGGGATACCTGGACCCAGTTCACCTACTTTGGGCAGGCGGTGATCCTGCTGCTCATTCAGGTGGGTGGTCTGGGGTTGGTCACCCTCACCAGCTTCTTCGCGCTGGCTATGCGGCGGCGCATGGGCTTCCGCGATCTGCGGCTGCTGGGAGAAAGCGTCTCAGCGGACGGATATGCGCAGGCCAAGGACGTGCTGAAGATCGTGGTGGGACTGGCTGGCCTGTTTGAAGGCATTGGCATTGTGCTGCTGATGTTCGCCTTTGTGCCGCAGTTCGGGCTGGAAGGCATCTGGGTGAGCGTGTTCACGGCCATCTCGGCTTTCTGTAACGCGGGCTTTGATCTGTTTGGCCGGTTCGGCCAGTATTCCTCACTGGCACCCTATGTGAACAATTACTATGTTCAGGCCGTTGTGATGTTCATGATCATCTCCGGCGGTCTGGGTTTCATGGTATGGGTGGAGATCGGTCAATACCGCAAAAAGCACCGGCTTTCCCTGCAGGCCAAGGTGGTGCTGAGCTTCTCGGTGATCCTGTGGCTCGGCGGCGCGGCGCTCATCGCGCTGATGGAGTGGAACAATCCTGCCAGCATGGGCGGGCTCTCTGTGCCCGGCAAGCTGATGGCGGCGCTGTTCCAGTCGGTGTCCACTCGTACTGCGGGCATGAATACCATCGACCTTGCGGCCTGCGGCCCCATCACCAAACTGCTGATGAGCGCGCTGCAGTTCATTGGTGCGGCACCCGGCTCTACCGGCGGCGGCGTGAAGGTGACTACGTTCGCTGTGATCATCCTGACGATCCGCAGTGTGGCTCAGGGCCGCGATGACTGTGTGATCGCAGAGCACCACATCGAGTCCAAGACGGTTTATCGTGCTTTGACCATTATCGTGCTCGGCGGGCTGGCGGCGGTTGGCTCGGCTGTGGTGGTGTACTACAACACTTCGGAGGCGGTATCGGTCATTGACGCTATTTTCGAGTCCTGCTCTGCCTTTGGCACAGTTGGCCTTTCGGTGGGCGTTACCGCTCAGCTGAACCGGGGCGCAAAGATCCTGTATATGCTGGTCATGTTCATGGGCCGTGTCGGCCCGGTGTCGCTGGCCATGAGCCTGACGGCAAAGCCGGATGACAACAAACGGAAGATCATGCCGGTGGGGCATATCAACGTTGGTTAAACGATTTTGAATGCCCTCCTAGAGTTGCGGCTCCCAGCATCCACTTCATGCCTTGAGCGGCATTCGTGTCTTGCTGGCCGCGGCCCCAACAACTCCTCCCTGCTTCTGCCGCAGGCAGCGGTCGTCGTCGTTGTACTCTGGGCATGTTCGGTGGAATTTGATTTTTATTTTTCGCATTTGTCACAGCCCCGACGCTTGTCAGGGCGAATCCCTTCCATCTGCTAACGCAGATCGCTCGCCTGCTTGAAAGCCCCACTGGGGCTTTCATTGCTACGCAACCGCAGGGCTGCTCCAAATGCATTTTCACGAGTGGAGTCGTAGAAATAAGCGTCAGAGTATAATAAAAGTGGGTGCTATCCGAAAATAGCACCCACTTTTTTGTATATTGAAAAATAAAATTTACTCTGCGTACAGCTTGATGATGTTCAGCAAGATCTCGGTGCAGCGGTCCATGCGCTCAGCGGTGATGCACTCGCATACGCCGTGGAAATTGAAGCCGCCGGTGCCCAGATTGGGGCAGGGCAGGCCTTTCCAGCTCAGCATGGCACCGTCGGTGCCGCCGCGCACCGGAATTTCCTCCGGTTCCAGCCCGGCCATGCGGGTGGCTTTGCGGGCGGTCTCTACTAAGTGGAAATGCGGCTTGATTTTTTCCAGCATGTTGCGGTAGCTGTCCTTGATCTCCACGGTCACGGTGCCTTCGCCGTACTTTCCGTTCAAAAATTCGGCAATATCCAGCATGTTGTCCTTCTTGAACTGCAGCTTTGCGGCATCGTGGTCGCGCAGGATGTAGCCCAGCTTTGCGGTGGTCACATCGCCGTACATCTGGCACAGGTGGTAGAAGCCCTGACGGCCCTCGGTGGTCTCCGGCCGGGCCGTGACGGGCAGAGCACCGTGGAACTCCATTGCTACGTTGGAAGCGTTGATCATGGTGTCCTTGGCGGTGCCCGGGTGCACCGAGAAGCCGCGGATGGTCACGGTGGCGGAAGCGGCGTTGAAGTTCTCGTACTCAATGGAACCGGCATCGCCGCCGTCCACCGTATAGGCAAAGTCGGCACCGAAGCCCGGAATATCGAACAGCTCTGCACCCTCGCCGATCTCTTCATCCGGAGTAAAGGCGATACACAGCTTGCCATGGGGCAGGCCTTTTTCCTGAATGGTCTCAACAGCGGTCAAAATTTCGGCAATACCGGCCTTATCGTCGGCACCCAGCAGGGTGGTACCGTCTGAGGTGATGAGGGTCTCGCCCTTCATGGAAGTAAGGAAGGGGAACACAGAGGGCTTCATCACCATGCCGGTGGCGGGCAGAGTTACGTCGCCGCCGTTGTAGTTTTCCCACACAACGGGCTGCACATTCTCACCGCTGGCATCGTCGGCAGTGTCCATGTGGGCGATCAGGCCCAGAGCGTGTTTATCCTCACAGCCGGGCGTGGCAGGCAGGGTGCCATAGACGTAGCAGTGCTCGTCCACATGGGCATTCTCCATGCCGAGGGCCTTCATCTCCTCCACCAGCTGGCGGGCAAGGTCAAACTCCCGTTCAGCGGAAGGGTGCGTACCGGAGTTTTCGTCCGAGGTGGTATGCACCCGGACATAATTCAAAAGCCGTTCATAAGCGCGCATAAGGCACACTCCTTTTATATTTCAGTGATGTATACTTCTCAGTTCTTTTATCATACCCTCTTTTCCGACAATTTACAACTGTTTTGCACGCATTCATATGGAAAGATGAACCCTCATTTTTAAGATGAACAAAATTCACGCAGTAAAATGCATCCATCTGTGCAGAACGTGCTACAATAGGTACAAAATAAGCCGGGAGGGAAGTTTTATGGCAACAAAAGTCTTTTTTTACACCCTGCGCCCCTACGATGAGCTGGGCATCGCGCAGCGGCTGGCACCGAAGCTGGATGTTGAGTTTGGCTCTACGCAGGAGTATCCCACGCTGGAAAATGCTGAACTGGCAAAGGGCTATGATGCCGTGTCGGTAACGCCCTGTGATATGAGCGCGCCCATGGTCAAGCGGTTTCACGAGCTGGGCGTAAAGTCCATCTGCTGCCGTTCCATCGGCTACGACCACGTAGACCGCGAGACGGCCCGGGAACTGGGCATGAAGGTGGCCAATGTGGATTATCCGCCAAACGGCGTTGCAAACTTTGCCATTATGCTGATGCTGATGAGCCTGCGCAAGGCAGGGCACATCCTCAAGCGCGGCGAAGCGCAGGACTACTCCCTGCAGGGAAAAATCGGCCGCGATATTTCCAACTGCACTGTGGGTGTGATCGGTACGGGCCGCATTGGCCGCACGGTGCTGCAGCATCTGTCCGGCTTTGGCTGCCGCCTGCTGGCCTACGACCTGTACCCCAACGACGAGGTAAAGAAGATCGCCGAGTATGTGCCGCTGGAGACCCTGCTGGCGGAAAGCGATGTCATCACTCTGCACACCAACGCTACGGAGGAGAATCACCATCTCATCGACACCAAAGCAATTGAGAGCATGAAGCCGGGCGTGACCATCATCAACACCGCCCGCGGCAAGCTGATCGACAGCGATGCACTGATCGCCGGGCTGGAAAGCGGCAAGATCGGCGCGGCGGGCCTGGACGTGCTGGAAAATGAGAACGGCCTGTACTATTATAATCGCATGGGCGATGTGATCCCGAACCCGGAGCTGGCGGCTCTGCGCAGCATGCCCAATGTGATCCTGACCGACCACACGGCTTTCTACACCCACGAGGATGTGGAGAGCATGGTGCGCGGTGTGCTGGAAAGCGCAGCTGCCTTTGAAAAAGGCCAGCCTACCCGGCATGATGTGACGGAAAAGTAAAAAATACCGGTGCGGCTTTTTGAACTGCACCGGTATTTTTGTGTCTGTAGAAAAATCAGCTCAGGTCTTCGCCGTTGGTGGCAATGACCTTTTTGTACCAGTAGAAAGACTTTTTGCGGAAGCGTTCCAGTGTACCAGAGCCGTCTTGGTTGCGGTCTACATACACAAAACCATACCGCTTACTAATCTCCGCAGAGGCTGCACTGACGCAGTCAATGGGGCCCCAGCTGGTATAGCCAAACACTTCTACGCCATCTGCAATCGCACGTTCCATTGCCTGAATGTGGCCCCGATGGAACAAGATGCGTGCATCATCTTCCACCGTCTGCGTGCCATCCTGCAGCATGACCAACTGCTCACGGGCGCCGATCCCATTTTCTGCTACGAAAAGCGGTTTGTGGAAATGCTCGTACAGATAGTTCAGGATATAACGCAGCCCCTCCGGATCAATTGGATAATCGTAGTCCGAAACCGGCACGAATGGATTTTTCAGCCCACGCATCACATTTCCGTTTGCCATCTGATACTTGCTTTCGTCTGCGGCCACCACTTTACTGCTGTAATAACTGAACGAGACAAAATCGACTGTATTCTGCAAGGCGATTCGGTCATCTTCGGTGATATTCAGCTGGACATGGTTTTCCTTCCAGAGACGCTGTGCATAGTAGGGATAGCTGCCGGTACAATGCATTGTGATGAAGTAATCCAGCTCCTGCTGTGAGAGCATGGCTGACATCACATCATCCGGATTGCAGGTCATTGGATAACGCGGTGCCGAAGCTGCCATGCAGCCGATTTTCAGGGTGGCGTCCAGCTGGTGTGCAAACTGCGTCACAAGTGCACTGGCCACCAGCTGATGGTGGGCAGCCTGGTATTTGTCCTGTGCGGTAAGCTTGGATTTTGGTGTCATCACACCGGCCCCCAACAACGGCGAAATCAGGGTCACATTGATTTCGTTGAAGGTCAGCCAGTATTTTACACGGTCATGGTAACGGGTCAGTACTGTCTTGGCATAGCGCACAAAGTATTCGATTGCTTCACGAGAACGGAACCCATCCAGTCTGCGGCACAGCTCCAGTGGCATCTCATAATGGGAAAGTGTGATTAGCGGCTGGATGCCGTATTTCAGGCACTCATCGATTACCTGATCATAGAACGCAAGGCCTGTTTCATTGGGCTCCTGTTCAAAACCAGTAGGATAAATACGGCTCCACGCAATGGAAAAACGGAACACCTTGAATCCCATTTCGGCCAGAAGCGCAATATCTTCCTTGTAGCGATGATAAAAATCCGTACCCAGCAGTTTGAGATTGTCCGGCGTAGGTGCTTCCGTCACCGGACCTTGTACGCCGTGCGGCATGACATCCTGCTGGCTTAGGCCCTTGCCATCTTCCAGATAAGCACCCTCACACTGGTTTGCTGCCAAAGCACCGCCCCATAAAAAATCTTTCGGAAAACTCATATTTTACTTCTCCTGAACCGGATCCTTAAAGGTAATATAGGAAAGGATGAAAGCACTGACCATGGCGATTGCAACAGCGATGCACATATTGATAAACGAGTTATCCTCGCCAAGGTAGACAGCAAGTGCAAAAATGGTAGAAGTACCGTAGGCCCACTGCTTAACATGCATCAGGCCTGCAAACAGTCCGCCAAGAGCGCCGCCTGCCATTGCACAGTACAGGGGTGTTTTATACTTCAGGCCAATGCCATACAGGGTGGGTTCAGTAATACCGCACAGCGCGGTAACACCAACGGTGGAAGCCAGACTCTTGATCTCGGGGTTCTTGCTCTTCAGGGCAACGCCAAAGGTTGCAGCGGACTGTGCCATGTTGCTGCAGACCATGCCGGGAGCCAGAATAGTAGCGTAACCCAGCGTAGCACGCTGAATGCTCTGTGCACTGCCCAGTGCATAGTGCATGCCGGTCATGACCAGCAACGGGCACAAGCCGCCGACCAGCGTGGGACACAGCCAGCTTGCATAAACATCCAGTGCGGTGAATCCCTTTGCCAGATAGGTGCCGATAATGGAGCCCAGAGGGCCAAGCACAACGTAACCGACCGGGACCGTAATCAGAACAGTGATCATGGGGACAAAGAAAACTTTGATTGCTTTTGGCGTTTTCTTTTCAAAGAATCTTTCAACGATGGACTGGAAGTAGACGATCAGAATAATGGGTACAACACTGGAAGTATAGCTTGCCAATGTGACTGGCAGGAAACCGAACAACTTGACTGCTTCACCTGCGGTGCGCAGCGCAATATAATTGGGGTGCACCAGCATTGCGGCAAAGATCAAAGACAGATATGGGTTGCACTTAAACTTCTTGCCCGCAGAGAATGCCAGAAAGAAGGGCATATAATAGAAAACGCCGTCAGCCACCAGATAGAACAGTTGGTAGGTCTGGGAATCCGAGCTGATCACGCCGAACTGGGTCAGAATGGACAGGATGGCCTTGATCATACCGGCACCAGCCAGAGGTCCAATCATCGGCATAACGATGCTTGCCATCGTATCGACCAGGCGGGAGAAGATATTCTTCTTTGCCCCGTCCTCGGCTTCGGCCTCGGCATCTGTAACCGCCGGCTCGCTCTTGACGCCAGTCGTTCTGATCAGTTCATCATAAACTTCGTTCACATTGGGGCCGATAATGACCTGAAACTGCCCTGCCTTGTAAACGCAGCCTGCCACGCCATCGATTTTTTTTACTTCTTCAATATCTGCTTTTTTCACATCAATCAGGCGGAAACGCAGGCGGGTGATGCAGTGCGTTGCGGACGAGACATTTTCCTTGCCGCCAACTGCGCGCAGGATCTCGTTGATAAGTTTTTCGTTGTTCGCCATGAAGGGAACCTCCTCTTTTCTTTCCGGCTCCCCGAATGTGACCGTAAGGCGGCCGCGGCGCAGGGCGGCGGATGCAACATCCGGCAGCTTTGCCACAGCGTTTTCATCGGCCAGACCGGCGTCCTTCAGGGTGATATAGAGCATATCGTCCTGAAACTCGCACAGGCTGGTGTTTTCTTTTCCGCCGACCAGCGGAAAAAGCTTTTCCAGAAACTTCTCACGATCCATAGGGGAAACCTCCGTTTGTGGATAACTCTATCTGAATCTGGCCCGGACGCGCGCATCTCCGGAGCCGGAAACATTCAAAAAATCAATCGCTTTCGCGGTTCTGCACACGGTAGATGTGCAGCATCAGGTACAGCACTTCATCACGGCTGCAATGCCAGCCGTGGCGCTGCTCAATATTCTGTGCCACGGTGCAGGCACAATGATAGACGGCGGGGTATTCGCGGGAAAGCTCGTCCAGCATCTTCCCGCTGCCCTGTTCCATGGCTGCCCCGGCGGAAAGCCGCCGCACCAGAAACTGGATGTGCATGGCAAACCGGGCATAGTTGTAGCTTTCGCGATCTAGCACAATGCCAAGCTCCTGCTCGACGGAGGCCGTCACTTTGTCCAGAACTTCCACGGCGGTCAGGGTGCTGGACAGGTCACTGCCTTCCAGCTCGGCATTGACGATATGCAGCGCAATGTTTACGGCCTCGGCGCGGGGCAGGGAAGAACCGGTACGCAGACGCACGGTCTCCAGTGCCCGCAGGCCCAGCTCGTATTCATGGGGATACAGATGCTGCACGTCGTAATGCAGCGGAGCTGCCATCCGGATGCCCTGCTTTTCCCGCTGCTGTGCAAAGGCGATGTGGTCGGCCAGCGTGAAGGGCAGGTTGGGGTTCAGCTCGGTGTGCAGGGTGATCTCGGCCTGCTCGGTAATATCTGCCGCTGCCAGAAGCGCTTCTTCCGGCAGGCTGGCCAGCATTTCATAATACTGCGGGTCTACGTCGTAAAACGTGCGGTAGACCACAGAAAGATCGGTCAGCTCATAGGGCATCGGATGGAAGCCTACCCCGCGGCCCAGAACGACCATCTCACGGCCGCGATTATCCTGCGCCACGGCAGCGTTGTTGTTGATCTTACGCAGCAGCTTCATGGACAGCTTCCTCCCGACAGAATGTTGAAAAATACGCAATAAAAAGAAAAAACCTCCGAAAGCATCTACCTGTGCAGAACCGATAACACACCCATAGTGTCTTTTGGTTAACTGCCAGTAGCGCCTCCCGAGGAGTAACGACTGGTTTAATTGTCTGCAAATATCTTACCAGAACAGACAGAGAAAATCCATTCGCGATTTCGACAAAAGATATTCTGAAAAATCAGACGGGTTACCCAAATGTTGGATACAATAAACCCCTGCCGACAGGAGAAATGCCATCGGCAGGGGGAAAGCATACTATTTGAAGAAAAATCAACCCAGACTGATGCCCATGCGGCGGGCGACGGTGAGCAGGTCGCAGTTCTCCGGCACATTGCGGGTCTTGCCTGCAATGTCGGCCAGACGGTTCTCGGTGACATGGCGATTCACCATGGCAACGGTCACGCCGTAGCGCTCGATCTCCACCAGCTTTGCCGCATAGCTGCCGAACTGGGTGGCCAGCACACGGTCGTAGGCGCTGGGGCTGCCGCCGCGCTGCATGTGGCCCGGGATGCACACACGGGTCTCCATGCCGGTTTTTTTCTGCACGGCCTGTGCAATGCGGTTGGTGGCGGTGGTACCAAAGCCTGCCTCGGCGCGCTTTGCCATCCATTCCTTGCGCTTCATGCCGGCTTCCTCGCAGTTGATGGCACCCTCGGCCACAGCGATGATGGAGAAGTTGGAACCCTTCTTTGCGCGGCGTTCCACGGCAGAACACACACGGTCGATATCATAGGGCTGTTCCGGCAGCAGAATAATATCTGCACCACCTGCAATGCCGGAGTACAGCGTCAGCCAGCCTGCCTTGTTGCCCATGATCTCAATGCACATCACGCGGCTGTGGCTGCCTGCGGTGGTGTGGATGCGGTCGATCACATCGGTGGCAATGTCCACGGCGGTGTGGAAGCCGAAGGTTACGTCGGTACCATAGATATCGTTATCAATGGTCTTGGGCAGGCCGATGATGTTCAGACCCTCCTGCGAGAGCAGGTTTGCGGTTTTGTGGGTGCCATTGCCGCCCAGGCACAGCAGGCAGTCCAGCTTGGCTTCCTTGTAGGTCTTTTTCATGGCGGCAACCTTATCAATGTTGTCGTCCTCCACCACACGCATCATTTTAAAGGGGGTGCGCTTGGTGCCCAGAATGGTGCCGCCCAGCGTCAGGATGCCGCGGAAATCGTCCTCGCACATCTCCTTGTAGTCGCCGTTGATCAGGCCGCTGTATCCGTTCAGGATGCCAATGATCTCCACGTTATCGCCCATGCGGGCATACAGTGCTTTTGCTACGCCGCGGATGGTGGCGTTCAGACCCGGACAGTCGCCGCCGGAGGTCAGGATTCCAACACGTTTTTTCATTCAAAAGCCCTCTTTCATTTGGTATTCAGCGCCGCGCGTTCTGCCTTTTAAAGTCAGTCTGCCCGGAGACCTACCTGTTTATAGTATAAGATTATTCCGGATGGGGGCCGCTGTCAAGAGAAGCGCAGAAAATTTACACGCTTCCACGGTGCATTTCTGCGGGCAGGAGAACAGCGGGAAAACTTTTGCAGAAAAAATAAAAAAATGGTTGACAAGCGCGGGCCTTTTGAGTATAATATCCCTTGTCAGCAGCGCACGGCGCGGCAGACGAACTGAATAATGGGGATTTGCATAGTGGTAGTGCGGTAGACTCTGACTCTACTTGTGGGAGTTCGATTCTCTCATCCCCAACCAAGAAAACCGCAGTCTCAACTGGCTGCGGTATTTTCGGGGCATAGCGCAGTTGGTAGCGCGCCTCGTTCGGGACGAGGAGGCCGTGGGTTCAAATCCCGCTGCTCCGACCAAAAAGAACCAGTACACATTCGTGTACTGGTTCTTTTTTGTCTCCGCGCGGGATTTGAACAGGGCGGCGGTGCGAAGCACCGCAAACAAAGCCATGGCATGGCTTTGTTTAGCCCGCGGGTTCCACCGGCTAGGAATGTCTAACAGGGTGCATGCTGCTAACACATTCGTGTACTGGTTCTTTTTTGTCTCCGCGCGGGATTTGAACAGGGCGGCGGTGCGAAGCATCGCAAACAAAGCCATAGTATGGCTTTGTTTAGCCCGCGGGTCCCACCGGCTAGGAATGTCTAACAGGGTGCATGCTGCTAGGAGCAGCGGGATCTGCAACCCGAAAAGTTTTGACTTGTGTTCTAAATATGATATACTGGAAAAGCAAAGCCATATTTGGCTGCAGAACGGACAAAAAAGCGAGGAAAAACAGAAACTATGCAGGAAATAAAAAAGAAAAAACGGGCGGTCGCGCTTTTTGTGATCGTTCTGATCTGCCTTTGCGGCTGGTGGGCTGTGCGGAAAGAGGGTTTCTTTCTGGATGAGATCTACTCCTACGGCCTTGCAAACAGCAGTTATGTTCCGTTTTTAAGCTGGCTCCATGGTGGAGAACAGGTGGCAAACGGCAAGCTGCCGGAGGCAGTGTTCACGCAGAGCGAGTTTCTGAATTATGTTGCCCCGCAGGGAAGCACACGGTTCGACTATGCGTCGGTCTACTATAACCAGACGCAGGACGTTCATCCGCCGCTGTTCTACTTTTTGCTGCACACGGTGTGCTCATTATTTCCGGGCAGTTTTACAAAATGGACGGGTCTGGGGATGAATTTTGTGCTGCTGGGCGGCACGCTGGCAGCGCTGTATGCGCTGGGCATGGAGCTGTTTGCAGACTGGAAAAAAGCATTGTTTGTCTGTGCATTGTATGCGTTCAACCGTGAAATGATCTCGAATGTGACGATGGTGCGCATGTATATGCTCATGACCTTGCTGACGATCCTGCTTGCGCTGCTGGTGGCAAAGTCTCTTCGCAGGCCGTCTGTGCCCAAATATCTTCTGATCGGTGTAACCATCTATCTTGGCATGATGACCCAGTATTTCTTTGTGGTCTATGCCTTCCTGCTGTGCGCAGCATATGACCTTTACCTGATGTTCCGGCGCGAATGGAAAAATGCTGCTGCATTTTCACTTCCGGCACTTGCGGGCGTTGGCGGAATGCTGCTCACCTTTCCGTGCTGGTATGCACAGCTGCACTCGCAGGATACGGTTTCGCTGGAGTCAACAGCAAACAATCTGCTGAATCTGGCGCAGTACCCCAAAGGCCCGCTGGAGCTGATCGGCTGGAGCATCGTCGGTTTTGCTGTAGGCGCAGGCATTATGGCCGTGCTGATCCTGACGAAGCTGGGGCAGCGCTGGCTGCCGGGCAAGTTGCGATGCACTATGCTGATCCCCGAGGATGTCAAGCTGATCGCGGTCCCGGCGCTTGCTGCATTTCTGGTTATCGCGGTGATCTCGCCGTATAAGTCGCTGCGGTATGTGTATCATCTGCAGCCGCTGGAAGCGCTGTTTTGTGGCTGCGGCCTTTTCTCCATTCTGGATACGCTGCGTGCAGGCACCAGAAAGCGCATTCTGCAGATCGTGTGCCTTGCAATGGTCGTGCTTGCATTTGTGATCGAGCCGGAGCGCATGTACAGCGGTACTTATAAGATAGACAAAGAACTGGAACAATACAGTCAGGCCGCCTGCGTGGATATTACCGGGGACCTTGGCAGTTTCACTTCCGGCGTGCAGGAGCTTCTCAAATTTCAGGAGGTCTGTGTGGTGCCGGACGATTCCAGTGAGCTGCTGGTGCAGTATAACACCGGCGAAAAGGATACGCTGGTGCTGTTCATTGGAGGCAGGGGACTGTGGCAGTTCGTGACGGCAGAACAGGTGGAGCAGATCACGGCCCAGAACATGGAAACTGCGTGGAACGTTGCCCGACAGGGCGGCTATGAGGACGTTTCGCTGCTGGCAACGCAGGAGTTTGAACAGATCTTTGTTTTGAAAAAGTGAACGCTTTGCGGCACAGCAGAAGGGAAAACTGCCTTTTTTGCGCGTGCTATATCGTTTTAAGGTAAAGTGTGCTAGAATAGTACCATCAACGATTCAGGAGGGTATCCCATGCTCAAACGACTGCGCAAAGCGCACCCGATCTTATTCTGCGTTCTGGCAGAAGTGATTTTTCTGGCAAGCCTGTTTGTAACAGATCTGGTCTTTACCATTGCATTGGTTCTTTTCCGGACGGATTTTGCGTCCATTGATACATACCTCTACAGCACTCTGCAGGAGCTGGTGGGGGCCATGGTGGCAGTGCTGTTTCTGGTACGGACAGACCGTGCCGGGCTGCTGCGCCGCCGCGGCAGCGGCTTTTTCAATGGCCTGCTGGTGGGCATGTACCCGCTGGTGTTCATTGGCTACAATGCCTTTGGTTCGCTGGTGCTGGGCCGGCCGGAGAACGGCGTGCTGCAGCCTGCGGCACGCATCTGCACCTTCCTTGTCAGCATGGCCATGGTGGGTGTGGCCGAGGAATTCATCTTCCGCGGTGTCATTGCCCAGACCCTGCTGGAGCACTTTGGCACCAGCCGCGCCGGTGTGTGGAAGGCCTGCCTTTTGTCCGGTGTGCTGTTTGGTGCGGCGCACCTGACCAATATCCTCAGTTCGGCACCGTTCGGTGTGCTGATGCAGTGCGTGTTTGCAGCATCGCTGGGCACTCTTTTTGCGGCGATCTACTTCCGCACCGGCAATTTGTGGGTGACGGTATTCCTGCACGGTGCCATGGATATTTCGTCAATGCTCATCGGTGGGCTGTACGGCACCACTACCGTGGCCGATGCGGTGAGCGGCTACGATGCATCCATGCTGCTTTCGGTGCTGCTGTATCTGATCCCCACCGCAGTTCTGCTGCGCAAAAAGAAGCTGCCGGAGGTGCAGCTGTACTGGCACCAGTACGTAAAAAAATAAAGGCAGGATGCAAAAAATATCCTTGCATTTTGCACAGGGTTCTGGTATACTGTATCTGTTACCGTGGTACGGGGTTGGGAGTATGCCCGCTTTTTGGGAATGCCGTTTCCCGCCGCTGTTCCATTGGCACATAAAATTTTATAAAGAGGTATGGTACTATGAACAAGCAGGAAGTTATGGCCAAGGTCGCTCTGACCGAGAAGGACACTGGCTCTCCCGAAGTGCAGGTCGCTCTGCTGACCGCTCACATCAACGAGCTGAACGAGCACCTGAAGAAGAACCCGAACGATCACCACAGCCGCCGCGGCCTGATGAAGATGGTTGGCCGCCGCCGCAATCTGCTGGCTTATCTCCAGAAGAAGGACATCGAGCGTTACCGTGCTCTGATCGCAACTCTGGGTCTGCGTAAGTAATTTAAACAGAGGGCAGGTACCGCAAAGGTGCCTGCCTTTTGCTTTTGTATACAAATGGCAGCGGCTGCGTATTGCAGCAGTAAATCGAACGCCTGTGCCCCGAATGCTTTTTCATGGCGCGGGCGGCTCACATCAACGGCAGAGACATTCTCCCGGTGGGGGAAATATCTCAAACAAAACCGGATGTGAACGGCACGGACGCTGGATTTATTGCTATGATGCGCGTGCCACCGCCTTTTGGATAGAAAAAATCCGAAAAAACAAGGAGGCAAAAACAATGGCAATTGAATTTGGTTCCCGCAGAGAGACCTTTGAGAACTACAAGGTCTACGAGACCATGCTGGCAGGCCGCCCGTTCAAGGTAGAAATGGGCAAAATGTGCGGTCTGTCCAACGCCAGTGCGCTGATCCGCTACGGTGAGACCTGCGTGATGTGCAATGTGGTCATGAGCCCCAAGCCCCGCGAGGGCGTGGATTTCTTCCCCCTGAACGTGGAGTATGAGGAAAAGCTCTACGCCGCAGGCCGCATCCCCGGCAGCTTTATGCGCCGTGAGGGCCGCCCCGGTGAGCGCGCCATCCTGACCAGCCGCGTGGTGGACCGCCCCATGCGCCCGCTGTTCCCCAAGGAAATGCGCAACGACGTGTGCATCACCATGACCGTCATGAGTCTGGACCCCGACTGCAGCCCTGAGATCGCCGGTATGATCGGTGCTTCTCTGGTCACTGCCGTGTCCGACATCCCGTGGAACGGCCCCATCGGCGGCGTGCAGGTGGGTCTGGTGGACGGCGAGATCGTGCTGAACCCCACGCAGGAGCAGCGCAAGGTGAGCGACCTTGCCCTGACCGTTGCCGCCACTATGGATAAGATCGTGATGATCGAGGCCGGTGCCAACGAGGTGGACGAGGACACCATGCTGAACGCCATCAAGGCCGCTCACGTGGAGATCAAAAAGACCATCGAGTTCATCAACAAGATCGTGGCTGAGCGCGGTAAGCCGAAGATCGATTTTCAGGTGGTGGGTCTGGATATGGACGTGTTCCATGCCATCCAGAACAAGTATCTGGACGACTTCAAGGCCGCTATGGACACCGACGACAAGAATGTGCGCGATGCCGCTCTGCTGCCCATCATGGACAAGATCGCCGAGGAGTACCCCGACCTGACCGCTGCAGATCTTGATCTGGTCAGCTATAAGATGCAGAAGTTCGTGGTGCGCCGCTGGCTGCTGGACGAGGGCAAGCGCGTGGACGGCCGCGGCATCAACGAGATCCGCCCGCTGGCTGCCGAAGTGGGCATCCTGCCCCGCGTGCACGGCTCCGGCATGTTCACCCGCGGCCAGACGCAGGTGCTGACCACCTGCACTCTGGGCGGCACCAAGGACAACCAGCTCATGGACGACCTGACCGACGAGCAGACCAAGCGCTATATCCATCACTACAACTTCCCGCCGTACTCTGTGGGCGAGGCCCGCGCACCGCGCAGCCCCGGCCGCCGCGAGATCGGCCATGGCGCACTGGCAGAGCGTGCTCTGGTGCCCGTGCTGCCCTCTCTGGAAGAGTTCCCCTACACCATCCGCTGCGTGTCTGAGGTGCTCTCCTCCAACGGTTCCACCTCTCAGGCATCGATCTGCGGCTCTACGCTGGCCCTGATGGATGCAGGCGTGCCCATCAAGGCACCCGTTGCCGGCATTTCCTGCGGCCTGATCACCGAGGGCGACCGCTGGATGACCATGCTGGACATTCAGGGCGTGGAGGACTTCCACGGCGATATGGACTTCAAGGTGGGCGGCACCCGCAAGGGCATCACTGCCATCCAGATGGACATCAAGATCGATGGCCTGACCTACGACATCATTGCCGAGGCTTTCGAGAAGTGCCGCAAGGGCCGCCTGTATATTCTGGACGAGATCATCAAGCCGGTGATCGCAGAGCCCCGCCACGAGCTGAGCCGCTACGCACCCAAGATGTTCAGCATGATGATCCCCACCGATAAGATCAAGGACGTGATCGGTAAGGGCGGCAAGGTCATTCAGGACATCTGCGCTACCTGCAACTGCAAGATCGACGTGCAGGAGGACGGCCATGTGTTCGTCTCCGCTGTAGATCAGGAGGACGCAAAGCGCGCCATCTTTACCATCAAGACCATTGTGGAGGACCCCGAGATCGGTGCCATCTACAAGGGCAAAGTGACCCGCCTGATGAACTTTGGTGCCTTCGTTGAGATCGCACCGGGCAAGGAAGGTCTGGTGCACATCTCCAAGCTGGACACCAAGCGTGTGGAGCGCGTGGAGGATGTGGTGGCTGTGGGCGATGCCATCGTTGTCAAGGTGACCGACATCGACCAGCAGGGCCGCATCAACCTGAGCCGCCGCGATGCCATTCTGGCGCTGGAAGCCAAGCGCGCCGAGCAGGCACAGCAGCAGTAAACCCTGACTGCATAAAAGAAACCGAAAAAGAGGACCCGATGCAGATGCATCGGGTCCTCTTTGTTGTATCAAAAGAAAATTATACTGTGCGGTATTTGCGATCCAGCGCCCAGCCGAATGCAAACAGCACCACACCGCTGACAGCCAGCACCGGCACGGGCCAGTTCAGCTGACCGGTCTGCGGCAGACCGCTCATTACCGGATTATCCGGGTGGCCCGGCAGAACGGGGCTGTCTGGATTACCGGGTGCTACCGGATGATCCGGGTGGCCCGGAGCCACGGGATTGTCCGGATTACCGGGAGAGACCGGGTTATCCGGGTTGTCCGGTGGGGTAGGCGTATCAGGATGATCGGGCGTATCCGGCGGCGTAGGCGGGGTAGGGGGCGTAGGCGGCGTGTCCGGCTTGGTGGGGGTGTAAGCACCCACCTTGGGGCTGGCATCCACCGCATAATTCCACTTGCCATCCTCCGCCATGGGCAGAGAGACAAGGAACGGATTGATCGGCTCATAGCCCTTGGAAGCCTCGGTCTGCACGATCAGATACAGTCCCAGCTCCAGATCGTGGAAGGTCACGCTGCCGTCCTCGTCAATGGTCTTCGCAGTGCCCTCGGCGCTTTGGGGCAGATACTCCTGCAGCTGGGCCGCAAGGGTGCTGTCAGTCAAATCACCCAGCGCAATACCGCAGCCGTAGAAATCGCCGCAGTATTCGTAGCTCAGGTCGCCGTTTTTGCGCTTTACCTCGGCCACACGGTACAAAGTGAGCTTGCCACCGCTCAGCGCCTTATCGTTGGCGCTGTCGTACAGCGTAACGCGGATGGTGCCGGTAGTGGGATTGCCGCTGCTGTCCACCAGCTTGATGTTTGCGCTGGTGGCAAGGGCAGGCAGCGCACTTGTTACCAGAAGGCACAGCACCAAAAGCAGGGCCGCAGCGTGCTTTTTGAGATCAGTGCGTTTCATGTTTTTCACCTCTTGTAGATTTGCGTTTGCGGTTGGAGAACAGCAGCCAGAGCAGCAGCACCAGCAGCAGGGGCAGTGCCATGATGGGGGCTGTGATGATCGGTTCGATCTTGACGGCATCGGCTGTTACACGGATGTGCTTGAGCTTGTCCGGCGTGGTGATGCGGCGTCCTCGCACCAGCAGGCGGTGCGTGTTGATGCCGTAGGGGGTGCAGGTCATCAGGGTGACGTAATCCTTGCCGTCCACCACCTTGAGGTTGTCCGTCTCGGTGGGCAGAACGATGGAGATGTTGTCCACCTCGTAGGTGAGCACGCGGTCCAGCACGGTGATAGTAAAGGTATCGCCCACTTCCAGCCGGTCGAGATTGGTGAACAGCTTGGCGCTGGGCAGGCCGCGGTGGGCCGAAATGACCGCGTGGGTGCTGCCGCCGCCCACCGGCAGGCTGGTGCCCTCCAAGTGGCCTGCGGCGATCTGCAGCACACTATCGCTGGTGCCGTGGTAGATGGGCAGCTCCACACCGATCTTTTCAATGGTGATGTAGCCCATAATGCCGGTGCCGGTCACATCCAGCGTGCTTTCGTAGGTGGGAAAGCGCTGCGGGAAATACAACGCGTCCGGGTCGGCGGCGATCTGCGCATTGAACGCATCTGCCGCCTCGAAATAGGCGGAGTAGTCGGCATCGGTCAGCTTGTCCACGTCCTCGGCATAGGTGGCCACAGCACGGGACTGATGCAGCTGGTTGACGTAATCGCTGAGGGTGGGGTATAACATCACGGATAGACCCACGAAAAAGACGAGGATCAGGATGATGGTGCTTTTGTTCTTTTTCATGGGCTACTCCCTAATGTTATAAGGATAGGAGCGGGGGCCTTGCGGCCCCTTTGCTCCGGGTTCTTGGGGGAAATGGAGCTTACTTGTTCTCCATGCGCTTCTTGGTGACCAGCAGAACGATGGCCGCAACCATCAGGCCGCCGCCGACCACATAGAACAGGGTAGTGCCCATGCCGCCGGTGGAGGGCAACACAGCACCGGCCTTGTTCTCAACGCGAACAATATGGTCGGCGGCAGTAGTCTCGCCGTACTTAACAGTGTAAGAAACGGATTCACCTGCCTTAGTGGGCAGAGTGCCGCGATCGATCACAACCGTAATAGGATCGGTCAGCTTGTTGTAGCCAACAGGAGCCTTGGTCTCCTCCAGATAATAGGTGCCAGCGTCCAGACCTTCCAGCTTGATGTTGCCGGAAGCGGGGGTAACAACGGCGGTGGCAGCGGTTTCACTGTCCACCCAGCCAGTCAGCTTGTAGACGGAAGTACCATCCACGGTGGTGGCGGTAGAGAAGGCCGCGTACTTCTTGTTTGCGTCAGCGCCCTTATACAGCTTGAACTCAGCATTTTCCAGAGGGTGGTCTTTATTAGATTCGCCGAGGTTTGCAAACTTGCGCACGCCCATCTCCCAGACGTAGGTCTTGGTGGTGGAGTGCTCGGTTTTGCTGTCGTTGCCGTATTCCAGAACGGTATCGTTGTCGTTGCCCTTAGTGCCAATCACTGCATCAGCGGTAACAGTGGCACTGTAGGTCACTTGGATGGAATCGTAAGGCATCAGCGGCTTGAGGAACTTAATCTCAAAGGTGCAGTTATCGTTGGTAGAAGTTACCAGCTCATAATCAGTATTGGCGGTGAGATAATTACTGAATTTGTTATCGTTACCGGCACGATCACGGTGGAGATAGACCTTAACAGATTGAGGGTCGAAGTTCAACCCGCTGGTCATGGTATCGTGCAGAACGTATTTGGTGGGCTTACCATCGGTCACATAAATATTGGTGTAGAAATTCACAGTGTCACCAATACCGGCATCATTGCTATAGCCAGATTTATTACCTTCGTAAACTTCCTTCTCGATAGTGGGCTTGCTGTTCTTCTCTTCGATTACTGCATTCGTGGCGGTAGTACCAATGGAGCAGATAGCGCCATTGTCCAGATCAGAAACCACCAGATACCAGCCAAGGGGCAGATCGGTAAATTTAACAGTAATGGCGGCAGCATTCTTTTGGCCTGCTTTTGTGATATGATTGGTGGAATCTTTAGCGTAAGTTCCTGCTTCATTTGCAAGATTCTGAATAACAGAACTGCCATCGTCACTGTTAGAGTTCTTCCATGTAACAACACGAGTGGTCTCATTCAACTCCAAGTCAGTAGAATGCGCTTTGACAAAGCTCTCCCACCCAGAAGCGACCTTATAAAGATAGGAATTAGTATCTGCGTGATACTCCAGATCCAGAATACGGTAAATCGTATAAGTCTGGTTCGGAACAGCATTATTGATGGTGATGCTGCCAGTGCCAGCAGCAGCGGTAGCGGCGTCGTCCGCCAGCGCGGGTACTGCCATGGCACACAGCATGGCAACTGCCAGCAGTGCGGCCAGCAGCTTTTTGATTGCTTTCTTCATCATGATTTGCGAAAGTCTCCTTTCAAGTTTTTCTGATTTTTCTGATTCCTATTTTCAGGGTCTGCTTCCGGCGCAGAATCAATTTTGCCGCCGTGTCAGGAAGGATGCAGGCTTTTTAACGTTCCCTCCTCTCGCGTCTGCGCTTTCTGCAAACCCCGCACACCAGAGCGGCAAGCATCAGCGCGCCGCCGCCTGCTGTATACAGTTTGGTACCGGCCCCGCCGGTAGAGGGAAGTACGTAGCCGCCGGATTCTTCGGCGGTGTTGGTGATGACGATGGTATCGCCGTTGCCGTTGCTGCCGGTGTTCTTGCCCAGCGCAAAGGATGCACCGGCCTCCAGAGCTTCGTTGTTCAGCGTGTAGGACACGGTGTAACCTTCTACGGACATCTCTTTTATAGTATAAGTGATGCCGTCGCTAATCTCAAGGTTTTCAAAACGGGCAGACCAGCCATTTCTGCTGTTCAGCGTAACTTTGCCGACTTCGGTGTCGGTCGTGCCGGTGATGGGAGTACCGCCAGCAGTCATATAGAAATCGCCGCCATTGTAATAAACTTTTGTGCTCTTGATTGTAATGTCGGAGATGATATTGCTGATTTTATAAATCGGTTTTCCATCCGGAGCGCTCTCGCCAGTAGCCGTTATTGCTACTCCAGCATCCAACCAGTTTTGATAATTTTGAGACCATACTGTGACGTAGACATCACCGCCGTCATTGATATTTTTGGCAAAAACCTTTGTACCTGAACCATCATCAAGCTGCAGAAGAATACGGTGGCCGGGGTTCGCCACATGCTTCGTCAGTGTGACCACGATCTCCGGAAGCTTCGATGTATCCGTGATATCGGTGCCATCAAAGTTCTTCCACGCCTTCTTGACCAGCAGGTCGCCTTCCTTCACATAGTCCGGGTTACGGGCATTGTTGCAGTAGTAGTAAAAGCTTCCGAACGACTCATTTTCACCCAGCTTGTAGAGGGCGAAGGAGTCACGGCCTTCGACAAAGCCCGAATCTGTCGGCAAGGTATAGGCATTTTTGGAAATGACAAAATAGTGATACGGAGTGGGGTCTGGCAGCAGGTAACCTTCCGGCGCAGCGGTTTCATGCAGACGGTAAAGCGTATCCTGCGTAAGACCGGACATGACGGAATTGCCGCTCTGAGAGGTGACATACTGCTTTACATCAGTCCACTGGCCATTTTTATAGGTTTCCAGCTGGAACTTTGCATCCGACAGCAGATTGCTCTGGGTACCGGAGTACTTCACGATCGTAACATTGTTGGTGTTGAAATCGATGCCTGCGTTACCGGAAGAATCGCTCTTGAAATCTACATTTTCATCGACGTAAGAATTATAGCCCTCCAACCGCACGGTATTCTTGAACTTATAGTTCTTAGCGGGCAGATTCTTGGTATTGACCGTATAGTGGAAAACCAGAACCAAAGCCTTGCCGTCTGGTACCTTCGTCCAGACTTGAATCTGGTTTCGATCCTTATTCCGTTTGGTGTAGTAGGTATCCTCAGTAACGTTTTCCGGAGCAGAGCTGCTGTCGTGATCTCCTTCAATCGGGGCGAGATCCTTGAGGAAAGTCGTTGCTTCCAGAGAGCCATCTGCCTGCAGCTCACCCTCAAAGACAGAGACACCTGCCAATGTTACACGGTCGGAGGTGGTACCATCTTTGCTGTACAGACCATCCGGAACAGACATGAAATCATACAGAGTCAACGGCACGCCATTGTTCAGTGTGACGCTGTTAGGATTGACCTGTACCTGATAGGTCAGAAGGCCGGTTGCTTCATCATAGTTGCCGTGTTTGCCCACAACATTTCGGGTGACAGTTTCCTTAAAGGAATCACTGCCGCTCTGTTCGCCGTTCCGCTCGAACGTAGCGTTGTTGACAAAGGAGGCAACATTGCCACCGTTCCAGACCTCTGTGTTATCAGGGTCCAGTGTGGTGTCGTAGGTGATAAAAACACGTTTGCTGAGCGTTTTGTTCCCATTGACTGTAAGCGTATAGCACTCGGGCTGAAGAGTGACCACCAGTTTGGTGCTGCCGTCTGCCTGTTTTTTAGCAGAAACAGTATAGTAACTGCTCGAAACTGTGTTACCGTTCAGTTCGACCCGGACGCTGCTCTCATCCAGATTCAGGCCGGCAGGGATGAGGTCCTTAACGACCCATTCTTTGTCTTTTTCAGCATCCCATACAAGACCCTCATCCGTGGTATCGTTTATAGCGATCGTCCACGGAATCTTCTGTCCGGGTTTCAGGGTGATGGTGTCTTCTGTTTTGTTCCAGTTGCTGGAATCGCCTGCAATCTTCCGGAAGTATTTACGCTGCTCGGAAGAGTTTGTGAAATCATACACATCCGAAACAATATCGCCCTGATTCAGCTGTCCGTAGTTCGTGATCTGACAGCGTGTGCCAGATGCCACCCAAGACAAATCGGCTTTGGTCTGATATTTGATGGTTGCAGGCCCCTGAATGTTCTTTTCTTTGAAATCTACCGAGAACAGTCCGACTTCAGCACCGTTTTCGGTGCGCGAATACTGATAGTTGATGGTCACCTTGTCGGTTACTTCACGATCGGATGCATCAAAAACGTGTACGCTGTCAGCAACGATTTTCTGCAGGCGGACGCTCTTGGAATTGTCGGCATCCCAGCGGGTGCTGCTCCAATCGTAATAGACGAGGGTGTTAAGGTCTGTTGCATTGACAGTTGTGACCCAATTCATAGTTGCGGTTTGGGTATCATGACTGCCGCTTTCCAACTGCTTACTCAGCAGGGTAGAAGGAATTTTCACGTTGGAAGAGTCGGAACCATTGATACCGGTACCTTTGATCTCACCGGTGTTATTGACGATTGTCTCGGATTCAGAGGTGTTTTCAGGTGCTTTGGTACGGTAGGTGATCTCGTAAGAATGGAAACCTTCTTCCAGAGGATAAGTAAGCAGCTTGCTGCTGTTGTCATAGATGGTGTTGTCCAGTGTGACATCGGTGGATTCTCCATCCTTCGTGACGGTGATCTTATTGTCAACGGGATCATCAGGAAGCGTATCAGTAAACTTGGCATCGTTCGGCAGATAGCGCAGAGAGGTATCATCCTGATCGATATTGATCTTCACGGTCCAGATGATCTCGCCATTCTCAAGCTTGCCGGACTTGTCGATCAATTTTGTGGTGAGAGAGGTCTCTTTCGTTTTACTGGTGTCCTTAAAAGTGACAGTGTTTTTGACCTTCTCGTTGTTGACGTAGTCAACATTGCCGAAGTTAGTAGCCTTTACCTGATAGGTGATCGTATAGGTTCCTGCAGCGAGGGTATCGCCCTCCTGTCCCAGTGTGATGGTTTTTGTGCTGGAGTCAGTCCCATCCGTCCAGGAAACGGTCGTGTCGGACGCACCGTTCGAACCAGAAACATCCGGCGTACCAGTATACTGGAAGTCGGCATTGGCAGGACAACGCAAGGCATCGGTCAGGGTCAAAGGAGCAGCCATGGCATCCTTTAATTTGAGCGTGACCGTGTAGTCAATGTAGGCATCATGACCAACATAATACAGAGAGCCGGCGTCCTTGGACAGGGAATAGTTCTTTTTATCGGACGGCTTATCTTCGCTCTGATCCTTGATCGTGATCGTGATGTCTTTGCCGTTAATGGTGAACTTATTGGATTCATCTGTGCTGATTTTAGCGGTATCCCACTGAAAATCGAAAGAAACGTCGGTTTTGACTTTACTGTCTTTCGTCGTTTTCTGCTGGTTGATGTAATCTTTATCATAAGTAAAGACAACATACCAGTCTCCGTCGGCATCCTGCACGAACTCGTAGGTGCCACAGATGGTTCCGTTGGGACCGAAATAAGAGGAGTCCTTCAGACTGCCTTTTTCAGCGCCGCCATTATTCAGCTTGTCGAGACCCTCTGGAATCGGGACATATACTTTATAATTATTGGCCTTGATGCGGTCAGCCGGGATATCATGCAGATCGATAAAGCCATGAAGCTTATCGGTTACGGTACTCTCTGTGACGTCAGAGTAGTCGGAGTCCTGCAGCTTCTGAATCTTGAAATCGGTTACATACTGAGAACCATTCAGCATCTTTGAAAAATCAAGATCAGTGCCATCCATCGTATCCGCTCCGCTCTCCGCGGCCTGCACAGATGCCACGGGGATCATGCCGGTGAGCTGGGACGGCGCAAGGGACACCTCGGACACCTTGCCGTCCACGTTGCCGGAGATGACCGTCAGCGTGCCGGAAGCTTCGTCCACAGCCGACACGATGCCCACGGTCTCACACGAGACAGTGCGCTCTTCGGTCTGCGGCTCGGCCGCTGCCGGGGCGCTCAAAGCCTGCAGCAGCTCGGTGTCAGCATCCGGGGAAAGGTCCTCGATCTGCGGCTCGTCTGCCACAGCGACCGTCTCGGTCGTGGTGGCGTTATAGAACACGATATCACCGGGCTGCAGGCCAGTAACAGACATGTCTGCGTCCATTTCATAGGCCGCAATGTCGCTGTCCGGGTCCAGCAGATAACCGGTGGAACGCAGCTCGCTGCGCAGGGCCAGCGTACTGGCGCGCTGAGGGATCGCGCTCTGCGGGATATTTGCATAGTTCAGGCAGTAGGACAGGAACATCACGTCCCACTCGCCGTAGGGGTTGCCGTACCACTGGCCGTAGCGGGTGTAGTAGCGCAGGGTCTCGCCGTCATCGGTATCAAGCTTGAAATTTTTCTCGCTCTGCTCATAGCCCAGTTGACCCTGTGCCACGGTGAGCAGGTCTTCGTTCCACATGCCGGTCAGGGCCGTGCCGGTCTTGTCCAGCCATTCGTCCTCGTCCTGCGTGTCGTCCATCGGGTCGGACAGGCAGTTCACCGTGTGGTGATGCTCCGGCAGGCCGCAGACCAGCACTTCCTCGTAGCAGGCATCGGTGTGGTGGTGCACCGGGGTCTCGATCACAGGATCGACCACCACGGGCTTTGCGGCCACCGGCTCCTCAAACAGGGCCACCGGGTCATAATCGGGGTTCACTTCTTCTACAAGCTCGCCCTCTTCCAGACCGCACACCAGCTCATAGGTGGTGGTGTAGCAGCTGTCGTCGTGGGTGTGCTCGAACAGATCACAGATCAGGCTGCCGTCCTCAGGGTCAAAGCAGTCGTCGGTGTGGGTGTGCTCTTCTTCCAGGCAGGTCAGCTCCTGCACTTCCTGGTAGCAGTCGTCGGTGTGCTCATGGGGCACAAAGATGTACTCCGGCTCTGCGGAATAGGCTGCAATGCCGGGATCATCCGCATCCACGCCGAACGCAGCATCATCCATGCCGAATGTATCATCAAAAGACATGCCGTCGTCCGTCATGGTAGCGTTCCAGTCCTCCGGTTCGCCTTCCTCATAGCCGCACACCAGCTGCTTTTCATAGCAGGCAGCGGTGTGCTCGTGCTCCAGCTCGCCGCACAGATATTCGGCCGTTTTGGCAATGCCCACGCCGTGCAGCTGCCAGTTCACGAACAGGCTGGTGGTAAGCGCCAGTGCCAGCAGCAGCGCAGTATAGCGTCTGGCGCGCTGGTGGTTCCGACGGAACTTTTCCTGATATTCTTTCACAATATCCCGCATGATTCCTAAACCTCCTTAGGGGATCAACCAGAAGCTGGATAAGGGCCATACCCGCAAAAAAACCTTGCCCACGATCTGACTTTTTTCCACACAGCCGATCACACTGCTGCGGCTGTCAATGGAGGTGGCCCGATGGTCACCCAGTACGAAATACCGGTTTTCCGGCACCTGATAGGGAAATTTGATGTCGCATTCGCCCAGAGCCAGTTCATCTACATAGGGCTCATCCAGCGTCTGGCCGTTCACAGTGACCACACCGTCCTCGTCCAGTTCGATCACATCACCGGGCAGGCCGATGATGCGCTTGAGCAGAAGTTTGTTCTGCCAGTAAAATCCGCAAAGGTCGCCGGTCTTCATGTCGCTGCCTTTGACCAGCAGAATGATGTCCCGGTCCTGCAGAGTGGGGTTCATGCTGTCGCCGGAGACCTGCAGCACCGGCAGAAACAGGGTGGCCACCAGCACGGCAACGGCCGCGACCACCAGCAGCGTGTAGACCGTGCTGCGCAGCACCCGCATATAACGGCTGCGGTAGGCCAGACGTTCGCGCTCTGCTTCCACCTCTGCTGTGGATGGAATGGGCGTGAACCTGATCTTTTGCTCTTTCATTTGGCACGCTCCTCCGGCAGGAATTCCGTGCTGTGATAGCCGTCCAGCAGTTCGCTGGCCCGGTGGTCAAAAGCGGCCCAGCGCTGTTGGATCTCCTGCTGCGTCCGGGCAAGCATTGCCTTGCAGTCCGCTTCGGTCTGGGCGCGCTTGCGTGCGGCGGCTTCCACTTCCGCGTCGCACTGCTGCTGGGTGCGGGCCTTCAGGTTCGCGGCCTCAGTCTGTGCCTGTGCAAGGATCTGCTGGGCTTCGGCTTCCGCCTGAGCGCGCAGAGCGCTGGCGGCGGCATTGGTGTTTTTGTTTGCTGCGTGCACCGATGCAACGTATTCATCGGCCGCAGCCTGCGCCGCTTCAAACACCTTGTTCAGCTCCAGTGCAGCCTGCGCAATGGAACCTGCGTTTTCAATATGGATCTGCCGTTCCTGCAGCTGGGCAGACAGGGCAGCGTTTTCTGCCCGGAGCTGGTCCTCGCTCTGCTTGAGCGCCAGAATGATCTCGACTAATTCGGTGCGGCGCATGTGCCGCAGTTCACGGTCCGGCATAATGATCGATTTCTCCCGCAAAAAGTGGTCGGATCAGGCGAACGAAAACTTTCGACAAATCCGAAAATTTTCGCACCACAAAACCACATTTGATATATTAGTTTTCGACGTGACAGCGCCAGTTTGATGGATAAACTTCTACCCTGTATGTTAGCACAACATGCGCAACAGAAGCGTAACAAAAATGCTTTTTCTGTGCATTTTTTTGCCAAAGAATAAAAAAATTGTTTCTTTTGATGTAAACGATTACGCCGGATACACCGGACTGAAAATGCATTAAAAACAAAAAGAACTGTCCCCACAACGGAAACAGTTCTTGAAAAACAGATGAAAATAGAAGCCGGATCAGAAGCTCTTCAGCAGATCGCCCAGAGTCAGGAAGGACTGGTAGATCACGTTGACATTGTTGATGATGGAGCTTGCACCGGAGAAGATACGGGCAATGGCGTTGAACACCTTACCGATATTCAGGAAGCTGTTGTAAGCGTCGCTGGCACCACCGTCCAGATAGACCATTTCCTCTTCGCTGATGGAGGCATAGTTTGCAGGCAGTTTCATAGTAGACATGGAGATTTTCCTTTCTATTGATAAAATTGATACAGTGCGTGGAAAGACTTAAATAAAGGCAGCCACGGCCAGCGTGGTGATCAGAGCACCGGCTACCGCCAGAACGCTCAGAACCGGGCCGTCATCGTATTCCTGCGCGGTCTGTTCCGGCTGAGCGGGTGTGGATGTGCTGGTGGAAGTGGTGGCGTTTTTCACGGTCCAGTGTGCGTACACAGTGGTATCACCGGTAAACACCGTAGAGGTGCTGATTTTTGTGCCGCCCACCGGCTCGGTATACCAGCCGTCAAAGGTGTAGCCTTCCAGCGTAGGCTGCGCGGGCAGGGCACTGAGTTTGCCGCTCAGATTGGTGGTGACTGCCACAGCGGAGCTGCTGCCGCCCATGGCATCCAGACCAATGGTGTAGACCTGCGAATCCTTGTCTTCTGCGGCAAAGGCAGAGGGCAGTGCACAGCAGAGCAGTGCAGCGCTGAGCAGACCGAGGACCAGCATTTTCAAGATCTTTTTCATATGACTCCTCGCTTTCCTGACGAATTGGGATGTGGTGCCTGCCGGGAACGGAAACACCAGAACAGACCTCGATGTCCCCGCCATGAGGCAGTAGACGAAAAAGCCGGGAAGAGGAGGTTTATTCAATCCTATATTTACCACATATAATGCAACAAAAGTGCAACAAAATGGGCGTATTTTGTTGCTATGATGAAAAAAATTGGTTTTTCACAAATTGCAGGCTGCAAAAGGCATCACAGAGCCGCCGCAAAAGCGGAAAAGTGGAACCTTCCCCTTGTGGAAAAACAAAGAATATGGTATAATATCTTGCATGATGCGCCATCGCCAAGCGGTAAGGCAGGGGACTTTGACTCCCCCATCGTAGGTTCGACTCCTGCTGGCGCAACCAAAAGCCCCGTCATCCTGAAAAGGCTGACGGGGCTTTTTGCGTCACTTTTCCACAAAATGCGGCTGAACGGTACAAAGCTCAGCGGCGGCGGATCTTTCTGGTGGGCTTGCGGCGGTTCCAGTTGTTCAAAAGGACCCACGCAAGGTAGATAATGATGGAAATAATACTCAATGTTATTACAACTTTGAGGTACAGACTGCCTAAGAATTCCTGAAAACGCGCCACAGTGAACAGCAGCGGGTTGCGGCTGACATCCTGCCCGGCGATCAGGTCCACCACGCCAATGGTCTCACCGGCAAGCTTCAGCTCCACGGTGCCCACCACATCGCCCTGCTGGACGGGGGCACACACGTGATCCGGCAGGTGGAAATATTTCTGGGTCACGCTGCCGTCGCCGGTGGAGGGCAGCAGGGTCATCATGCTGTCGGCGGGATACAGCTGCAGGGAGCTGGTATCGGAGGAATACTTCACCGGGATCTCAGCCAGCGTAAGGTCGGTGTCCAGCGCGGCCTGAATGGAAAAGCTGTCGAACACCCAGTCCATCAGCTTCACGGTCTCGCACAGGGCCGGGCGGCGATTGGCGTAGCCGAAATTGTCGCAGGTGTCCGGGCTTTGCATCACGCAGAAAATATAGGTGGCACCATCCTTATTGGCCCATGAAACATAGCTCTGATTGCCACTGTCGTTTTTGAATGCGGTCACATCGCACATGCCGCCCTGCATGGCGCTGCGGTAGTATTTGCCGCCGCTGGATTTGCTCAGCGCGGCGTTCTGGCTGACCAGAACAGACGAAGAACGGTGTTTTTCTTTGGCGGGCATGGTAAAGCTGGGCGCACCGGAAACCTCCACAAAGGCATCAAAGCTCATCAGATAGCGCAGGATCAGGTACATATCCACGGCACAGGTCACGTTGCCGCTGTTGATGCCGCAGGCATCCGTCCATGTGCTGCCGGTGGTGCCGATGCGCTGGGACAGGGTGTTCATCTGGCTCACCCAGCCCGCGAGGTCGCCGCCGGAAAGGGCATAAGCAAGGCCCATGGCGGCTTCGTTGGCGTTGCGGGTCAGCATGGCGTACATGGCTTCGCGGTAGGTAAAGGTCTCGTTGGAGCGCATATCGGCGTTGTTGGTGTTATAAACGTAATCCGAGATGGCAAAGGGCATCTGGAAGGTGTCGTCCAGATGGTCGGCATAGTTGGTCAGCAGCAGGGCGATGGTCATGTACTTTGTCAGACCACCGGCGGATACCTGCTTTGTGCTGTCCTTATCATAGACGATGATATTGGTATCGGTGTTGACGATATAGGCACTCTGTGCCTGCACCTGATAGACCGGGGTGGGGTCGAACATAGCCCCGGCGGGCAGCACAAGGCAGCTGAACAGGACAGCGAACGACAAAACCAGCGCAAAAATACGTTTCATGTGGACAATTCCTTTAAAAAGCGATAATATAAAACAACAGGCAGCACGGCACAAGCGCCGTGCGCCGGGTAAGAACGAGATCACAGCGGAAGGCTGTATTCTTTATAATAACAGGTTTGGCGGGGTGTGACAAGGCTTATTGTGCCGATTTCACATCCGGTCAGGGAGGACAGGAATGGTATATCTGACAGGGGACACCCACGGCGACATCGACCGCTTCAAGCACGGCAAGCTGCGCTGGCTGGGCAAACGGGATACTGTGGTGGTACTGGGCGACTTTGGCTTTGTGTGGGACGGCAGCAAGGAGGAACAGAAAAAGCTGGATTGGCTGCGCAAGCGCCCGTATACTCTGCTGTTTCTGGACGGCAGCCACGAAAACTACGACCTTTTAAAGCAGTATCCCACCGAGGAACGCTTTGGCGGCAAGGTGCAGGCCCTGGGTGGCAATGTGTACCATGTGTGCCGCGGCAGCGTGCTGGAATTGGAGAATAAAAAATACCTGTGCTTTGGTGGTGCGGAAAGCCAGGATGTGGAGGATCGGGAACCCGGCGTGAACTGGTGGAGAGAAGAAATGCCTTCGGAGGAGGAATACGCCTTTTGTGAGGAGAACCTTGCAGCGTGCGATTACAAAGTGGATTATGTGCTGACCCACGATGCGCCAAGCAGATTTTTGGATTTTACCGCCCTTGCCAGCGGCGAGACCAACCAGCTGCACAGTTTTCTGGATAAAATTTTGTTGAAGCTGACCTACGACAAGTGGCTTTTTGGCTGCTACCATAAGGATACCCAGCTTTCCACCAAAAGCCGCTGCGTGTTCTGCGATGTGATAAGCATGGGCGAACGGCACGCAAAGCGTTCTGTTCGATAACAGGGGCCGCTGCACCAGCCGTGCAGCGGCTTTTGCATTTGCTGCTGCTTGTGCGCAAAAAACCTCCGGATCAGTTCATGGCTCCGGCTTTCTCAAACATCTGCTGCACCTGCTGTTCCAGCAGCGCGTGCTCCGGCGCTTCCAGCAGAGGGTCGTCGGCCAGCATGGCAACGGCTTCCGCCTGCGCAGCGTGCAGGGTGCGGGTGTCGTTCATCAGGTCGGCGATCTGCAGGGTGGGCAGGCCGTGCTGGCGGCTGCCGAAAAAGTCGCCGGGGCCGCGGGTCTCCAGATCGTACTGCGCCACCACAAAGCCGTCCGTAGTGCTGCACAAAAATTTCAGCCGTTTTTGTACGTTTTCGCTTTGGTTGTCGCTGACAAGAAAGCACCAGCTCTCCGCTGCACCGCGTCCCACGCGGCCGCGCAGCTGGTGCAGGGCGCTCAGACCGTAGCGCTCTGCGTTTTCGATCACCATTACGCTGGCATTGGGCACATCCACACCCACCTCAATGACGGTGGTGGACACCAGTGCGTCCAGCCGTCCGGCTTTGAAGTCCTCCATCACGGCAGCTTTCTCCTTGGGCTTGAGCTTGCCGTGCATCAGGCCTACCCGGCGCTCCGGCAGCAGGGCTTTGGCAATGTCCTCGTAGTAGCTCTTGACGGCGTTCAGCCCGCCATCCGGTGTGTCCTCGATGGCGGGGCAGACCAGATACACCTGCCGCCCGCGCCCGATCTCCTGATCGAGAAAATGGTAGAGGTCGCGCCGCTTTTTGCCGGTGATGCAGCGGGTCTTGACCGGTGTGCGGCCCGGCGGCAGCTCGTCCAGAATGGAGATATCAAGGTCGCCGTAGATGAGCAGGCCCAGCGTGCGGGGAATGGGCGTTGCGCTCATCACCAGCAGGTGCGGATTCGCGGCCTTTTCGGCCAGCATTCCGCGCTGCCGTACCCCAAAGCGGTGCTGCTCGTCGATCACGGCAAGACCCAGCCGGGCAAACTCTACGCCTTCGCTGAGGATGGCGTGGGTGCCCACCACAAGGTCGGCTTCGTCGTTCCGGATGGCGGCAAGGGTGGTGCGTTTGGCAGCGGCCTTCATGCCGCCGGTCAGCAGGGCCACCCGCATCCCGAAGGGGGCAAGCATCCGGTTCAGGCCTTCGGCGTGCTGGGTGGCCAGAATTTCTGTCGGGGCCAGCAGCGCGGCCTGATACCCCGCTCGGATGCAGGCCCAGATGGCGGCAGCCGCCACCAGCGTTTTGCCGCTGCCCACATCGCCCTGCAAAAGGCGGTTCATGGAAGTCTCGCCCGCCATGTCGGCCAGAATCTCGCTCGCGGCCCGGCGCTGGGCTCCGGTGGGGGAAAAGGGCAGGCTGGCCCAGAACAGGGACGGGTCGGCAAGCTGCATGGGCGCACCGGTGGCAGCGGCACCCCGGTTTTTCATCCGGCCAATGCCCAGCTGCAAAACCAGAAGTTCTTCATAGATCAGCCGCCGTCGGGCTGCATAGGCCTGCTCTTCGGTGGCAGGGCAGTGGATGGCCCGCACCGCATCTGCCTTGGAGAGCAGACGGTATTTTGCCAGCATTTCCGGCGGAAGAGGGTCGGGCAGAAGTTCTGCATGGGGCAGCAGCTGCCGCACGCACTTGGCGATGGCATTGCTGGTCAGGCCCTCGGTCTGGGGGTAGACCGCTTCAAAGGGAGAAGCCTTGATCTGCTCGGCGGTGCGCACCTGCGGGTTGACCATCTGGCGGCGCAGCATCCCGCCGGTAACGATGCCCTGAAAATAATATTCCTGCCCCAGCTGCAGCTTCTGGGCGGCATAGGGATTATTGAACCATGTGATCTCCAGACTGGACACATCGTCCCCGGCAGTGATGCGCTCCATCCGCCGCCCGCCCGGCAGGATACGCCCGCCGGGTTTGGCGAACACCTCGGCCCTGACGACGCACTCCACATCGGTGGGCGCTTCGGCGATGGAATAGGGTTTGGTGAAGTCGATATATCTGCGCGGGTAGTGGCACAGCAGGTCGGCCAGCGTCACGATGCCCAGCTTCTCGAACCGCTCAGCGGTCTTGGGGCCAACGCCCTTCAGGTAGCGCACCGGCGTATCCGGGGTGAGGGTGGTATGGTTTTCGGCGGGCACAGGCATCAGCTCCTTTGCAAAGTAGTATAGCCATTGTAGCACCTTCCCGTTTGCAAATCCAGCCAAATCTGCGATCATCATTCCGGGGGAAGTGCAAAACAAAAAAATCCCGGAAGCTGAAGCTTCCGGGAATCTTTTGGAGGTGACGACCAGATTTGAACTGGTGGATGAGGGTTTTGCAGACCCTTGCCTTACCACTTGGCCACGTCACCATATTCGGAGCAACGATTGCTGCTCCATTTGGAGCGGCCGACGAGGCTCGAACTCGCTACCTCCACCTTGGCAAGGTGGCGCTCTACCAGATGAGCTACGGCC
>ENA-OWNQ01000208-OWNQ01000208.1-gut-metagenome-genome-assembly--contig:-NODE-208-length-40287-cov-4.288361_pt1 | contig 40287 bp, 38 predicted proteins | sample MGYA00248252_ERZ651782 | MGnify/ENA primary metagenome ERZ651782 (study PRJEB26908, sample SAMEA4031705) | gut metagenome | biome: gut; feature: normal infant; material: stool | place: China | collected 2015... | reverse complement strand
AACGGCGACGACGGTTGAGGAGGCACGCGATACGATTCTTGCGGCACTGGAAAGTCAGAAGAAAAACGGGAAAAAAGGAGCAGAAGTATGTTAAGAGATATTACTCTGGGACAGTATTACCCGGCAGATTCTATTCTGCACCGGCTTGACCCGCGTGTGAAATTTGTAGGAACGATCGTTTATGTCGTTTCCCTCTTTTTGTTCCACAATTGGGGCTATCTGCTTGGAACCGTATTCCTTGCGGTGATGATTAAACTGTCGAAGGTACCGTTCAAATTTATCACGAAGGGTCTGAAATCAATTTTTGTGCTGCTTGCGATTACGATGGTGTTTAACATCTTATTTACGCCGGGTGAGGTGCTCGTCCGTATCTGGAAAATTACGATCACCCGTGAGGGTGTGGCTATGGCATGCCGTATGTCGGTGCGTCTGATTTTCCTGATGATCGGCTCTTCGCTGATGACGCTGACGACAACACCGAACCAGCTGACGGATGCACTCGAAAGCCTGCTCGGACCATTGAAAAAAATCCATGTGCCGGTGCATGAGATTTCCATGATGATGTCAATCGCACTCCGTTTTATCCCGATTCTCCTGGAAGAGACAGACAAGATTATGAAAGCGCAGATGGCGCGCGGCGCGGATTTTGAGAGCGGAAATATTATCCAGAGAGTAAAGAACATGGTGCCGCTTCTGGTGCCGCTGTTTATTTCAGCATTCCGCCGTGCAAATGATCTGGCGCTGGCGATGGAAGCACGCTGCTACCATGGAGGAGAGGGAAGAACACAGATGAAACCGCTTCGGTATCAGACGCGCGATTATGCAGCGTATGGCGTTCTTATGGCATACCTTGTGTGCAGTATCGGCCTTCGCGTGTGCGGACTCTGACTTTGACGAAAACGGAGGAGAAGAATGCGCAGAATTAAGCTGATTGTAGCGTATGACGGCACAAATTATTGTGGATGGCAGGTGCAGCCAAACGGCATTACAGTACAGGAAGTATTAAATCAGGCTCTTTCCGATCTTTTTGCGAAGAAAACGGCCTGCATCGGCGCAAGCCGGACCGACGCCGGGGTACATGCTCTCGGCAATGTTGCGGTATTTGATACGGATGCGAGAATGCCGGCGGACCGTATCGCATTTGCACTCAACACACGGCTTCCGGCAGATATCCGTATTCAGGGATCATCCGAAGTGCCGCCAGACTTTCACCCGCGTTTTACCGCAACAGTCAAAACATATGAATACAGGATTTTGAACCGCACCTTTGCAGATCCGACGCGGAGACTGAATTCCTATTTCTGGTACGGCCCGCTGGATGTGGATGCGATGCGGCAGGCAGCATCGTATCTGGTTGGCATGCATGATTTTAAAAGCTTTGCAACAGCAAAACCGGAGGTGACCGACACGGTCCGTACGATCTATGAAACGAGTTTGGAAAAAGAAGACGATCTGATCCGCTTCCGGATCACCGGAAACGGTTTTCTCTACAATATGGTGCGGATTATCACCGGAACACTGCTTGAGGTTGGAAAGGGTGATTATCCGCCGGAGAAAGTAAAAGAAATCCTTGCGGCGAAGGATCGAAAAATGGCGGGAGCAACGGCCAGGCCGGAGGGGCTGACCCTGGTGCAGATCCGGTATCCCGAATGGGATTTCGAGTAAAGACATAAGTGGTCTGTATTTCCCGCAAAACGGGACTCGCAGTTTACGAAAAAATGCAAAATATGGGTAAAAAACAGTTGACATTCCAAAATCCGTATAATATAATTACTAAATGTGTGACGTAGTTTGAAAACGCCGATGCCATAAGCTCCGGTAAGGCGGTTTCCTATATACATGTAACAGTAAATTGAATTTTTCACAGGAGGTTATATCCATGAACACCTTTATGGCAAATCCAGATAAGATTGAAAGAAAATGGTATGTTGTTGATGCAGAAGGATGTACATTAGGACGTCTGGCATCTGAAGTAGCAAAAGTATTACGTGGAAAAAACAAACCGGAGTACACTCCGCACGTAGATACTGGTGATTACGTAATCGTAATCAACGCTGATAAAGTAGCAGTAACCGGTAAAAAACTGGATCAGAAGATCTATTACAGCCACTCCGATTATGTTGGTGGAATGAAAGAAGCTACTCTTCGTGAGATGATGGCTAAGAAACCGGAGAAGGTTGTTGAACTTGCAGTGAAAGGCATGCTTCCAAAAGGACCTCTTGGAAGACAGATGTTCACAAAACTTCACGTATACGCTGGTGCAGAGCACGCTCATGCAGCTCAGAAACCAGAAGTATTAACATTTTAATAGGGAGGTAAAGAACATTGGCTAGCGCAAAATATTACGGAACCGGAAGAAGAAAAAAATCTATCGCAAGAGTATATCTTGTACCGGGAACTGGTAAAGTTACCATCAATAAAAGAGACATCGATGAGTATTTTGGTCTGGAGACCCTGAAAGTTATCGTTCGTCAGCCTCTGGCAGCTACAGAGACCGCTGATAAATTTGACGTGATCGTAAACGTTCACGGCGGTGGATACACAGGACAGGCAGGAGCAATCCGTCACGGTGTTGCACGTGCCCTTCTGACTGTAGATAACGACTACAGACCAGTTCTGAAAAAAGCAGGATTCCTGACTCGTGATCCTAGAATGAAAGAGCGTAAGAAGTACGGGCTCAAAGCAGCTCGTCGCGCTCCGCAGTTCAGCAAGCGATAATCGACTGCTCAGACTATATCAAAATGGTTCAAAAACCCCGGAAAATCAAGGTTTTCCGGGGTTTTCTTACTTGTATAGCAATAAAAAAAAGCAGGACAATGGGAGATGAGACCCAATGTCCTGCTTCTCTGTTTATTCGGAACGAACTGTAATATATTTTTGATTGCGACTTTTAGGTTTATCGGGAATAGTCATTTCTAATTGCCCGGATTCTAAAAGCGGATTGATATGCTTCAAAGTGAAGTTTCTTAAATCTTTGAATCTGCAAAATATTGCAAGTTCTTTCTTGGATTTTGGTGTTGTGCAAAAAGCCAAAATCTGTTTGTACACCGTTGATAGTTCAATATCTTGGTGGGTAATTTGGTGGATAACTTGGTGGGCGCCACCCTCTAAGTTGTAGTTTACATTTTTCAAGATGACTCTGAAATCTGTCGCTGTTGAGGAAAATTCGGGCTTATATGCCTCTGTGTATCCAGGCAGCTTTTCAGTTTCACTGACGATTTTGCGCAGACCACTTCCACGGCGTTCCATGTACTTCATGCGGTGGAACAGGTCAGCAATCACAGGGTTTCGTCGCATCGAACGAATACTGTAAATATCGTATTCCTGAATTGAGCCGCCGCCAAACATACCGCCCGGAGATGTGATTTCCACCCGATCATCAAACATATCAATGTGGACTTCACTGCCAAGCACAATGTAATCACGATGGATGAGCGCATCGACAAGAGCCTCTGTCACAGCTCGTTCAGCATAATCCGGTTTGTCTACCCGATACTGAGCTTCTTTAATAAATCGCACTTTAGAATTATTGCGAATAAATTCACTGCCGCTTTTCAGCAGATAAATCAGATTCCCCTCGTATTCCTTATCATCCAGAGCATCATCAAAGATAGAACCTTTTTCTAAGCCGTTCCACCTGGTACAAAACATACGGGAGTTATAAACCGTGTGCTGATCGGTCATGAGCTTCCCGGCATTGGTCAAGAATCCATTTTTGTCAGCCAAACCAAAGGAAACATAATCGGATGGCTCAAAGCGGAGACCGGTTCGTTCCAGATAGGTTGCCACCAGAAGTGTAAAGCTGGCTTCCTGATGTTCCGTTTGACGCACCAGATATTTCCCCGATAAAATATGATCCGATGAATCCTTTATTTCTGATAGCAAAGTTGCTATTTATGCCTGCTGGAAAAAATATTAGACTAAGAAAACGAATTGCAACTGAATTTATCTCAATTATTAGAGATGATTTTAGAATTATGGTGTCAGATAATATTCAAAGTTATGATGTTCTTTCTGCGGTTAATTGTTGTCGTCATATAGATGCGGATGGAATAATCTGTTTAAGTATTGCAATACAAAAAGTTTTTGCGTTATTAAACATATGCGTAAGTAAAGAATCATCATTGTCAGAGTTAAAAGCTTCTTTTTTGATGAAATCTGCTCAAGAGTGAAGAGATATTCGCTTGCCACAGATTTTGAATCAATCAGTAAGTAATTTGGAGATAAAAATGCTGTGGTAATTTCGACTCTTCATGGAGTTAAGGGTGAAGAATATACCACGGTTATTGCTGCTGGGTTGTTTATTGTGACGGGCCAAAGTCCGAGTTTGCTCGGGATGGATAAAATGCTGCAAGAATGGAAAGGCGCAGACCAGTTTATTATTGTCAAGGGTACCTGGTTTGAAAAATTGATGGCGGAATAATAAGATGCTGTGATAGAATGAAGAAAATGATTGGATGTGCAAACTGGAAGTGTTGTTTGATGTTAAGCACGCTACAGTAAGCGAACATATTTCAAATATTCTTGCTTCAGGAGAACTGGATGAGACTTCTGTCGGTTTTTCCGACAGAAGTACAGGGGGACGAAAACCCCAAATTTATAATTTGAATATGATTTTGTCTGTCGGATATCGAGTTAATTCTAAAAGAGGTATAGCTTTCAGAAAATGGGCAAATAATGTCCTTAAACAGTTTATTTTGCAAGGCTATGCAATCAATGAAAAGCGTCTTCAGGCGCTTAAGAAAACAGTTGATATTCAGTCAAGGATGCTTGCAGATGCACTTGATATAGAGGAGAAAGAATTGCCGCATCACTGTTCCTGGAATTTTTAGACAAGAACAATGCGTTGTTCTTGGATAGAGAGAAGAGACTTAGTGATGGAACGTTGGTAGCAATTACATTGATGATTGCAGAATCAAAACCAGAAGAAAAAGAGGTGATGGTAAAACTGGTAATGAATCTGTTGAAATTATAGTGGCATTGCATTGCTTTTATATTATAACTATATGATGAGATGAACCAACCTTGTGCCCAATAGGCACGAAGTTGGCACAGTCACTATGGTGTCAGGAGAAAGTGTAGCCTGCTTCATATTTTTATTAGTGCATTACATAAAAATACGCACATACGCATAAACAAGGAATGAATATTGAAACGTATTTTGTTTTATGACAGAATATCATTACTAAAAAAAGTGCAGATGCGGAAAATCCTTTTTGCTGTTTACAATATTTACTGGAGAATGGAGTTGGCTCTGATCATATTGTTGAAATTGCATTGGACGGTATAGAGAACGAGGAATTAAGAGATCCCAAGATGCGTTTTTGATTTCCAAGGCAAGCCGTTACGACATTAAGGGAGGGATTTGCATGAAAAGAAATTACTGGGCGTTATTAGTTTTTGTGTTAATAATAGTATTGCAGTGGATTGGATTAGGATTTTACGGTCAAATAAGGTTTATTTTTTTGATAATTATATTAGTTCTAATTGTTTTATTGGCAATATTATTGCGGAAATAGTAAAAGTGAATAGCGAGGTGATTGTATGAAAAAGTTAATTGCATCAGTTTTGACATTAGTTTGTATTCTTACTTTGGCAAGGTGTGGAAAATCAGATAGTGGTGACTACCCTGCAACTATAATGGTAAATGGTACTAACTACTATTCCACTGATCATGCTGTTCCTGTTGAAGTGGACGAGAGTGTTATTCAATATACTACTTCTTATGCAGAAAACGGCATACCTCAAAAAGATGGCGAAGCCAATTTCAACAGAGATTTAGGAACACCTTATGCAGTTATTGAGGATGACAGTGTAGTTGTCCTTATAGATAATGAGTGGATAGAGTTCAAAGCAAAGTAAGATAACTTCAAGTCTGATGAAGAGCGCGAAGCGTGAAAGAAAATACAGAAAGAGGCTAGATACTATCCTGAATTTCTATAAAAAATTGATTCAGTTAAGAAAAGAACTGCCGGTTATTGCAAATGGAACCATTTACTCTGATGGAAAAGTAGATGGAACGTTGAGACCATACGAGTGCAAGGTGATGCGTTCCATCTAGAGAGTATAAATTATGTAGAGAAAGAATCAATTGAGGTTAGGATAAGAAATTCAACTTCAACTGAAATTAAACTGTATGAAGCGATTCCTGCGTCTTCTTCCCCTTGCAAAGAATGAATAACATGACTAAGAGAACAAGTGGAAAGATAAGACCAATTCCCATTCCAACACGGATATTATTATCAGAATTCTGGGTAACATAACCTACAATACCAGGTCCAATGCTGCCTCCCAAATCGCCGGCCATGGCGAGCAATGCAAACATTGCGGTTCCACCGGCCGGCATTTTTTTAGATGTAATACTGATCGTTCCAGGCCACATGATTCCAACCGAAAAACCACATACAATACAACCGGTTAACCCGATTACCGGATTTGATGATAAGGTGGTTAAAAGATAACAGATCACACAGAGGATTCCGGAACCTGTCATAAACTTCATCAAATCCATTTTTTCACCATATTTTCCAAAAATCAAGCGACTTATTCCCATTGTAATTGCAAACATGCAAGGCCCAATCAAATCCCCAAAAGTTTTAGAAAGTCCCAGTGCAGCTTCGGCATAGGCTGATGCCCATTGTGCCATAGCCAATTCAGATGCTCCTGAACAAATCATCAGGCAGATTGCCAGCCAGACAACAGGAGTTCGGAATAACTGTCTGACGCCCATTCCATTTCTGTCATTTACTAAATGTTCTATCGGACAAGTTGCGAAATTATATATATTAATCGCCGGAATAAGTGCCCACATGACTGCCAGCCATTTCCAACTATTCATCCCGAACAGGAAGAAAAATAAGCTCGAAATCAGTATGGTGGCTGCCGCACCCCAACAGTAAAAGGAGTGAAGCAGGCTCATAGTTGCTTCTTTATTTTTAAACGGGCATGCTTCGATGATAGGACTGCAGAGAACTTCGATCAATCCACTCCCCACAGCATAGATAATTACACTTATAATAATTCCGGTAAAAGGATTCGGTAACAGATCAGGAAGAAATGCAAGTCCAACTAATCCGGCAGCAGCGCATATTTCAGAAGTTACGATACATACACGATAACCGATTCGATCTACAAACTTCGCACAAAATAAGTCGACTAAAAGCTGTGTGAAGAAAAAGAATGTAGATATTAAAGCAATGTTACCCAATGAAATATCATAATCATTGTGAAATTTTAAAAATAATAGTGGTGCGAAATTTGCGGATATCGCCTGAGTGACGAGTCCCAGATAACATGCCACTTTTGTTTTTTGATAATCTGGCATAACAGAAAACTCCTTTGTTCTTTTTATACCGTATTATATATTAGATAACAAGAAAAAACATTGACTTATATCGCATAAATATTGTATTATATCGTGAATCCAATAAAAAGGTTGTTGTGAGGAAAGATATGGCACAAAATAAAATTGTAACAGATGAGAATTTAATGGAATCAGCAAAACATGGGACGGACGGTTATCCGTTTAAATGCTATTTTGAAAAGTTATCACAATTTGATTTTCATTGCATTGACTGGCATTGGCATACAGAATGGGAATTTGTATATGTTGAATCCGGAAACATGACGGTATGTGTTGGTGAATCGATGTTTTCACTATCAAAGGGGAATGGTATTTTTATAAATTCAAAGATTTTGCACAAATTTTATTCCAGTGATGAAACTGTCATCCCCAATATCCTTTGTATGCCGTCCTTTCTTGCGCCGGAAAATAGTTTGATCTATCAAAAATATATTCAACCGATTGTTTCATCATCGTTGTCATACTTGATCTTAAACGGGGAGAATTTATGGCAAGGAGAGGCATTAGAAATTATGAAGCAAATATTTTCTGCACAGGATAGAGAAGGTGATGGTGAGTTGCTTACATCAGTTCTTATGCAGAAATTATGGCTGATTATTTATGAAAATATTGACAAAACATGTATGGAAGAGCAAACGGACGATTCCGGAACAGCTCAGGCACGCTTGCAGCTTATGATGCAGTTTTTGCACCAGAATTATGCAGAAGATATTTCTTTGGAGGAAATTGCCTGTTATGCTAATATTAGTAAAAGTACGGTGTTGAATCTTTTTAATAGATTTTTACATATCACTCCGATTAATTATTTGATTGGTTATCGGCTGAAGAAGGCAGCATTGTTGATTAAAAATACAGAGAAAAAAATCAATACGATTTCTTACGAAACAGGGTTTCATAATGTAGATTATTTTTGTAGAGCATTTAAAAAGAGTTATAAAATGACTCCAACAGAATATCGGAAAAGTAAAAATTCAACAGTACAATAAAGTTAGACTAGAAGAGGAGAATGACATTATGATAATTAGAAAATATACAGAAAAAGATATTTCCGAGATGGTTCACATCTGGAATGAAGTAGTAGAAGATGGTGAAGCATTTCCACAGGAAGAGTTCCTGGATGATAAGACAGGGGCAGAATTCTTTGCATCACAGACCTATTGCGGTGTTGCAGATAAAGATGGGCAAATTGTAGGGCTTTACATCCTGCATCCCAATAATATCGGCCGCTGCGGCCACCTTGCAAATGCAAGTTATGCAGTGGATTCAACTTGCCGTGGAAAGCATATCGGTGAGAAACTCGTAAGTGACTGCCTTGTACAGGCAAAGCTGCATGACTTTAAGGTTTTACAGTTCAATGCAGTGGTAGAAAATAATGTTCACGCACGTCATTTGTACGAGAGATTAGGATTTGTGCAGATTGGAACTGTACCGAATGGATTTCGTATGAAAGATGGGACATATCAGAATATTTGTTTGTATTATAAGGAAGTGTAATAATAAACAAATGTTAACTTAAAATAAAAATAAGTTGACAATTAAATAGACACAAAGACAAAAAATTATCGACAGTAAGTATGGTGTTGTATTTTTTGATTTAAGCATTGTTTTTCTCCTAAGATTTTGCAGGCTTGAGAAATAATACTGCGAGGTTATTTAATTTGCCGGGGGATTTTCTGCAATTATTCATATTTTACTTTTTTACTTTTATTATATAATTTAAATTATTTAGACTTATATGTAAAAAGCAGGAGGGATAATATGAAGGATATAATGTCGATAAAAAAACGTCTGGAACAGAAATCAGCAATTAATGGGAAGGCTGGCGTTGCAATTATGTCAGGCATGCTAAATGAGGAGAAGATTAGGAATCTTGTAATAAAGCACTATAATAGTATTACATGTGAAAACGAGATGAAACCAGAAATAATTTTGGGAGACGTTCCTGTATTCCGTGTTGATACTGAAGGAAATATATGTTTAGATGAAAATGGCGATCCGGTTTTAACACTTGATTTCAGCAAGGCAGATAAAATTATGGATTTTATAAAAAAACATAATGAGAAAAATCCAGATGATACAATACGGGTAAGGGGTCATGTACTCGTATGGCATTCACAGACTCCGGATTGGTTTTTTCGTGAAAAATATGACTCTCAGGGGGCATATGTGGGTAAAGAAAAGATGCTGAAGCGCCTTGAAAATTATATTCAGAAAGTGCTAGAGCATTATGACGGAGTAAATAGCCCGTATCGTGGTATTATATATGCCTGGGATGTAGTAAATGAACAGATTGAGCCGGACGATTTTCATCCAGAGAAAAACCCAGGATCAGTGCGCTATACATGTAATAACAAGAATACGGGTTGGTATAATATTTTTCAGGGGGATATTAGCTACATTACTCAGTCATTTGTTTTTGCAAACCGCTATGCGCCTAATGATATCAAGTTATTTTATAATGATTACAATGATGCAGATCCGGTGAAACGGGATGCTATTTGTGTTTTGCTCAGGCAGATTAAGGATACAAAGGGAGCACGTATTGATGGGATGGGAATGCAGGCACACTATCATATGGAGTTTCCGTCTATTGAACAGATTAGAGAAGCTGTGTATATGTATTCATCTATTGTAAATGAAATTCAGTTTACGGAATTTGATATGCAGTCAAGCAAAAGTTATGACGGATCAGACCGCGAGTTGGAGTTAGAGAGAGAGGGAGCAAGGTATAAAGAGTTGTTTCGAACAATTTATAGTCTTGATAAGGAAGATAAAATTAATATTACAGGTGTTACATTCTGGGGCACCCATGACGCAGTTTCGTGGCTACAGGTAGCTGCTTTGGTAGGAGGTGGATCTGATGGCAACAGACCTCAGATGCCGTTGCCATTTGATGATGCCTGTAACGAAAAACCAGCTTTTTGGGGAATTATAGACGCATGATAAAATATCGCTAGAGGAGAAAAGGATTGAAGTTATCATATTTGTTCAGTGATGGAATGGTATTGCAACGGGGAAAAAAGAATTATATTTGGGGAGAGACAAGCCCTGAAATTATAGTAGCGGGAATACTCGACGGCAAGAAGTTTAATACTAAGGCAGATACACATGGAATGTTTGTGGCAGAACTTCCGGATCTTCCGGTTGGTGGTCCGTATTGTATGGAAATAAACGGTGACGAGAAGCGTGTAATTAGAAACATTATGAGTGGGGATGTATTTCTTCTGGGCGGTCAGTCCAATATGGAATTGCGAATAAAATTTGTAACAGAGCGGTTTGCAGATGAAATAGAGAAAATAAATGATTCGTTTATCAGAAAGTTTGATGTTCCGAAAGAATATGATTTCGGAGAGAAAAGACAATGGCTTTCACAAGGACGCTGGGAAAGCGCACAGGGGGAATCGGTCCTTGAATTCAGCGCTTTAGGACTGTTTATGGCATTGTCTCTTCGAGAAAAAAATGATGTCCCGGTCGGGCTGATCCAGACTGCTGTGGAGGGAACACCGGTGAAAGCATGGTGTAGTGAAGAGACAATAAGGCATATGGGTTTTTATACAGATGAGTTGGAAAAATGTAAAAATGAAGACTATGTTTTATGTACGCAGAAAATAGAAATTGAAAGAGAAAAATACTGGATGAAAAAAGCGGATCAGTCTTTTGATCAAAGGACTGATAGTTTTTATAAAATAAGTATTCCAGGTATATGGAAAGGAAACATGAGAGATTTCTGTGGAACAGTTTTACTGGAAAAGAAGTTCTTTATTACAGAAGAACAGGTGGTTACGCCTGCAGAAATTCTTATGGGAGCGTTTACAGACGCTGATAAAATATATATAAATGGAATCTGCTGCGGTAGTTCTTATGACAGATATGCATCAAGGATTTATCCTGTAGCCCCAGGAATTCTAAGGGCAGGAGAAAATGTGGTCTGCATACATCTGTATGTATTCCGTGGCAGAGGAGGAGCAATGCCAGGAAAACAATATGGAATACGATTCAAAAAGGGGAAAGAAAGATGGCTTGATTTGTCTGGAACATGGGATGCACAGATTAGAAAACAAATGGAATATTTGCCGGAAAAGACATTTTTCAATTATATGGCATCAGCTATGTTTAATGGTATGATATCACCGGTAAGTCCTTATAAGATATGTGCTGTTATTTATTATCAAGGAGAATCTGATGTTGGACATCCGAATAGATATGCGTTAGAATTTCGTGCGCTGGTCAATGACTGGAGAAAATCTTGGAAGGAAAAGCAATTGCCGATTATATACGTACAGCTTGCTGGTTTTTCCGATGGAAATATTAAGAAACAGGGGACGCAATGGGCGGAATTCAGGGAAGTACAGCGGCAGGCAATGGAGATTGAAAATACGGCGATGGTACAGGCATATGATGTGGGCGAGTATAATGATCTCCATCCCATGGATAAGAAGGCTTTGGGAATGCGAGCTGCGCTTGCTGTACATAAATTGGTTTATGGAGAAAAGGAAGAATGTACAGGACCGCAGGTGAGGAAAATCAGACTGGACAGAGATAAAAGAGTATATGCTGTTTTTGATCAGCCGTTGCAAACTGGAAGTAAAAAAGACGGATGTGAATTAGTAAGTGAAGTTGAACTCAGAAAAGCGAACGGAGATTATAAAAGAGCATATGTCACAGTTGATGGAAATGAAATTTGTGCATGGTTGTCTGATGGCGAGGAACCAACGGGAATTCGTTATGCATGGAAGGATTGTCCTATGAATATATGTCTGTATGGAAAAAGGGGACTTCCGGTCATACCATTTATAAAGGAGTGGGGCAGGGATGCAATTTATACTGGAAAAATTTGTGAGACAGATAGATAATTTTTCAATCCGCAAAAAAATGATTTTTATCTACATATTCTGTATGCTTTTACCAATCACGCTGACAGACGGGGTGATCATATATACGGTTCTGCATACAGAAGCACAGCTGCGCAGATCTGAAATGGAAGATATTGCAGATGCTGTTAACTATCAGATTTTTTATGATGTGGACACTGTTTCAAAAGTAGCAAAAAGTATATATGCGAATAAGTATATCAATGATTTCCTAGAAATGGAATATAGAGATCCTTTTGATTATGTAGTAAGTTATCAGGAATTTTTTAAAGATACACTTTTCCAAAGTTCAGATATGACAGGAAGTTCACTGACAACCTTGTATACAGATAACAGTACAATTGTAAGCGGAGGTACGGTCAGAAATCTGGATCTGATCAAAGAAAGCGGTTGGTATCGGGATCTGAATGAAAAAGGAACAGAACAGATGCTTTATTTTGCATATGAACCAAAGCTACCAGGAGCAGTAATGCATCCGGAAAGGCATGTCTACTTTGTTCGTAAGATGAACTACTATGGAGGCGGACAGTCGGAAAAGTTGCTTAAAATTGAAATGGATTACAGTACGATAAATAAAAATCTGCAAAATCTGAATTATGATACGCCCGTATATATATGCCATGAGGGAAAAATTATATTTTCAAATCGTGATGGCGAAAATATCGGAGATGAGTATGAAAAATTTTCAGATTACAAAGAAGTTGAATATAAGAAAACAAGTAATATTTACGGTGCTCAACTGGAAATATACGTGCTACGTCCAGAGACAGATCTTATAGGAAAGCTGGTGGAAAGGCTGCCTATGCTGTTGCTCCTTTTTTTAATCAACATCTTTTTCCCGCTGATTATGGTACTGCTTTTAAACCATTCATTAACTGCCAGAATCAGCAGATTGAGCAGTATTTTCAGAAACACAGAAGATGAAAATCTGGTTGAGATTGAAAATGTGAGTGCAAAAGATGAAATAGGTGATCTGATGAGGAATTACAATCGGATGGCATCACGTATAACAACGTTAGTAAATATTGTTTATAAAAATCGGATACTGGAACAGGAAATGACAGTGGCAAGACAAAAGGCTGAGCTTCTTGCACTGAGAAGTCAGATCAATCCTCATTTCCTTTTTAATGCACTTGAAAGTATACGGATGCACAGTGTAATAAGAAAAGAAAAAATCACGGCGGAAATGGTTGAAAAACTTGCTGTTATGCAGAGACAGTATGTGGATTGGGGAGAGGATCTTATTGAGGTAGGTAAGGAGATGGAGATTGTCAAGAATTACATGGATCTTCAGCAGTACCGATTTGGTAAAAGACTGTCATATAGGCTGGATGTGGAAACAGAATGCCAGCATCAGAAGATACCGAAACTGACAATTGTTACATTTGCTGAAAATGCATGTGTGCATGGAATAGAGAAAAAGACTGCACCAGGCTGGATATTTATTACTGTGTACAGAGAAAATGAGGAAATGTGTATTGAAGTAGAAGATACCGGGGAAGGAATGACGGAAAAAGAGTTTGACAGTATGCGGCGAAAGATGAAAAATGCGAGCATAGAACTACTGGAAAATGAAAAAGGCGTAGGTATTATTAATGCCTGCCTGAGACTGAAAATGATGTCACATGATAAAGTGCAATTTGAATTAAACGGGGAAGAGGGAACGGGGGTGTCGGTTCTGATACGCCTGCCATTTATAGAAAGTGAAAAAGGGTGATAAGATGCTGAGAGTACTATTAGTAGATGATGAACCATTTATACTTCGGGGAATGAAAGAGCTTATAGATTGGGAAGATGAAGGATTTGAGATTGTAGGCTCAGCAGCTGACGGAGAAGAGGCACTTCTTTTTCTGCAGAATCACGATGCAGATCTTATTCTTTCTGATATTAAAATGCCAATTATGGATGGTCTTGAGTTGCTTCGTAAGCTGCGAATCTCTGAAAAATATAGAGATATTTATTTTATTATTCTGAGCGGATATGCTGATTTTCAGTATGCTCAGGAGGCAATCAAATATGCATGCAATGACTATATATTGAAACCCGTGGAGGAAGAAAAACTTGTACAGGCACTTCGCAAAGTCAGAGGATTAAAAAATATAGAATTGGAGAAAGAAAGAGAAACAAAAAAACTGGAAAATGCGTATCTTTCCGGGAAACTTATCTCTATTATTCAGGGAAGATCGGATCCTCTGACGATTGAGTATGTTCAACAGCATATTCGTTTATCAGAACAGGTGAGGTATGTTGAAATCCTGATCGATGAAAAAAATTACGAGGACGACTATGAGGATTCCGTAAAGTTAGCAAATCAAAAACAGCTGTATAATATCTGTAAGGATTATCTTCAGGATGACAGTCAGCATTGTGTGATGGATGTCTCCATACAGGAAAAGGTCTATGATGTTGGTTTCATTTTATGCAGATATATGTATGAATCTTCAGATATTAAAGAATATTTGGGAGATTTTATAAAGTATCTGAGAGAAATACTCGGACTGCCAGTGATTATGATTGTGGGAAAAGAGGAAAAAAATCTGGAAAAAATTGCAAAATCATACAGTACAGCGAGGAGGGTAAGATCCTTTCAGGGATTCAGGGAAAAAAAGGAAATTTATTATTATGAGGAGGAAATGCAAATTCATACAAACGGGATCATGCTTTGTAAGAAAAATCTTGATATTCTCCTGAATGCCATTGAACAGAACAATCATGCAGAAATTATGAAAGCAGTTGACGGATTTTATGAGGAAATGAGAGAGCGAGGGATAGCCGGCGAGGTAATGCGTCTTAATATTAATTATCTTCTTTTTCAGCTGCTGCATCTTGCATCGGAGCTGGATGACAGTGTAAATCAGGAAGAGATATTGAGGATGATCAGTGAAGGGACTTTTGAGGCTGGGATTCTGCGGGGAAGTAAAGCTCATCTGTGTAGGGTCGCATGTGAATACGGGGATTATTTGGCTCAAATGCGTAAGGATTCCTCACGAGGTATATTGGGGAAAGTAGAAAAAGAGATTCGGGAGAGATATGCGGAGAATCTGACACTTAAAGAATTCGGTGAGAAATATTACCTGAATGGAGCGTATTTGGGACAGCTATTTAGGAAAAAATTCGGACAGTCGTTTAAAGACTATCTAAATAATTGCCGGATAGAACAGGCTTGCCATCTGTTGCTGAGGACAGATAAGAAAATATACCAGATAGCGGAGACGGTGGGATACCGGGATTTGGACTATTTTGTGAATCGATTTATCTCAGTGAAAGGTTGTACACCGGCAAAATTCCGAAAACAGGCGAAGACAAAGGATGAAAAGAAAGGGGCAGAAGATTTATCAGAGTGAAGTTCTATAGTTTATCCTGCTTTTTGATATACTTTATCTGATTTTTTTCAGGTACTGATCCGTTAAAATAAAGTTATCAAATTTAAGGAGGACAATTATGAAAGCAAAAAGAGTGACGGGAATGCTGCTGGCATCTGCACTTGCGGTATCATTGTTTACCGGATGTGGTAGCGGAAGCAGCGAGAATGAGGGAGGAACAAAAGAATTTACAGCTTTCTATGCGGTTCCAGGAGCTGAAATCAATGACGACAATGAGATTCAGCAGATTATCGCAGAAAAAACTGGTGTAAAGGTGGACGAGACATGGCTTACCGGTCAGACAGCTTCTGAGGCAGTAGGAACGCTGATTGCCGGAGGTGATTATCCAGATTTTATTGATGGCGGAGATGCAATGGGACAGCTCTATGAGGCAGGAGCACTTGTTCCTTTGGATGATTATCTGGATGATTATCCGAATATCAAGGCGTATTATACGGATGAAGAGTGGAATAAGCTGAGACGGGATGATGGTCATATTTACTGGATTCAGCAGTTTCAGAATGTTAAGGGAGAAGAGAAGGCTACGACGCATAATGATGAAGCCTTTTGGATTCAGACAAGAGTACTGGAGTGGGCAGGATATCCTGAAGTAAATACTTTGGATGAATATTTTGATCTTTTGGAAAGCTATATGGAAGCCAATCCTACAATGGAAGACGGAACAGAGAATATTGCTTACACAATTCTATGTGAAGACTGGAGATATTATTGCCTGGAAAATGCACCGCAGTTTCTGGATGGTTATCCAAATGACGGATCTGTGATTGTTGATCCAGATGAACTGAAGGTTATTGATTATAATACTACAGATACTGCAAAACGGTACTTTCAGAAATTGAATGAAGAATACAAGAAAGGTTATGTGGATCCTGAATCATTTACACAGACTTATGATGAATATATTGCTAAACTTTCTACAGGACGTGTGCTGGGAATGGTCGATCAGTGGTGGGACTTTGCATATAATGTAAATGATTCCTTGAAACAACAGGGACTTGATGAGAAAGGATGCAGTTATGTGCCGCTTCCGATCACTATCGATGAAGGAATTAAAAATCAGTGGCACTGTTCAGGAGGAGTTATGAATTCAGGATCAGGACTTGCAATTACAACAAGCTGCAAAGATGTGGAAGGAGCACTGCAGTTTATAGACGATTTGCTTAGTCAGGATATTCATAATCTGAGATTCTGGGGAGTAGAGGGTGTCGATTATGAAGTTAATGATGATGGATTGTTTTATCGGACAGAAGAACAGAGAAAGCAGGCAGCAGATACGGCATACAAAGCATCACACCTTTGTTCATATTCTTATTTCCCAAACTATAAAGGAACGAGTGATGATGGTATCAATGCAAATTGGCCTGATGATCAACCGGATGAATTTTTTGACAGTCTGAACTCGGCCGTACAGAGATGTTTTAAGGCATATGGCGCTGAGACATATGTGGATATGCTGGGAACGAATGAGACTCCTGGTCCATGGTATCCGATGTATTCATTTTCCGGTACGATGACTACAAGTACACCGGGTGGTGTGGCATGGACAAAAATGGGAGAGATAAAACATGAATATCTTCCGAGAACTGTCATGGCAAATGATTTTGAGAGTGAATGGAATACATATATGAAAGCCTATGAGGGATGCAATCCACAGGATTTCCTTGATGAGATGCAGGCGGAATTGGATCGTAGAATGAAAGAAGCAGCTAAATTCGAATAGGATATAACATACAAAACGGGCAGATATGTGTCATGCTTATCTGCCTGTTTGAAAAATGAGGTGAATTTATGTCTTTAGGAATAAAGAGAAAAAAAACAGTAGTGGATGAACCCAAAATTCATTTTAGTTGGAAGGAGGCAAAACGACAGAAATCCCTTCTAATCTGGTCTGGAATTATTGTAATTTATGGTATCATTTTCTACTATCTCCCATTGGGCGGCTGGGTGATGGCTTTTCAGAACTACAGACCGATTGACGGACTTTTGCACTCTGAGTTTGTCGGATTGCAAAAGTTTCAGCAGTTGTTTTCAGATGCAACTTTTTTACGGGTAATACGAAATACACTTGCAATGGGTGTGATCAATTTGGTGGTTACTTTCGTTGCTGCAATTGCATTTGCAATCCTTCTCAATGAGGTACGAAATACAATTGGGAAAAAAACAGTACAGACAATATCGTACCTGCCGCATTTCCTGTCATGGATTATTGTAACCGGCATCATTCATGATGCTTTGTCAGGAACTGGCATTATTAATGAATTGCTTGTTAATTTGAATGTTATTAATCAGCCGATTAATTTTTTTGCTCATAAAGAGTATTTCTGGCCTATTGTCGCTTTTGCCAACGTATGGAAAGAAACCGGATGGAATGCAATTATATATCTGGCGGCAATAACATCTATTGATCCGTCACTTTACGAAGCGGCATCAATTGACGGAGCAGGAAGGTGGGCGAAGATTAAACATGTAACACTTCCGGGAATAAGACCTACTATTATGATTCTGCTTCTTATGAATGTTGGAAATGTGTTGAATGCAGGGTTCGAAATTCAGTATCTGTTAGGAAACGGGCTTGTTCAGAGTGTATCCCAGACAATTGACATTTACGTGCTGAATTGGGGTATCAGTCAGGGAGATTTTTCCATTGGTACAGCAGCAGGTATATTTAAGAGTGTGGTAAGTATTATTCTAATTGTTATTGCAAATCAGCTTGCAAAACGCAATGGAGACGAAAGATTATTCTAAGGAGGGCTCAAGATGGAAACAAGAAAAAAAATAAAATCATCGCCCGCAGATAAAGTGTTTACAGTATGCAATACAATTTTTATGATTCTGTTTATTATTATCACATTGTATCCGATTCTGAATACGCTTGCTCTTGCATTTAATGAAGGAACGGATGCATTGCGAGGCGGTATATATCTGATACCGAGAAAATGGACATTGAAAAACTTTATTACTGTTTTACAGAAAGACAATCTGATCACAGGTGCCTATATTACTGTGGCACGAACACTGATCGGAACGTTTACAGCCCTTATTACTAATGCGATACTGGCATTTATTGTAAGCAGAAAAAGATTTTTATTTAAAAAACAGCTGTCTCTTTTCTGGGTTATTACGATGTATGTAAATGGTGGTATGATTCCAACATTTTTGCTGTACAAAGGACTTGGGTTAACAAACAGTTTCTTGGTATATGTGATTCCGGGAATGATTAGTGCATTTAATATGCTTGTTATACGTACATATATGAATGGACTTCCAGACAGTCTGGAGGAGTCAGCGCAGCTTGATGGAGCAGGATACTTCACTATTTTTACGAAAATCATTTCTCCTCTGTGCAAACCTGTTTATGCGACAGTTGCTCTTTTTGTAGCAGTGGGACAGTGGAATTCATGGTTTGATGCAATGTTGTACAACAGAATGAATGCAAAATTAACAACATTGCAGTATGAGCTGATGAAATTACTGTCGTCTGTGACGAATCAAGGGGCTTCGGCAGAGGCAATGAAAAATGCAACGGGTTCGGTTACTCCTGAGACAGTTCGAGCAGCGGCGTCAATACTGACTATGCTTCCAATCATTTGTATTTACCCGTTCTTACAGCGATATTTTGTTACCGGACTTACTTTAGGTGGCGTAAAAGAATAATATATAGGCGGAGGTTAAAGGATGGACAGAAAAGAAGCCAGGAGAAAAGCACAGGAACTGGTTATGAAAATGACTATAGAGGAGAAGGCTTCTCAGCTCAGATATGATTCACCAGGTATTTCAAGGCTTGGGATTCCAGAATACAATTGGTGGAATGAAGGGTTACATGGAGTTGCGAGAGCGGGAATTGCAACAGTTTTTCCGCAGGCAATTGGAATGGCTGCCTCATTTGATGAAGATATGGTTCGAAAAATAGGAGATATTATTGCAGAAGAAGGCAGGGCAAAATATAATGCGGCTTCTAAACAAGATGATAGAGATATCTATAAAGGACTTACTTTTTGGGCTCCAAATGTAAATATCTTTCGCGACCCCCGCTGGGGCAGAGGACACGAGACATATGGAGAGGATCCTTGCCTTACGGCTACTTTAGGCAAAGCCTATGTGGAAGGGCTTCAGGGAAATGGTGAGACGATGAAAGCGGCTGCCTGCGCGAAACATTTTGCAGTTCATTCCGGTCCAGAGGCATTACGTCATGAGTTTAATGCCGAAGTATCTCAAAAGGATATGGAAGAGACATATCTTCCAGCTTTCAAAGCTCTTGTAGAGGATGCGCATGTGGAAGCTGTTATGGGAGCCTATAATTGTGTCAATGGTGAACCTTGTTGTGGCAGTAAGACACTTATAAAAAATAAACTTCGGGGTGAGTGGAATTTTGAAGGGCATTTTGTTTCTGATTGCTGGGCAATAAGGGATTTTCATGAAAACCATATGGTTACGGGTACGCCAATGCAGTCTGCAGCAATGGCATTGAATGCAGGGTGTGATTTGAACTGTGGAAATACATATCTTCATATCCTTAATGCTTATCATCATGGCATGGTTACAGAGGAAGCTATTACGGAGGCTGCAGTTCGTCTTTTTACAACCCGTTTTATGCTGGGACTTTTTGATGGAAGTGAGTATGACAAAATACCATATTCTAAAGTGGAATGTAGCGAACATCTTTTGATAGCACACAAGGCAGCGTTAGAAAGCATTGTGCTTTTGAAAAACGAGAATGGAATTCTTCCGTTGAAAGAGAAGGAGATAAAAACATTAGGCATTATTGGACCTAATGCAGACAGCAGGGCAGCTCTGATCGGAAATTATCACGGAACATCATCAGAATATGTAACTGTATTGGAAGGAGTCAGAAGATATGTGGGTGATGAGATAAGGATTATTTACTCACAGGGATGCGATCTTTTCAAAAATAAAACAGAACCTCTTGCCCAGGATATGGATCGCTTATCAGAAGCTGTAACTGTAGCACAAAATAGTGACGTGATTATCCTGTGTCTTGGTCTGGATGAGACTCTGGAAGGTGAAGAAGGAGATACAGGAAATAGCTATGCGTCTGGTGATAAGGAAGATCTTCAACTCCCGTTGTGCCAGCGTAGATTGATGGAAGTGGTGGCGCAGACTGGAAAACCGGTGATTTTATGTATGATGGCAGGGAGTGACATAGACTTGAGTTTTGCACAGAAACATTTTGAGGGAATTCTTCAACTCTGGTATCCAGGTGCCCGTGGAGGAAATGCTGTTGCGGAAATCCTGTTCGGAAAAGAATCTCCTTCAGGAAAACTGCCTGTTACTTTTTATGAAACTTTGAGCGAACTGCCTTCGTTTGAAGATTATTCCATGAGTGGAAGAACATACCGGTATATGAAAGGAAAGGCTCAGTATCCTTTCGGGTACGGACTAACTTATGGAAAGGCGGAAGTCCGCTCAGTAGAAGTGGTGGAAACAGAAACAGGAGCAAATGTTTTTGTGAAGGTGGAAAATACGGGCGAAAGAGATATTTGTGAGGTATTGCAGATCTATATCAAGTGTGAAAATTCGATTTATGCGGTTCCAAACCCGCAGTTATGCGGGTTCTGCAGAGTAAAACTTTACAAGGAAGAAAGAAAAACCCTTCAGGTACATATTCCTGGGGAAGCATTTACTGTTGTGGATGAAGAAGGACGTCATATTGCAGGGGGAAAGCATTATACAATCTATGCCGGTTTCTCTCAGCCTGATGCGAAAAGCGAGGAACTTACGGGTATGAGTCCTGTTAAGGTGGAGTTTAGAAAAAGGTAGACTGAACTTAAGAATGGAGAAAGTTATGAAGATTAATCTGGACAGTCCTGTTATTGTTTTTTTAACTACAGTTGCAGATTTTATGATGTTAAATATTCTGTTCATTTTATGCTGTGCGCCGGTCATTACGATCGGCCCGGCAGTCAGTGCTCTTTACACGATTACTATGCGCGAGGCAAGACATGAGGGTGGATATATATTCAAACCTTTTTTCAAAGCATTTAAAAATAATTTCAAGCAGGCGTTTCTCTTATCCATCTTGTATTTAATAATCGGAGCAAGTTTTGTTTTTGGAGTGAAATTTTGGATAGAAAAGCCGGAATTTTCAACAGTCAATCAGGTGATTCTCGTGATTACGGGAGTATTTGCAGTTATTTTTATTTTTTCACTTCTTTATGTATTTGCCTTAATAGCCAGATTCGATAATACTATTTTTAAAAGCGTGAAAAATGCAGTGATGCTGGCTGTTTTTAATCTGAGAGAGACATTTTTGCTGACTCTGATCCATGTAATTGTAATTGTGCTTATGATTTTTACAAAAGGTATTTGGATTTTTATGATGGTTGGCGGATTTTCAGTCTGTGCATATATAAATTCACTGCTTTTTATAAGAGTATTCCGGCAATATGAAAAGATAGAAGGAGGAAATCATGATGACTAAAATGGTAATCAATCCGAACAGGAAACTGAGCAGGATTAACAGACAAATATACGGCCATTTTTCTGAACATCTAGGAAGATGTATTTATGAAGGAATTTATGTGGGGGAAAATTCACCTATTGAAAATGTGAATGGAATGAGAACTGACGTAGTTGAAGCGTTGAAAGAGATTCGAGTTCCAGTGCTTCGTTGGCCTGGAGGATGTTTTGCAGATGAGTATCACTGGATGGACGGAATAGGTCCTGCGGGTTCACGTAAAAAGATGATTAATACAAATTGGGGAGGCGTGTTGGAAGACAACAGTTTCGGAACACACGAATATTTTGAGCTCTGCCGTCAGCTCGGATGCCAAACGTATATTAATGGAAATTTGGGAAGTGGAACAGTTCGTGAAATGTCTGAGTGGATAGAATATATGACATTTGATGGAATATCCCCTATGTCCGAACTGAGAGGAAAGAATGGTCAACAAGCTCCATGGAAAGTTGATTATTTTGGAATCGGAAATGAAAACTGGGGATGCGGGGGAAACATGAACCCAGATTATTATGCAAATGAGTATCGCAGATATCAGAGTTTTGTTCGTGACTATAATAATGAACATCATATTCAAAAGATTTGCTGCGGAGCACCACACGAAGATTATGAGTGGACGAAAGAGGTATTGGCAACCTGTTTCCGTAGAACTTCCGAAGAACAGCATGGATTTATGGATGGACTTTCTCTCCACTATTATGTATATCCAGAGGGGATTGAAATCAAAGGAAGCTCAACGGAGTTTGATGAAAATGTCTGGTATAAGACATTGAATAAGGCGGTGTATATAGATGAACTTATTCGCAGACATGGTAAGATTATGGATGAATATGATCCTCTGAAAAAAATAGGCATGATTGTAGATGAATGGGGAACGTGGTATACATGTGAGCCGGGTACAAATCCGGGATTTCTTTATCAGCAGAATACGATGCGTGATGCACTTGTAGCGGGAATCACATTGAATATATTTAATAAACACAGCGATCGAGTGAAGATGGCAAATCTTGCACAGATTGTTAACGTACTCCAGGCTGTTCTGCTTACTGAGGGGGATAAAATGATTAAGACGCCTACATATCATGTCTTTGACATCTATAAAGAACATCAGGATTCGAATCTTGTGGAGAGCAGTATTGAGATAGAGATGATTGGGGTGGAAGAAGAGTGGAAGGTACCGAATCTGACAGAATCTGTCTCAGAAACAGCGGATGGAACACTCCATCTTACTATAACAAATCTTTCTGTCGATCAAAGTTTTGGTATAGATACTACGATTATTGATAGAAGTGTAAAAACAGTAAAAGGAGAAATTGTTACGGGGGAAATACACGCAAAAAATACTTTTGAAGAACCGGAGTGTGTTACAGTAAAAAAATATGATGGAACACAGATTACGGAAAAAGGAATTCGATTTACGATTCCGGCGTGCAGTGTCCTGCATCTAGAAGTGAGGTAGAATGGTTGTGGGGAGTGAGCAGCATCGATTATGCAGAAAATGTCTATTAAAAGATATGTCTGAAAAAGAATTTTTTCACAATATGTATCGCTATATTTCCAATCTTCCAGAAGATGATAAAGTTTCAAATTCGGAATATGAGCGCAGATTGAAAAAATGCGGAGAATGTACGAATTTGTTGAATGGTATATGTAGGATCTGCGGATGCTTTGTTGAGATGCGTGCAGCGATAGCTGTTAAACATTGTCCTAACAGTGTTCCTAAATGGTAGAATTTTCTACAAGCATAAAATAGGGTAAAATCCTCTAGTCTTACATGGCTTGAAAATAGTAAAAACAAAATAGGAGTGGATGTAAAGAGTGTGTGAAACTTTTTCTGTAAATAGCTAATAACAGCAAGGTCTTCTATGGTAAAATATAAATCATAGGAGGCCTTTTATTATGGCAAGAAGAGTTGAAAAGGCAGACGGATAAGGAACAAAGATAAAATAGTAAAAATAGAATAGAACAAAGAAAGAATATGGAGATAAAACAGAAAGGAATAAACAATGAATGTAAATCCTATAACAAGATTGGATTATCCAGATCTGGACGTGATCCGCGTAGAAGACACCTATTATATGGTATCCACAACCATGCACTTTATGCCGGGCTGTGAGATTCTGCAGTCTTTTGATCTGGTGCACTGGGAGCATGTGACTTATGTCTATGAGACGTTGGATCATACGGATGCGCAGCAACTGAAAAGCGGTCAGAATATTTACGGACAGGGCATGTGGGCAGCTTCCCTGCGCTATCATGAAGGCCGATTTTATATCTGCTTTGTGGCAAATGATACCCGTAAGACTTATTTGTATACTTCGAAAAAAATAGATGGTCCATGGAAAAAGCAGCTGATAGAAGGCTTTTATCATGACGGCTCTTTATTATTTGATGAGGATGGAAGAAACTATATTGTATATGGAAATGATGAAATCTGGATTACAGAATTGAATGAAGATTTGACTGCACCCAAGAAGGACGGATTACATCGTCTTTTAGTCAGTGATCATAAGAACCCGGAGCTAGGCTATGAGGGTTCTCATATTCAAAAAATAAACGGCTATTATTATATTTTTCTGGTTCATTCCCTGAGAGACCGCTGGATGCGGACGGAAGCATGCTTTTACAGTGATTCTCTGGAAGGAGAATTCACGGGTGGAGATGTACTTTGTGATGATCGTGGATATTGTGGACAGGGCGTGGCACAGGGAGGAATAGTGGATACGCCGGATGGAAAGTGGTATGCAATGCTGTTTCAGGATTCCGGAGCAGTTGGACGGATTCCTATTCTGCTTCCGGTTACCTGGAAGGATCATTTTCCGTTTTTTGGACAGAACGGACATGTGCCGGAAGAAATAGAGGTTCACAGTACCAGACCAGGATATATTTATCAGCCATTAGTGGGAAGTGATGATTTCTGTAATGGGCTGCTTCCGCGCTGGCAGTTTAATCATGATCCAGATCCACGGTACTATCATCTGGATGCATTGCAGGGAACCTATACAATTACAACACGGGAAGTTTGTACAGAGCTTACACAGGCAGTAAATACGCTTACGCAAAGGATGAGTTATCCGTCCTGCGCAGCTGAGGTTACTGTTGATGCTTCTGCATTGAAAGAGGGCGATGTCGCAGGTTTGTGTGCGTTGCAGAGCTGTTATGCTGCAGTTGGCATTACAAAACATCATGGAAAATATGAAGTCCTTATGTTGGATAAAAAAGAAGATGGTATATTGGATATGACGGGAGGAACTGTTGTTGAATCACACCAGATGGATTTTCGTCTTGAAGCAGATTTCTGTAACATGAAGGATGAAGCACGCTGCTATTACCGGGTAAATAAGGGAGACTGGCTACCCATCGGAACCGTGCATAAGCTGTACTTCAAACTGGATCATTTTACTGGTTGCCGGTTTGGTCTGTTCTGCTATGCGGCAGAGGAAACAGGAGGAAGTGCCTACTTCCGAGATTTTAAGTATTATGATGTTGATGAAATCTCATAAAGATAGAACTGCATAAAATAAGTGTCGGAATTTACTCAAATTTTACCGCAGACATGGTGGCAGATCCGTCCTCGATCTGCGGATGGAATCCGGATATGTATGGAGTGAGAAATACAGAAGCAGGTCAGAGCTATTATGATTCCCTGATAGAGATGTATGCTTCCCGGGGTGTTGATTTTATTAAGTGTGATGATATCTGTGACAGCTTTATATATCGGAATGACAGCTTTTCCGGATGGCATGAAAGCGAAATGTTATACAAGGCTATTCAGAAATCAAACAGGGAAATTGTACTCAGCCTTTCCCCTGGTCCTGCACATATTGACCGTGCGTGGCAGTATTGCAGATATGCAAACATGTGGCGTATTACGGATGATTTCTGGGATAACTGGGAGCTTCTTAAGAATATGTTCTGGAGATGTGAGCTATGGCAGGATCATGTAAAAGAGGGCTGTTTCCCGGATTGCGATATGCTGCCACTCGGCAAGGTCGGTAAAGGCTTTGAGACAGGAGAGAGACTGTCTGTTTACCAGGGAAGAGCAGAAGACCATGATGACACTATGGTGCATGTTCCGTTCTCCGCTGATGATTGGTGCCGAGCTTACCCAAATGGATGATTTTACATTGAGTCTTCTCACTAATAAAGAACTGTTGGTGTTACCTTCCGAGGACTTCAGGGGAGAACAGCTGCGAAGATCAGATGGGGAGGCTGATTGGAAAAATACAAGCACAAAAACCGGCATGATTACGGCAGCACTGTTTAATCTCAGTGATACTGATCGGGAGATCTGTTCGAATATGGAAGAGCTGTCGGGACGGGAACCGGATAAGGATTCCTATGAATTTACCGAGCTGTGGAGTGGTGAGGTTTTACATAGCGGAAAGGAAGCATTAACCGTCGTAGTACCTGCACACGGGACGAAAGTGTTTTCTGTTCGATAGATAATAAAAATTTTATTCAGACCGGTATTGCTGCGGAGTAATACCGGTTATTTTTTTGTCATCACATAATTGTGTCTTATCTATAGGTTTTAAAACATAGCTGGCACAATGAAGCTTTAACGCCTTCTGGGCATAATCAAAGCGTTGATGGCCGGACAAAATCATGCATATTATGGGATGTAAAAATTACTCTACTCCTATTTTTTTATTAGAAATTTTCACAGCAGGTCAGATTTTATCTCCAAGTTTATCTTTTTCGATCAACATGAATAATTCGCCGAATATTTTACTTAGATTGCCACGATTAATTTCATCAATGATAAAGAAATAATCATTTTCATCATCTTCCTCGGCCAATTTACAGAATTTGTAAAAAGAGCCTTTCTTAATTGTAAATCCGTTTTCTGTTGGGCGGTATCCTTCAATAAAATCCTCATAAGAATAACTTTGGTGAAACTGGATCATTTGTACACGTTCAGGATTTTTTGAGCCAATAATGGAATAAGCAAGTCGTTTGGCTGTAAATGTTTTACCAACTCCAGGTGCACCTTGTAAAATAATATTTTTCTTCATTTTTAATACATCTACCAAGGTATCATAATCATGTCTGGTCATGTATACATCAGAAAGAAAGTTTGTAGAAGAATAAGCAGGATAGTTTATTTCAGGAAGAGTATCAATATCATCTAGTTCATCTGGAGCAAAGATAGCAGTAAGTTTTTCGATATAATCAGTATATGGAGTAATATCGGTTAAGCGTTTTGCAAAAATTACATCATTGACGGATAGGGTGTTTGCGAAATTCCATGCCCAAAACCATGACACCTTTTTCCTGACACTCGAGCCAACTGTTATCATCAAAGACTGTATACATCCAATAGTGGGTTTTCCGTTTTTTATCGGAAAGCGTATTTGTATCAGAGGTATCAACAGTGTTTGCGTCATTAGCGTACTTTCCCCAAATATGATCGAAAACAATTCCAGGAATATTGCATTTTTTAATAAAGAGTGCAATTTGTCCCATACGAATAAATGGAATGCTACTAGGATTTTGTTTGAGAAAATGCAAAACTTTCAGTTGGATATCCTGTCCGTAAAAAGGTGCTAATAAAGTTGGAAATAATAAGTGATAATATTTCATTCGCCATACAGTATTGATACCAGGGATGTTTTCCAATTGTTTATAAAGTTCTTCATAATCAGTTTCAGAATTTAAAGTATCAAAAGATGATATAATTTCAGCACCTATAACTAAATTATCACGTATTTCTTCAGCTTTTTCTATTGCTTCTTCTTCAGTAAGGTGTATAGGCTTTAATTGTATGGATTTTAATCGCAAAACACTTGAAAGTATTATATAATAATTTTTATATAAGTTCTTAAGTAAATAACATGGAAGTGTTATGTGTGAGTTTTATATAACGATTTTAAGGAGATAACTAAATGAACAACACAATCAATTATTATAATCAAAACGCAGAAAGCTTCATAGCGAATACGCAGAATGCGGACATGCATCCAACGCAGGAAAGATTTCTTCGATTGCTAGATGCGAATACATCAATTCTTGATTTTGGTTGTGGTTCTGGTCGTGATGCAAAATATTTCCTAGAGAAAGGATATCAAGTGACAGCGATAGATGGATCGGCAGAGCTGTGCAGATTAGCTAGCGAATTTACAGGCATAGAGGTTAAAGATTGATATAGAAATCAAACTAAGCAGAATATATAAAGATACGAGGAAAATGAAATGAACATACAGATTTTTGGAACTAAGAAATGCAATAACACCAAGAAAGCTGAACGGTTTTTCAAAGAACGTGGAATCAAATTCCAGTTCATTGATATGAAAGAAAAAGGTATGAGTAAGGGTGAATTCAATTCAGTTGCTCAGGTGAATGGTGGATTAGAAAATATGATCAACTGGGAAGGAAAAGACAAAGATCTTCTTGCTCTCATTAAGTATATTGCAGATGAAGATAAGCTGGAAAAGGTGCTTGAAAATCCGCAGGTGATTAAAACGCCGGTTGTCAGAAATGGAAAGCAATCCACACTTGGTTATCAGCCGGATGTCTGGAAAGCGTGGAAATAGGAAAAGTAAAGGATAAATTATTATGATTTATACAGTAAAGAGAATCGATGAAGATTTAGATTTTGGCTGCGAAGAACGAGCCAAAGACGCTCCGGTTATGGCAGTGGTTACACTTGTAGATTCATCCGGAGAAGAATTGAGGGTGAAAGCAGAGGATGCCCTGCTTTATAAAAACAATACCAATGAAGGAGACAAGGTTTGTTTCGATAAAAATGATCCGGATTCCGTTATTAGCCATATATAGATGGAAAGTGTGGAAATGATGATGTAAATATTTGTTGATGCAGACGCCTGTCCAGTGGTTAGCATAGTTAAAAAATGCAAAAAAGCAGTTGCAGATCTGGGGCGTATTCTTTTAGTGCATAAGCATCAAAATAGTGTTATAATCACAAAAGCGCCTGGGAAAAATGGACGCAGAAAATTATATTTATCACAAGGAGGCAACTATGATGGATTTCTATAAGAGAGCACTTGAATTAAAAGACGAGACAGTAGCAGACAGAAGATACATTCATGAGAATGCAGAGGCAGGACTTGAACTTCCGAAGACGAAAGCTTATGTGATGGATAAGTTGAAAGAGTATGGTCTGGATCCGGTTGAATGCGGAGAGGGAGTTACGGCAATGCTTGGAAATGGCGGTAAGGTTCTTCTCCTGCGTGCAGATATGGATGGACTTCCGATGCCGGAGAAAAGCGGTGAAGCATTTGCCTGTCCAACAGGAAAAACAGCACATACTTGTGGACATGATTTTCATGCGGCAATGCTTTTGAGTGCGGCAAGGATTTTGAAAGAACAGGAAAGTAAGCTGAAAGGAACAGTGAAATTCATGTTCCAGCCGGCGGAAGAGACCTTTCAGGGAAGTAAGAATATGATTGAACACGGAATCCTTGAGAATCCCAAGGTAGATGCAGCGCTTGCGTATCATGTATCTCCGGGAAAGATGCCGGTCGGACTTTTTATGTATAATGATAAAGGCACAATGATGTATTCTGTTGATGGATTTAAAATTACGGTCAAAGGGAAAGGTTCTCACGGAGCCTATCCTCATGCGGGTGTGGATCCGATCAATATTGGGGTGCACATTCATCTCGCATTACAGGAGTTGATCGCCAGAGAGACAGATCCGGCGCACGCATGTGTTCTGACAATTGGACAGTTTAAGGCCGGCGAGGCGGCAAATATCATCCCGGAGACAGCAGTTCTTCAGGGAACGATCCGTACAAACAATACGAAAGAGCGCGAACTTCTTGTTCGCCGAATGAAAGAAGTGGCAGAGAAGACCGCAGCTGTGTATAATGGCAGTGTGAAAATCGAGATGATCTCCGAAGTCCCGCCGCTGATCTGCAATCCGGCATTGACGGACGAAATGATTGGATATATGAAAGAGATGGATATTCCGGGCCTTACTCCGGTTCCGGATGTGAGTGCAAGTGCATCGGAAGATTTTGCAGTGATCGCAGAGAAAGTTCCGAGTACATTTATGTATCTCTCAGCAGGTTATACGGACGAGCGGGGAACTTATCCGGCACACAATCCGAAGGTACAGTTTAATGAAGATGTCTGCCCGATCGGTGTGGCATGTCTGGCACAGTGTGCAGTGAAATGGCTGGAGAGTCATCAGGAATAAGAAGTAAAATACAAAATCAAGAGAAGAAACAAGAATACGATTGGAGAGCGATATGAGCATATTAAATGTAGAACACCTGACACATGGATTTGGAGACCGTGCAATCTTCAATGATGTGTCATTCCGACTTTTGAAAGGAGAGCACATTGGTCTTGTCGGAGCCAACGGAGAAGGAAAATCCACCTTTATGAGTATTGTTACAGGGAAAATGTTACCGGATGAAGGGAAGGTTGAGTGGTCAAAGAATGTGCATGCAGGTTATCTGGATCAGCATGCAGTTCTTGAGAAAGGAATGACGATCCGTCAGGCTTTGAAATCCGCGTTTGATCCACTTCTTCAGAAGGAGCAGAGAATGAATGAAATCTGTGATATGCTTGGAACAGCAGATGAGGAAGAAATGAATGCGTTGATGGAAGAACTTGGTACGATCCAGGATGAACTGACACTGCATGATTTCTATACGATTGATGCGAAGGTAGAAGAGGTTGCGCGTGCACTTGGATTACTTGATCTTGGATTGGACAGAGATGTGACAGACTTAAGTGGTGGACAGAGAACAAAAGTGCTTCTTGCGAAACTTCTCCTTGAGAAGCCGGATATCCTGCTTCTTGACGAGCCGACAAACTATCTGGATGAGGAGCATATTGCATGGTTGAAGCGTTATCTTCTGGACTACGAGAATGCATTTATCCTTATTTCACATGATATTCCGTTCTTAAATGAAGTCGTGAATATTATTTATCATATGGAAAATCAGGAATTGAACCGTTATGTGGGCGATTATGATCATTTCCAGGAAGTTTATGCGGTGAAGAAAGCACAGTTGGAAGCGGCTTACCGTCGTCAGCAGCAGGAAATCAGCGAGCTGAAGGATTTCGTTGCAAGAAATAAAGCTCGTGTGTCTACAAGAAATATGGCGATGTCCCGTCAGAAAAAGCTGGATAAGATGGATGTGATCGAGCTTGCGGAAGAAAGACCAAAGCCGGAATTCCATTTCAAATATGGAAGAACTCCTGGTAAGATGCTTTTTGAGACGAAGGATCTTGTGACAGGATATGATGAACCATTGTCTAAACCGTTGAATTTCTCTATGGAACGTGGACAGAAAATCGCACTTGTTGGAACAAATGGAATTGGAAAAACTACATTGCTAAAGAGTATTCTTGGATTGATTCCTTCTTTATCAGGAAGTGTTGAACTTGGTGATAACCTTGAACTTGGTTATTTTGAGCAGGAAGTAAAAGGAGAAAATCGTAATAGTTGTATTGAGGAACTGTGGCAGGAATTTCCTTCTTATACACAGTATCAGGTGCGTTCCGCGCTTGCAAAATGCGGACTTACAACGAAGCATATCGAAAGTCAGGTGCGTGTACTCAGCGGTGGAGAGCAGGCAAAGGTGCGTCTCTGTAAGTTGTTAAACAGAGATACGAATTTCCTTCTCCTTGACGAGCCGACGAATCATCTTGATGTGGATGCAAAGGACTCTCTCAAGCAGGCATTACAGGAGTACAAGGGAAGTATCCTTCTGATCTGCCACGAACCTGAATTTTATCAGGATGTGGTTGATGAAGTGTGGGATATGAGCCAGTGGACAACAAGAGTATTCTAAAAATTGCACAAATAGAGCTGCATGTGAATTATGCAATAATCACGAAAATGTTTGAAAATTTAAAAATCTCTTAAAATAATACTGAAAAAATGTTATACTACACATGTAGAGTCTGTTATAAAAAGGGCAGTACATTGTGGACAACAACAGTGTAAATAAAAAGAACAGGAGGTTTTGAAAATGCTCAGCAGAGGAGACGCAGTTGTATATAAGTGCAGAGGAGTGTACAAGGTAGAAGAAGTAGGAAAACTGGATTTTTCATTTGTGGATGGCAAGAAAGATTATTATACATTACAATCCATAGACAATCAGAGAGATAAGGCGTATGTTCCGATTGATGACGATAAGAACATCCGTCGTCCGGTAAGTGAGCAGAAAGCGAAGGAACTGCTGGATCATCTTGCAGAGGTTGGTATACTGAATGTAAAGAATGAAAAGTACAGAGAACAGGAATATAAGGATTGTATTTCAAGCTTCTGTCCTGAGAACTGGGTCAAAGTGCTGAAGACATTGTATAGCCGAACAAAACGAAGAGGCAGCATGACAAGCATGGATAAGAAATATCAGATGCTTTTGGAACATGCGCTTTCGAGTGAAATGAATTATGTTCTTGGAATTCCGGCAGGCGAGATGACAGAACTGATCAAAAAGAGTGAATAGTTACTAGAATTTAATAGAAAGAGGTCTGAAGCTACGGAAAATCAGGATTTTTCATTCAATAGCTGTCGGGCCTGGACTTGCGAAAAAAGCATGTGCATGATATACTTCTCCTGAATCTATTATTTTAGGAGAAGTTTTTCGTTTTTTTCTAGTAGATTGTCAAGAAAGCGAACGTACCGAAAGGAGAACAACAATGAAGATGCTGTCGATTGAGCAGGAACTTAAGAGTAACTCTTATCCAGGAAGAGGAATTATTATTGGTAAAAGCCCGGATGGAAAGAAGGCTGTCACTGCCTATTTTATTATGGGACGCAGTGAGAACAGTAGAAACCGTGTGTTTGTAGAGGACGGAGAGGGAATCCGTACACAGGCATTTGATCCATCGAAGCTTACAGACCCAAGTCTGATTATTTACGCACCGGTCAGAGTATTGGGGAATAAGACGATCGTAACAAACGGAGATCAGACAGATACGATTTATGAAGGAATGGATAAGCAGCTTACTTTTGAGCAGTCTCTTCGTTCTAGAGAATTCGAGCCGGATGGTCCGAACTACACACCACGTATTTCTGGTGTGATGCATATTGAGAATGGCAATTTCAATTATGCGATGTCAATCCTGAAGAGCAATAACGGAAACCCGGACAGTTGCAACAGATATACTTTTGCATACGAGAATCCGGCAGCCGGTGAAGCTCATTTTATTCACACTTATATGCATGATGGCAACCCGCTTCCAAGCTTTGAGGGAGAACCAAAGCTGGTAGAGGCGCTGGACAACATGGAAGAGTTTGCAGACCTTCTGTGGAACAGCCTGAATGAGGAAAATAAAGTGTCATTATTTGTCCGTTACATTGATATCGAGACAGGTAACTATGAGACAAAGATCGTGAATAAGAACAAATAAGGAGCGTAAAGACAGATGAAAGAATTAGAATTGAAATACGGATGTAACCCGAACCAGAAACCTTCAAGAATTTACATGAACGACGACAGAGAGCTTCCAATCAAGGTGCTCAGCGGACGTCCAGGATATATTAACTTCCTGGATGCGTTTAATGGATGGCAGTTGGTATCAGAACTGAAGAAAGCAACAGGACTTCCGGCCGCAACTTCATTCAAGCATGTATCACCAGCCGGAGCAGCTGTTGGTCTTCCGCTGTCAGAGACACTGGCGAAGATTTACTGGGTAGATGATCTTGGAGAACTCTCTCCACTTGCATGTGCTTATGCAAGAGCGCGTGGCGCAGACCGTATGTCTTCTTTCGGTGACTTTATTTCTCTGTCTGACGTCTGTGACGTTGATACAGCGCGCCTGATCAAGAGAGAGGTATCTGATGGAGTGATCGCACCGGGATATGAGCCGGAGGCACTTGAACTTCTGAAACAGAAGAAAAAAGGAAATTACAATATTATTCAGATCGATCCGGATTATGTGCCTGCACCGTTAGAGCACAAGGAAGTATTCGGAATTACATTTGAGCAGGGAAGAAATGAACTGAATATCGATAAAGATTTCTTCTCAAATGTTGTGACAGATGTGAAAGAGATCCCGGATGCAGCGAAGATCGATCTTGCTATTTCCATGATTACACTGAAATATACACAGTCTAACTCTGTATGTTATGTAAAAGATGGACAGGCAATCGGAATCGGTGCCGGACAGCAGTCAAGAATCCACTGTACACGTCTTGCCGGACAGAAGGCAGATAACTGGTGGTTACGTCAGAATCCGAAGGTACTTGGACTACAGTTCAAGGATGGAATCGGACGTGCAGACAGAGATAATGCGATCGATCTTTACATCGGAGAGGAATATATGGATGTTCTCGCAGATGGTGTCTGGGAGAATACATTTAAGGTAAAACCGGAAGTATTTACAAGAGAAGAGAAGAGAGCATGGCTGGACCAGCTGACAGGTGTTGCGCTTGGCTCTGATGCATTCTTCCCATTCGGTGATAATATTGAGCGTGCACATAAGAGTGGTGTAACTTATATTGCACAGCCAGGTGGATCTGTGCGTGATGATAATGTAATTGCTACATGTAACAAATACGGCATGGCAATGGCATTTACAGGAATCCGTCTGTTCCATCATTAGAAACTTAAGATAAGATGATAAAAGAACCGGGACTTTTGGTGAAGAACCGGCGGTATAGAAAGGCTGAAATATTATGGTAATAGAGACAAGAAGCCCGGAAGAGACATTTGCAGTCGGTAAAAGTCTTGGTGAAAAAGCATTCCCAGGTCAGGTGTTAACCCTGACAGGGGATCTTGGAGTTGGGAAAACGGTCTTTACTCAGGGACTCGCAGAAGGACTTGGGATTGAAGAACCGGTGAATAGTCCGACATTTACCATCGTTCAGGTTTATGAAGAAGGGCGTCTGCCCTTCTATCATTTTGATGTCTACAGAATCGGTGACATTGAAGAGATGGACGAGGTGGGATTTGAAGAATACGTGATGGGAGAAGGTGTCTCACTGATCGAGTGGGCGAATCTGATAGAAGAGATTCTTCCGGAACGTCGGACAAATATTCTGATCGAGAAGGATCTGACACAGGGATTTGATTATCGTCGGATCACAATCGAGGAACAATAACGATAAAAAATTAGAAGAATGGAACAAAGAGAAGGCTGTTGATACAGAGAACATTTTTACAGCAGCTGACAGAGGAAGGAAGCAAGACCATGAGAGTATTGGCGATAGACAGCTCAGGACTGACAGCAACGGTTGCAGTCGTTGAGGATGAACAGACAATTGCGGAGTATACCGTGAATTATAAGAAGACACATTCGCAGACACTTCTGCCGATGATTGATGAGGTAAAGAAGATGATCGATCTGGATTTGTCCAGCATTGATGCTATTGCTGTGTCAGGAGGACCGGGCTCTTTTACCGGGCTTAGAATCGGATCTGCTACTGCGAAAGGACTGGGACTTGCTCTTGGAAAACCTCTGATCCATGTTCCGACAGTGGATGCACTGGCCTATAATGTTTATGGATGTGGCGACTTGATCTGCCCAATCATGGATGCCAGAAGAAAACAGGTTTATACAGGATTGTATTCATTTTCACATGAAGTGAAAGATGGAACACATCTGACAGAGGCTGCATTTCATGTGGAAGAACAGCAGATGGCGATTGCAGTAGAAGAGCTGATCGGTAAGCTGAATGCGTATAAACGTCCGGTTGTATTTTTGGGAGACGGAGTACCGGTGTATCGTCAGATGCTTGAAGAGGGACTTGAAGTCCCGTATTCATTTGCCCCATCATACATGAACCGTCAGAGAGCAGCTGTAGTAGGAGCACTTGGTATTGCGTATTATTATGCAGGAAAATATGAGACAGCAGAGGCGCATAAGCCGGATTATCTGCGTGTGTCTCAGGCAGAGCGCGAACGTGCGCAGCGTGAAAAGGAAGCAAAGACAGAAGTGCGTGAGATGACGATTGAAGACGGTGCTGTAGTTGCTGAGATTGAGCACCAGTCATTTTCTGATGCCTGGAGTGAGAAGGCGATTCTAGAGACGCTGGAACAGAACAATAGTGTCTGCTTTGTTGCGGAAAAAGCAGGGAAAAGAGTAGGATATCTGCTTGGCTATACTGCAGTTGATGAAGTGGAGATTGCAAGAATCGCAGTGATTGATGAGATGAAACGTCAGGGGGTTGGTCATGCATTAATGCTAGCTTTGAAGGCGTGGAGTAAAGAACATCAGATTGCAAAGGTTCTGCTGGATGTAAGAGAAAGTAATCAGGCAGCAGGAGCATTTTATGCGAGAGAAGGATTCGTAAACGATGGAGTCCGTAAAGCATTCTATCAGGATCCGAAGGAAGATGCAGTACTGATGAGTCTGGAAATAGATAAATAACCAGCAGTTTCCAGTGGAAATTGCGAAAACTGTTTTGTATAATTGAGGCGTAACAAAGGAAGAAAACAGGAATATTCCGTTTTTGTAAATTACAATGATGAGTAACAACATAATTGCTGCTCACAGGAGGAAAACGTATGCGCCAGTATCAGTTGAAAGAAACAAAAGAAATTACGAAAATTATTTGTAACCGGTGTGGAAAAGAAACAAAAGTTGTGAGTGGGATTCCGAAAAGAGAGATGCTTCATGTAGAGCATACCTGGGGCTATTTTTCTGGAAAAGATGGAGAAAGTTGCAGTTTTGATCTGTGCGAGGAGTGTTTTGATGAAATTACAAAGGGGTTCCTCATTCCAACCGAATGTAAAGATGAATGAAAGAGTCTGGTTTGCAGTTTCGGGCAAACCGTAATGGACCAGAAGATAGAGGAATATTATGTTAGATGTATGTTTGCTTGGAAGTGGTGGGATGATGCCGCTTCCTTATCGTTTCCTTACTTCCTTAATGACAAGGTTTAACGGAAGCAGTCTGATGATTGACTGCGGAGAAGGAACACAGGTAGCTGTAAAAGAGAAGGGCTGGAGTTTTAAACCAATCGATGTGATCTGTTTTACTCATTATCATGGAGATCATATCAGTGGACTTCCGGGTCTTCTACTTACAATGGGAAATGCAGACCGTAGGGAACCGTTGACACTGATCGGACCGAAAGGTCTTGAAAGGGTCGTCAGTTGCCTGCGCGTAATTGCGCCGGAACTGCCATTTCCAATCATTTATCAGGAGATTCAGGGAGCGGAGCAGACATTTGAGTTAAATGGATACCGGTTGAAAGCATTTCGTGTGAACCATAATGTACTTTGTTATGGTTATACGATTGAAATTGACCGCGCCGGTAAGTTTGATGTGGAGCGTGCCCGTGCAAATGAGATTCCGCAGAAATACTGGAGTCGCTTACAGAACGGAGAAACTGTAGAAAGTGAAATGGGAATTTTGACACCGGATATGGTGCTCGGTCCACAGAGAAAAGGAATTAAGCTGACTTATACAACAGATACAAGACCGACAGATTCGATTCGTGAGAATGCGAAAGATTCTGATCTTTTCATCTGTGAAGGCATGTATGGAGAGAAAGAGAAAGCAGCGAAGGCAGTAGAGTATAAGCATATGACATTTTATGAAGCGGCGGAACTGGCGAAAGAAGCGAATGTTGGCGAGATGTGGCTGACACATTATAGCCCGTCACTTACAAAGCCGGAACATTATATGAATGATGTGAAAAAGATATTCCCTCGGGCGAAAGCTGGAAAGGATGGAATGTCTGTTGATCTGATGTTTGAAGATTGAGAGGGATAGAAAATGAGTGAAAGCAAAGAGATTAATATACTGGCGATCGAAAGTTCCTGTGATGAGACAGCGGCAGCAGTAGTACGAAACGGGCGAGAAGTGCGCTCAAATATCATTTCTTCTCAGATTGATCTGCACAAATTATACGGTGGTGTTGTGCCGGAAATTGCATCAAGAAAGCATATTGAGAAGATTAATCAGGTGATTGAAGAGGCGCTTAGTGAAGCAGGGACAACATTAGATGAGATTGACGCAATCGGTGTAACTTATGGACCTGGGCTTGTAGGAGCCCTGCTTGTTGGCGTGGCTGAAGCAAAAGCAATCGCATGGGCGAAAGATATTCCACTGGTTGGAGTGCATCATATTGAGGGACATATTTCTGCAAATTATATCGAACATCCGGATCTTGAACCACCGTTTGTATGCCTTGTTGCATCTGGTGGACACACACATCTTGTATGTGTGAAAGAGTATGGAAAATATGAGATTCTTGGAAGAACCAGAGATGATGCAGCGGGTGAAGCTTATGATAAAGTTGCTCGTGCGATCGGACTTGGTTATCCGGGTGGGCCAAAGATCGACCGTATTGCCAAAGAAGGTAATCCGGATGCAATCCAGTTCCCAAAGGCAAAGGTGAATGATGCAGAGTATGATTTTAGTTTTAGTGGACTGAAATCAGCTGTATTGAATTATATTAACGGCTGTAAGATGAAAGGGGAAACTTTCGATCCGGCAGATCTTGCAGCATCTTTCCAGAAGGCAGTAGTAGAAGTTCTGGTGGGAAATTCAATGCGTGCAGCAGAAAAGCTTGGTATGAAGAAATTTGCGATTGCGGGAGGAGTTGCGTCTAATTCAGCGCTTCGTGAAGCGATGGAAGAAGCTTGTGAGAAACGTGGAATGAAATTCTACCGTCCGTCACCGATTTACTGTACAGATAATGCGGCAATGATCGGAGCGGCGGCTTATTATGAATACCTTGCCGGAACTCGTTCGGGATGGGATTTGAATGCTGTGCCGAACCTGAAATTGGGTGAACGTTAAGATAGTTGATTTACGTGTCAGTTATTTGAATAACAAAGAGATATGAACAGGATTTTGTGATGAGTTGTGAAGAACTTTGCAAAATCCTGTATTTAATGTGAATAACAGGAGAGAAAAATGGAGAAGAAATATTGTACAGCGGTTGTTCTTGCTGGCGGAAGTGGAAAAAGAATGGGGACAAAAGTTCATAAACAGTACTTGATGCTGAAAGGTTATCCTGTACTTTATTATTCTCTGAAAGCATTTCAGGATTCTGCGTGGATTGATGAGATCGTTCTTGTCAGTGGCGCAGGGGAAGAAGAATACTGCCAAAAGGAAATTGTAGAGAAATACAGTTTTTCTAAAGTGCATAAAATTGTAGCCGGAGGTGCAGAACGTTATAATTCTGTCTGGAATGGTCTGCAGCAGATCGCAGAGAAAGACGGGTTCGTATATATTCATGACGGGGCAAGACCGTTTGTGGATGATGCTATGATTGAGCGCGCCTATTCTTGCGTGGAAGAAACGAATGCATGTGTTGCCGGTATGCCTGTAAAGGATACGATCAAAGTTGTAGATGAAAAGAATTATGTGAAAGGCACACCGGAGCGAAAAACACTCTGGCTTGTTCAGACACCACAGGTTTTTAATATTCAGCTGATCAAAGAAGCTTATCAGAAATTAATCAACGAGAAAATCGAAAATGCGACAGATGATGCGATGGTAGTCGAGCAGATGATGGGACATACTGTTAAATTATATCCCGGAGCATATGAAAATATAAAAATCACAACACCGGAAGATCTTCTTGTGGCGGAAGCGTTTCTGTAGGAATATACAAGGGAACTGTCTTATGTTTATTCCTTAATTTCAAAAAATGTAAAAACAGGTCAAGGGAACTTGCTCAAAAGCATGACTGAGAATCGAGATACTTAAGAACAATTCAAGAAAAGAGGGGGATTTTTCGATGTTGTAAAGTGTGGAAAAAGCCCCAAAAATCAAGGAAAACAAAGAAAATTAAAAAAATGTGAAAAAAATGAAAAAAAGGTGTTGACATTTAGGTCTACCTTATGATAAGATTATCAGCGTCGCAAGTGAAACGACAACAACTTAATAAGAATTGCTAATCGGCAATGATTAGGTATTATGGAGAGGTATCGAAGTGGTCATAACGAGGCGGTCTTGAAAACCGTTTGTCCGAAAGGGCGCGTGGGTTCGAATCCCACCCTCTCCGCTCAAAACTCAGTTAATTGAATATCTGATTATGAATCAGGCAAACTATGGAGAAGTACCCAAGCTGGCTGAAGGGGCTCCCCTGGAAAGGGAGTAGGTCGTTAATAGCGGCGCGAGGGTTCAAATCCCTCCTTCTCCGCTCGGCTTTGAAAAAAGTTGAAAAAAGTTCTTGACAAATGCAAATGAGTTTGATAAAATAAACGAGTTGCTGATCGAGAGAACAGCAAAGATCCTTGATAATTAAACAATGAAACACATCCTCGAAAGTTCTGAATAAGTAATTCAAAACGATCGAAAGAT